>Ga0116230_10001935_pt1 | contig 19914 bp, 18 predicted proteins | sample S1TSphfallax_3_FD_88678 | JGI IMG/M metagenome (GOLD analysis project Ga0116230, IMG submission 88678) | Host-associated microbial communities from peat moss isolated from Minnesota, USA - S1T2_Fd - Sphagnum fallax MG | ecosystem: Host-associated > Plants > Peat moss > Unclassified | place... | reverse complement strand
TCAGCAAGACTTTTAATCTGCAAGCAACCCAGTTGAGCTTCGTGACGGCCGCCTCGCTGTTCGGTATTCTGATCGGCGCGACCGTACTGGGCCGGATGGCGGATATTTTCGGCCGCAAGACGATGTTCATCGCCGAGATGGTGCTGTTCACGATTTTCCTGGTCGCGCTGACCCTGGCGCAGAGTTTTCTGATGCTGGTGGTCTGCCTGTTCGGCATCGGCCTGGCACTGGGCTGCGACTATCCGACCGCGCATATGGTCATCTCCGAAGCCGTGCCCAGCCGCGGCCGTGGCGGCCTGGTGCTCGGCGCCTTCGCCTTCCAGTCCATCGGCGCCATCTGCGGTGCGGGCCTCGGCTACATCGTGCTCTCGATCTATCCGCAGATCGACGCCTGGCGCTGGATGTATGCCGCCGCCATCATCCCCGCGGTCCTCGTCGTCGCCGGCCGGTTCTTCGTCTGCGACAGCGCGCACTGGCTGGTCTCGCGCGGGCGCCTGACCGAGGCCGAGGCCGAGACCAAAAAGCTGCTCCGCCGCGAGCCGCAATATCCGAAAACCGTCGAGCTGCTCGACCCGCACGTCGCCGACCATGGCGGCCGCGAGGATCCCTCGCGCCACCTCGGCGTGCTGTTCGACGCCTCGCACCTGCGCGCCACGCTGCTGGCCTCGGTGCCCTGGTTCCTGCAGGACCTCAGCACCTACGGCATCGGCATCTTCACCCCCGTCATTCTCGGCGCGACCCTCGGCTCCGCCGGCGCTGCGAAGGACGTGCCGGGCCTCGTGCACAAGGTGCTGCTCTCCGCGCAGGGCACGGCCATGGTCGACGTTCTGCTGGTCGTCGGCGTGCTTGCCGCCATCCTGATGGTGGAGCGCGCCGGCCGCATCAAGCTGCAGATCATCGGCTTCATCGGCTGCGCCTTCGGCCTCGCCCTCGCCGCACTCTCGGCGATGGGTGGACATAACCTGCCGCTGCTGTTCGCGGGCTTCATGATCTTCAACTTCATGACCAACATGGGCCCGAACGCGCAGACCTACCTGCTCGCCGGCGAAGTGTTCCCGACCGCCATCCGCGGCTACGGCGCCGGGTTCGCGGCCTCCTTCGCGAAAATCGGCGCGGTGCTGACGGCGTTCTTCTTCCCGATCCTGCTGAAGGCGATCGGCACGCCGCTGCTGCTGCTGGGGCTGATCATCGCCTCGCTGCTCGGCGCGGTGACGACGGCGATGTGGAGCGTGGAGACGCGCGGCGCGCTCAAGGATGTGTCTTCGCGGATACAGCCGCAGGTTTAAAGAAGTGCTACTTTTTGTGAACAAAAAATAGCAAAAAAACTTTGATTTGTTGGGCCATGGGCTGTGACGCTGCCACAGCCCATGGCCCAGCATCTTCAAAGTGGCGCTTCCTTACTTCACTCTTCGTAAATCATTTTCCTCGTCATCCCGCCATCGACGATAAACTCCGACCCGGTAATGAACCCGGCCTCAGGCCCGAGCAAAAACGCCGCCATCGCCGCCACGTCCTGCGTGCGGCCGACGCGCCCCGCCGGGTGCTGGCTGTGATCCTCCGGCGATAGGTCCGACCCCTGGGTATCGATCCACCCCGGCGAGATGCAGTTCACCCTGATTTCCGGCCCCAGGCTGACCGCGAGCGCGTGCGTGAGCGCCAGCAGGCCGCCTTTGCTGGCGGCGTAGGATTCCGTGTTCGGCTCGGACATATGCGCGCGCGTCGAGGCGATCGTGAGGATCGAACCCCTGGCATCGCGCAGCATCGGCGCCGTCGCTTTCGCGAGCAGGAAGGTGCTGGTGAGGTTGGTGGCGAGCACCGCGGACCATTCGTGCAGGCTGAGCTCGGCGAGCGGCTTGCGGATCATGAACCCGGCATTGCAGACCAGCCCGTCCAGCCGGCCGTCCTCGATCTCGATGTTTTCGACCAGCCTCGCGATCTCGGCCTCGTTGGCGACATCGCAGAGCACGGCGCGCGCGCCCTCGAGCTCCTGAGGGTTCCGGTCGGCGATGATGACGGTATGGCCGTCGCGCAGCAGCCGCGTCGCAATGCCGGCGCCGATGCCGCTGGCGCCGCCGGTCACGAGGATCACGCTCATGGTCTTGCTCCCTGTTCCATGCGGTGAATGTTTGGACAGTTTGCCTCGGTTCAAGCCGTTGTGAGCGCGCGGCGCGTCGTCCGGGGTCGCACGCGGGCGGCGCCCCGCCCAAATGAGCCTGCCAACGCCATCGAGGTACGACGGGAACGCGCCTTGGCGGTGGATAGGAGGTTGCATGGTTATTTTTGGGCGCCTGTTGGCGGCGGGCGCACTCGCCGCCTGTCTGAGCGGCTGCGTCGTCGGTCCGAATTATGGCTATGGCCCGGGCTACGGCTACGGTGCCGGCTATGCCGGCTATGGCCCGGGCTATGACGCGCCCTATTACGGCGGCGGCTATTATCCCGGCGTTGCGATCATCGGTGGCGGCTTTGGCCATGGGTATGACCATCACGGATATGACGGCCGTGGCTTCGGCCCCCATGCGGGCGGGCCGGGCCATCCCGGTTTTGCCGGCCATGCGGGTTTCGGGGGGCATCCGGGGGCGGGCGGACATGCGGGCTTTGCCGGCCATGGCGGCGGCGCGGGGACGGTTGTCGGGGCGAGCCACCACTAACACAGCTCGTGTCTGAAGGTGGCTGCCGCGTGTGGCGGATCTGCCCACCGGCCGGGCGCCGCGGATCAGCGTGCGCTCTTCATCGGCTATAAACATTGTTCGGGAATTATCCGGCGCGAACGGGAATATCAGCCCGTTATGTCTCATGAAAGGCCCGCCGAACGATGAAAAACCTCCCCATCATCATCAAATTCCTGACAATAATGGGGCTGTTCGGTGTCTTTGTTTTGGGTGTGGCCTTTTACGCCACGTCGCAGATGCGCGGGATCGACAATAATTACAGCGCCCTGATCTCCGGCAATGCGCAGGCGGCGGTCGACCTCGCGCGCGCCAGCCGTGGCCTGGTCACGGTGGAGGCCGGATACGGCGAGCTTGAAATCGCCGACACGGAGGCGGAAAACGCCACCTCGAAAGCCCTGTCGGATTTCGGCATGGACGTGTTGACCAAGTCGCTGGACGCTGCCGCCGCGGATGTCCCGGCCCATGCCGCCGAAATCGGGCAACTGAAGGCAAACGCGCTCAATCTGGTTAACAACATCTGCGCGAAATCCATCGCCGACGGTCTGGCCGCCACCACTGCCGCCCAGGCGAGCGCCTCCGGGCAGGAATACCTGCACGATTGCGCCCCGCAATTCCCGGCCATCACGGATAGTTTCAAAGCGGAAGTGGACGCGATCAACGCGGAAACGAACAAGGACGACGACGCGCTGAGCGCGACGACGACCAACACCATCATGCTGACCTATGGCGGCATCGTCGGCGGCCTCGTCCTGGTCCTCGGCCTTGGCATCTTTGCCATCCGCGCCTGGGTGGTCACGCCGATCGCCGGGCTGCAGGGCGTCATGGGCCGCCTCGCCGGCGGGGATATGAAGGCCGATATCGTGGGGAGCGAGCGCCGTGACGAAATCGGCGGCATGGCGCGCGCCCTGCAGGTGTTCAAGGATGCGGGGATCGAGAAGCTCCGGCTGGAGGGGGAGGCCAAGGCCCTTGCCAATAAAGTCGAGGCCGAGCGCGTGAAAACCGAAGCCGAGCGCGCCGCGGCCGCCAAGCAGCTCGACTTTGTGGTCGATTCGCTGGCGGGCGGCCTTGAGAAACTCTCGAGCGGCGATCTGCTCTTCCGCCTCAACACCAACTTTGACGCCGCCTACGAAAAACTGCGTAACGATTTCAACAGCGCGGTCGTAAAACTGCAGGACACGATGACGTCGATCTCCGCCAACACCGCCGGCGTACGCTCGGGTGCCGGCGAGATCACCTTCGCATCAGATGATCTCTCGCGGCGTACCGAACAGCAGGCCGCCGCGCTCGAACAAACCGCCGCCGCGCTGGATGAAATCACCGCCACAGTCAAGAAAACCGCCGAGGGTGCCGCGGCCGCACGTGGTCTCGTCAGCAATGCCACCAGCGATGCCGGCAAGTCCGGCGAGGTCGTCGCGCAAACGGTCGAGGCGATGAACGGTATCGAGGCCTCGTCCAAACAGATCAGCAACATCATCGGCGTGATCGATGAAATCGCGTTCCAGACCAACCTGCTGGCGCTCAACGCGGGGGTCGAGGCCGCGCGCGCCGGGGATGCCGGCCGCGGCTTCGCCGTGGTGGCGACCGAGGTGCGCGCCCTGGCGCAACGCTCCGCCGACGCGGCCAAGGAGATCAAAGGCCTCATCTCGGCATCCGGGGCGCAGGTGGACACCGGCGTGCGCCTGGTGGGCGAGACCGGCCGTGCGCTCAGCCGCATCGCCGAGCAGGTCGCCAAAATCAACCAGGTCGTCACGGACATCGCAGGCTCCGCCCAGGAGCAGGCAACCGGCCTCAACGAGGTCAACAGCGCGATCAACCAGATGGACCAGACAACCCAGCAGAATGCCGCGATGGTCGAACAAAGCACGGCGGCCGCCCACTCGCTCGCAACCGAAGCCGAGGAGCTCGCCAGGCTGGTGGGACGTTTCAGCATCGGTCAGGTCGAACAGACCCACACCGCCCAGAAACCCCGGACCGCCCACAAACCAAGGCCCGCTCACAAACCGGCCATCCAGGGCACATTCAAGCCCGTGCAGAAAGTCCCCGCCATGATCGATGACGACATGGAAGAGTTCTAATTCGAATAACCGCTCGGGACGCTGCCGCACCGGCTGAGGCGGCGTCCCCAAAATTTCCAAAGTTTTTTTGCTACTTTTCGTTCACAAAAAGTAGCGCTTACGTCCTACCCCTGCGCTGCCGACTTCAGCTGCCCGCACGCCGCCAGAATATCCTGCCCCCGCGGCGTGCGCACGGGCGAGGCATACCCCGCCGCCATCACGATCTCCGCGAATTTGCGGATCGCCGCCGGCGTGCTGACTTCATACGTGCTGCCCGGCCACGGGTTGAACGGGATGAGGTTCACCTTCGCCGGCAGCCCCGCAATAAGATGCACCAATGCGCGGGCATCCGTCTCGGTGTCGTTGATCCCCTTCAGCATCACGTATTCGAAGGTGATCCGCCGCGCGTTGGAGGCGCCCGGATAGCGCTTGCATGCCGCGATCAGGTCCTTGATCGGGTATTTGCGGTTCAATGGCACGAGCTCGTCGCGCAGGTCATCGCGCACCGCATGCAGCGACACCGCGAGGTTCACGCCGAGCTCCTCGCCCGCCCGGTCCATCATCGGCACGACCCCGGAGGTCGAGAGCGTGATGCGCCGCCGCGAGAGCGCGATGCCCTCGTTGTCCATGACGATCTTCATCGCCTGCGCGACGTTCTCGTAGTTATACAGCGGCTCGCCCATGCCCATCAGCACGATGGTGGAGAGCAGCCGCGGCGTCTCGCCCTTCGGGCTCGGCCATTCCCCGTAGGCATCGCGCGCGGCCATGAACTGCCCGACGATTTCGGCGGCCGAGAGGTTGCGCGCCAGGCGCTGGGTGCCGGTATGGCAGAACCGGCAGGAGAGGGTGCAGCCGACCTGGGACGAAATACAGACGGCCCCGCGATCCTCCACCGGGTCGGGGATGTACACAGTCTCCACCGCCTCGGCGTCGCGAAACCGGAACAGGAATTTTCGCGTCTCGTCGGCGGAGCGCTGATCCAGCGCCACGTCCGGCCGGCCGATCACGAAACGTTCGGCAAGCTTCTCCTGCAGCGGCCGCGCGATGCTGCTCATCGCGGCAAAATCGCGCACCCCCTGGTGATAGATCCAGTGCCAGAGCTGTTTCGCGCGGAACGGCTTTTCGCCCGCGGCCAGCACCTCGGCGGCGAGCTGCTCGCGCGACAGCCCGACCAGATCACGCCTGCCATCGGGCAGCACGTTATCGGGCGGCGCAAATAAAGCGGCTTTGGCGAGGATCCGTTCGCGTTCGGCGGTCGTAAGGTCGGTTACGGACATGCCGCGCGAATGGCGCTGAAGGCGCCTGAGAAACCGGCGAGGGGGAAGCTGTCGACCACGAATTTGCCGTGGCCGATCGGCGATTTCGCGACGGCGGCGTCCCCGTTGCGGAACGCGCTTACCGCCTCCGTGCCGCTGGTGGTGAACGCGTCCTGGTCCTGCGTGTAGAAATCGATATGGTGCGGGCCGACCGTCAGCGTCACCGCGGCGTCCTTGGGATAGTCGTAGCCGGCACTGATGGTGACCTCATCGCGCGCACCCTGGCGCTCGGTCACCGTCAGCATCACCTGGCCGCGCTTGGACAAAGCCGGCGTCGAGACCTTGGCGCTCACGAAGGCGTAGCAGGCCTTGTCGGCGCCGCTGCCATAGGTCGCAGCCGTCCAGTCGCCGAATTTGCCGCCATTGGGGCCGAGGGCCACGGGCCCGGCATCGGCCAGAGCGAGGGCAGGGGCGGCGGCGAGGAGGGCCACGAGGATGATCTTCATGGCGCCCCACATAGCTTTTGCCGCACCCGCTCACAAGAAGCGGGGCGTTGATTTCATGCAACCGACCCGACATATCGGTCAGGCATTCTGTGGAGCCCCGCCATGACAGGTTATGTGTTCGATCCGCCAGAGCCCGCCTATGTCCCGGTGGCGGGGACGGACCATAAATTCCCGGTGCGGCGGGTTTTCTGCGTCGGGCGCAATTACGCGGCGCATGCGCGCGAAATGGGCGGTGACCCCAACCGCGAACCGCCGTTCTTTTTCACCAAGCCGGCCGATGCCGTGGTGATCGACGGCGCCGACACGGCCTACCCGGCATCGACCAGCAACCTGCACCACGAGATGGAACTCGTCATCGCCATCGGCACGGGCGGTGCCGAGATCGCGCCCGCGCAGGCGCTGGACCACGTGTTCGGCTACGCCGCCGGCATCGACCTGACACGGCGGGACCTGCAGGACCAGGCGAAGGAAACCCGCCGCCCGTGGGATATGAGCAAGGGCTTTGATCATTCCGCCCCGATCGGCGAAATCCGTCCCGTCGCCCAGGCGGGTCACCCGGCGGCCGGTCGGATCGTGCTTACCGTGAACGGCGAGATGCGCCAGCAGGGCGACCTTGCCGACCAGATCTGGCCCGTCCCGGACATCATCGCGGCTCTGTCCAGACTGGTGAGGCTGGCACCTGGGGATTTGATTTTTACGGGAACACCGGACGGGGTGGGCCGGATAGAGAAAGGCGATGTCCTTGAAGGCGACATTCAAGGCGTCGGCAAGGTGAAGACAAGAATCGTTTAGCAAGCGCTTCTCTGTCGAAAAAAACCCAAAGCGGGCGGCGGCAGCAAAATACTTTGCCTGGCGCTGCGACTGGATACTTCCAGATCCAGTGGCCGGGGGATCAGAATACCACATTGTTGTTCATGAAAAGTCGTTGCTCACTTGCCTCCTTAAATTACCGCCCGCGCTCCCCATGTCGCGATCTTCGTTGAAATAGGAGACCAACCATGAGCGCAGCCGTTCAACACGCAGCTCTTCCCACCGTGCCCTTCGGCAACACCGGCATGAACATCACCCGCGTCGGCTTCGGCTCCTGGGCCGTCGGCGGCGGCGACTGGGCCGTCGGCTGGGGCGACCAGGAGGACAGGGAGTCCATCGCCGCCATCCGCCACGCCGTTTCGCGTGGGGTGAACTGGATCGACACCGCTGCGATCTACGGCCTCGGCCGGTCCGAGGAGGTCGTCGGCGAGGCGCTGAAGGACATCCCCGTCTCAGAGCGCCCGTTCGTCTTCACCAAATGCGGCCTGATCGGTGACCGCGAGAACCCGAACGACATGCCAAAGCGCATCGGCAAGGCGGCCAGCATCCGCGCGGAGGTCGAGGGTTCGCTGAAACGTCTGAACGTCGAGCAGATCGACCTGTACCAGATGCACTGGCCCGCGAATGACGGCACGCCGATCGAGGAGTACTGGCAGGCGCTGCTGGACCTGAAGACAGAGGGCAAAATCCGCGCCGCCGGTCTGTCGAACCACAGCGTCGAACAGCTGGAAGCGGCCGAGCGCATCGGCCATGTCGACACGCTGCAGCCGCCCTTCTCCGCCATCAAGCGCGAGGTCGGCGACAAGGAGCTCGCCTGGTGTCACCGGCATGATACGGGCGTGATCGTGTATTCGCCGATGCAGGCGGGCCTGCTCACCGGCGCCTTCAGCAAAGAGCGCGTCGCGGCTCTGCCGGAGAACGACTGGCGCTCGCGCAATGCCGAATTCGGCGAGAACCTCGAGAAGAACCTCGCCGTGGCTGAAGCGATGAAGACCGTGGCGGCGCGCTACAATGTCTCGACCGCTTCGGTCGCGGTGGCGTGGACGCTGGCCTGGCCAGGGGTGACGGCGGCGATTGTCGGCGCGCGCAGCCCCAAACAGGTCGATGGCTGGCTGGCGGCGGCGACGCTGGCGCTGACGCCGGCGGACATGGAGGAGATCGGCGCGGTGATCACGAAGTCCGGCGCCGGTACCGGGCCGGCAACACCGTCTAAATAATCGCGCAAACCAACAAAAACCGGCTCGCCCATGGCGGGCCGGTCAGGCGACCAGGTCGATGCTCGTGTCTGTCTGTGCTGCCGCGTCAACGGCGGGCAGGGCTGTCGTGACCGACAGAACATCTCCGGAAGCACCCCGCACCGTCGTCACCGAAAGGCCGTTGGGCTGAATATTCACGCTGCTCGTCTCGGATGGTACCCGGTCGACCCGCGCATTCGCCGGATACGACGGATAATCATAGGACAAGGACGGCGTCACGCTGCTGATATTCATTGTCATCAACTCCGTTTGACAATGTTCATAGGTTTATGAGGATCCAAGCCATCCTCATCTGACCATTTTAGGAGATGCCAGAATTATAGTCAAAAAAAGTTACAAATTCGATAAAATTGCCGGTTTGCTCTAGTAGCCCTTCTGCCGGTCCACCACGGTCGGCGGCTGATCGCCCGCGATCAGCGCGGCCAGGTTTTTCTTGAAAATCTGCAAGGTCAACGCGTTGTAGGTCGAAGGGTCGTCAGACGACACATGCGGCGTGATGATCAGGTTCTTGACCGACCAGGCGCGGTGCCCGGGCGGCAGCGGCTCCTTGTGCAACACGTCCAGCACCGCGCCCCCGAGTCGTCCTGTTTCCAGCGCGTCCAGCAATGCGTCTTCGTCGACCAGCCGCCCGCGCCCGATATTGATAACGCCCGCCCCCGCCGGCAGCCGTGCGATCCGCTCGCGCGAGAGCAAATTCTGCGTCGCGGGCGTCAGCGGGCAGGCGAGCAACAGAATATCGGTGTCCGGCAGCACCGCATCGAGCCCGCCGCTCGGCAGCACCGCATCGCACGCGGCATGGGCTGCACCCGCGTGGCTGACGCCGGTCACCTGCATTCCCAGATATTTGGCCTGCGCCGCCGCGGCCCCCCCGAGTGCGCCGAGCCCCACCACCGTCAGCCGTTTCTCCCGTGCGAGGCCCGATGCCTCCCGCTGCCAGTGCTCGGCGCGCTGGTAGGTTACGAAACGGGGGATCGTGTTCACCAGCATCAGTATGGCCATCAGGCTGTATTCGCCGGCCTTGGCCGCATGCGTGCCGCGATTATTGGTCAGCACCACATGCGCGGGGATCCGCTCGAACGGCTGCAGCGTATCAACCCCCGCGGAGGTCGACTGCACCATTTTGAGGTGCGGCGCCGCGAACAGGTCGAGCCGCTTGATCTCCCAGGGCGGCGCAATCAGCACCTCGACGGTCGCCGCCTCGGCCATGAACGCCTCCGCGCCCCGGCCGTAGGTGACGTGATGGCCAGGGATGCCGGCAGCGTCCCACTGGTCGGGCGTGATCGGCTTTTCGGTTATCCCGGTATCGTTCTGGATGTGGATGTGCATAAGGCCTCGAATGGTAGGTTCCGCCGCTAGCGGGGGCTCTTCTCAAAGCAGCTGTTTACTTAACCTGCAACGCGACCGTTACCAGGCTGATGACCAGCCCCAGCACAAACCCGACAATCGTGCCGTTCACACGTATATACTGCAGGTCCTTGCCCACCCGCAGCTCCAGCTTGTCGGTGATGGTCGCCGCATCCCATTCCCCGATCACCCGGCCGATGAATGTCGCACCTTCCGCCTGCGCCTGCGGCAGCAGGCTCAGCACCAGCCGCTCGACCGCCGCACTCACGCGCGCCTGGGCGCCGGCATCGGTTGCGAGCACCTCGCCGAGGCTGGCAAGTGCGGCCTCGATGACCCCGACGGTACGCCCGTTGGGCCGCAGGGCGTCGACCTCCAACGCGCGGCGCAACCGCGCCCACACGTCCCAGGCCCACGCCTTCACGGTGTCATGCGCCAGCACGCCCTGCATCGCGCGGCCGAGCTCGGCGGCGCGGGCCGGGTCCGTCTCCAGCCGGCCGATCTCGCGCCGCACCCACTCATCGAACGCATCGCGCATTTCGGAGCTGTCCGGGCTGATGCGCTCGAGCTCGCCGTTCACCGCCGTCAACACGCGCTTGGCAACGCTGGCGCCGATCGCCCAGCCGACCAGCCGGCCGCCCTGTTCGCGCACCCGTTCCTTGATCGCCTCGCGCAGCACCTCTTCGCGCGCCGTCAGCGTCTCCTTCAACTGGCTCAGAATGAACGAAAACACCTCCTGGTGCCGTCCGCCCTCGACGAGCCCGCCCAGGGCGCGCGCCACGATCACGCCCGCCGCCCGCCCGCCGATCAACCGTGGCAGCAGCCGGGCCGCCAGGCGCCGCGCCCGCCCATCTTCGATCGTCGAGAGCAGCCGCGGCAGCATCGCCGAAAGGGCCGCCGCCGCCGGCTGGGTCGCCTGCGCATCGGTCAGGAAGCGACGCAAAATGGCGGGTGAATCGAGGTTGACCAACAGCTTACGGATGTCGGCTTCGGTGAACACGTGGTTGGCGACAAACCGCCCCAGCGCATTGCCCAGGCGCGCCTTCTGTGCAGGTAAAATCGCGGTATGCGGAATCGGCAGACCGAGCGGATGCCGGAACAGCGCCGTCACGGCAAACCAGTCGGCCACGCCGCCGATAAACCCGGCCCGCGCCGCATCCCGCAGCAGGCCGGACCAGGTGCTCGGCGGCAGGACATACCCAAGCACGGTGAGCAGCGCCATCAACGCCAGCAGGGACGATGCGAACAGCCGGTGCCGATTGAGCGAGGCGCGCAGGCTGGCATCCGGGTCGGTGGTCATGGCGCGCAACCTACAGGCGCTGCAGTGTCCGGCGCAATGCCCGGCAATTTGCTAAATCCCCTGAATTTTGTTGCTTATTCCGCTTGTTCCGGCGCAGAATTGCAGCCGGGATGTAAGCCAGGAACCACCGCCATGATGATGCGGTCAGATTTCCAAGTTCAAGGATGTAAACCAATGAATGTAAACGAATTGGATCCGAGAATCGTACCACTCCGCCGGCCCTCGCCACGGCCGGGCTCCGGCCCCGGGCTGCTCACCATGTGCCTGGGTGCCGCCTGCGTCGCCGGCATGTTCGGCCTGCTGGGGCTTCTCTACGCCATCGGCTGACAGGTACGGCCGTTTACACGACCGCCCGCGCCAAGGCATGATGCGCCATGCCGTTCCTTCAAGAGCCGGAGCCGCCGCGCGGCGTGCCCCAAGCCGTGATGCCCGGCATCCGCCGCATCACCGCCCGCAACCCCAGCGTCATGACCTACCTTGGCACCAACACCTACCTGATCGACAGCGACGATGGCCTCACCATCCTCGACCCTGGTCCTAACGACCCCCGGCACATCGCGGAAACCATCGCCGCCGCCGGCGATACCCCCATCCGCCGGATCCTGCTCACCCACACCCACGGCGACCATTGGGGCGGCCTTGCAGCCCTCAAAGCCGCCACCAACGCGCCCGTCCACGCCTATAAAGTCAGCGCCAAAGACGGTTTTGCGCCCGATCTGCCGCTGGATGACGGCGATACCGTCGCCGGCCTCACCGCCGTCTTCACCCCGGGCCACGCCGCCGACCATCTGAGCTTCGCCTACACTCACGCCGATGGCACCAGAATCCTGTTCAGCGGCGACCACGTCATGTCCTGGTCCTCCTCCATCGTCAGCCCGCCCGACGGCCATATGGGCGACTACTACCGCTCGCTGGAACGCCTGCTCACCCGCGACGATGACATCTACCTGAGCGGCCACGGACCCACCCTGCCAGACCCGCGCGCCCTGGTGCGCGAGCTCCTCGCCCACCGCCAGCACCGGGAAGGCACCATCCTCGCCGAACTGCGCAACCAGGACTGGAACATCGCAGCGCTGGCCGCCAAACTCTACCACAAGACCGACCGGTTCCTGATTGTCGCCGCCCAACGCAACGTCCTCGCCCACCTGCTCAAACTCAAAGACGAAAACCTCGTTCGGGAACTCGAACCAGAAACCACCCCACACCCCGACAGCCTGAAAATCCCGCCCGCCCCCGGCGAAGTGGAAAGCGAAAGCGGCGGTCAGGTCACGGTCATGCAACGCGACGCGCTGCGGCGGTTTGGGATTGTGAAGTAGGAAAGGCCAAGGGGCTCTGCCCCTCGGAACCGCGCCAAAGGCTCGCCCTTGGAATCCGGTAACAAGGGATTGGAGAGGAGGGTGCTCGCTTTGGCCTTACGTCCTACACAATTTCAACCAAGCCGCCCGTACCGGTAGCTGGGGCTCACGGCGGTAGGGCCGAATTCCAGTTCGAGGATCAGGCGGGGTTTGTCGCGGCATAGCGAGCCGGTGTGGAAAATGAACGGATCCTCGGCGAAGCCTGTGCCGGCTTCGCCTGTGACGGTCAGAAATCCGTCCTTGCCGTAGAATGATTCCAACTCCTCGACGGCGCGTCCGACTGTCAGCGTGATCTGGTGTTTCAGGGCCCGGCGGCGGTGGCTGCCGGGGATGCACCGGTGCGCGCCGCCGTGTTCATCGGTTGGCGTTAGGTAGAAGAAGAATTTGAGTGTGCGCCATCCGTTCATGTCGAAGTGGAATTTTTCCTGTGCGGCGGCGTGCAGGTCGGCGTCGGACACGCGTGCGGCGGGAAAGCTCCACCACAGTCTGGTTCGGATATGCACCGGTTCATGGCCGATATAAGCGGCAGCGACGCTCAGGAGTGCGGGGTCCTGGGCGAGCCGCACGATGGCGGGCGATTGCTCAACGGCTTCGAAATAATGTCCGGCGACGATGTCGCGTTCGCGCGCGAGGTTTGCCTTGGCGACATCGCGCGGCAGAAAACCATCCTCTTGCCGGTCGCGGGCAAAACAAGGGGTCGTTTCGGCAAATTCGCAGATCTCGCTGACGGTCTTAGGTTGCAGTTTGAAGCCGAGGCAAACGCCGTGGTTGATAAGCTCCTTGATCACCGCGCTAAAGTCCGGCGTGGAGACTGCGGAATTTGCGACCGGCACCGGCGCGCGGAAGGGCGCGCGGCTCAGCCACCGTTCCAGCCGTCGCCCGCTCAACGTCCGCGCAAACGCGAACATCGCGATCCACGATGGTTCTTCCCGCAGATAGCGCCAATAGGTTGGCGCGCGCGCCCGGATGCGCTCTAACAGCGATGCCTCACCTTGTATTGCGGTATCGATCGTCATGAGCGCCCCGATCAACCTCTGATTAAAAAATACCTGCTACATAGATCGTAGCGAGTGCGACACGTTTGTTCAAGCATGAACGTCCAGCGCGAACGAATTTCACGCCGTGTCGATCATTCGCGTATTTTGAAACACCGGCTGCAAATGATGGCCTGTGGCGATTGCCAGCATGGTTCATCGAAGGTAGCGTTCAATTGCGTAACGGCCGGAGTTCGAGCGGCTTCCCGTGGCGTGCGTCATCACTCACATCGAGGCCGATATGGAAGCCGTGACACCGCCCGAACCCGTCAGCGTCGCTGAAAAATGGGCCGGCCTGCAAACGAAATGGGACAAACGAACGCAGCTCGCCGCCGCCTGGCTGCAGGACGACACAATCGTCGCCGATATCGGCTGCGGCTTGATGGCGCTTGAGGCCTGTCTGCCGTCCGGCACCACGTATGTGCCGATCGATGTCGTGGCGCGCGATCGCCGGACCATCGTCGTCGATCTCAACAGGGATCCGCTGCCCGCCGTCCAGTGCAGCGCCGCTGTCATGCTGGGTGTGCTCGAATACATCGATGATACCGCGCGTGTTTTGCAACAACTGAGGATTTTCCCCAAAATCCTCATTTCCTATAACCATGTGTCAATAAACGACCTGCTTTGGAAGTTTCGGCTACGTCCCAAACGGGTTGACTGGCGCAGCCGCCACACAAGGTTGCAATTCCGCCGGCTGCTTGCAGCGGCGGGCCTGCACATCGTCCGGCAGCGCAACGTTCGATTCGCGGAAATCATGTATGAGGTGCATCCGGTCCCGGCCGCTGTCATGAAAACGCCTGAACATTGCTGATGGCTTGGCCGCAGGCGGTACACGCGTGAAAAAGCTGGCGGTCGCGCGTGAGATCGGCATCGGCGTCGTCGTCCGCGCCTGGACCCAGGTCACCGCGTTCGTCGTCGTCGTGATCGCCGCCCGGATGCTGGAGCGCCAGGAGTTTGGCATCTACGCCATCGCCTCGGTGTTCATCATCATCCTCAGCACGATCATGTACAGCGGCATCTACGAATACATCATCAAAACCGAGGATTACGAAGCCGCTGCCGATACCTGCTACTGGATCAATCTCGGCTTCGCGCTCGCCGGCGCCATCGTGATCGCACTGCTCGCCCCGCTCGTCGCAGCCCTCGTGCGCGCGCCGCAGATCGCCCCGCTGATGCTGTGCCTGGCGCCGACCGCCATCATCGCGGCGTTGACGAGCTGGCAGGAAGCCCTGGTGCTCCGGCGCAAGAAGATCACTGGGTACTACATTATCTGGTTCTGTTCGGAAACGATCGCGGCCGGCCTCGCGATCGCCCTGTTCTTCGCAGGCGTGCGGCTCTACGCGCTGGTCGGCTACCGCTACAGCCAGCTGATTGTCTCAAGCGTCGGCTACCTCCTTTATATGGGCGACGTTCCCCGCCTCGCATGGCGCACCGAGCAGGCGCGCCATGCGCTCGCATTCGCCTCCCGCCTCTACGGCAGCCGCCTGATCGCGATCGTCACCAATTACGGCGCGGACCTCATCATAGGCACCCTGGCGAGCCCGGCGGCCGCCGGCGCCTATCGTCTCGCCAGCCGCATGATCTTCGGTTTCAGCGAAATCTACTTCCAGCCGATCAAAACCATCGCCTGGGTCCGGTTTTCGAGCGCCGAGCGCGCGGGTTCCGGCCTTGGGCACGAATGGCTCGGGCTGATGACGGTCCTCTCGATGATCGCCTGGCCGACGCTCGGCGGTGCCGCCGTGCTGTCGCGCCAGCTCACCGGCACCGTGCTCGGCAACACCTGGCTCGCCGCCGCCCCGGTCGTCGTCATCCTCGCACTCTCCAAATCCGGCGAGCTGTTCGAGGTCTTTCTGGACCCCTTGCTCGGCACGGCGGGCAACACGGCGCTGCTGCTGCGCATCCGCGCCGGCGCTGCCGTCGTCGCCATCGCGGGTTTCCTCGCCTTGGCGCATCTCGGACCGGCTTTCGCCGCCTGGGCGCAGGCGGCGACGTACCTGTCGCTCGCCATCGTCACCATCATCGTGGGCCTCAAGCGCACCAATGGCACGGTGCGCGCCCTGATCACCGCCCTGCTGCCGGGCCTCGCCACCACCGCACTCACGATGCTGGCGGCCGCCGCAGCCTCCCGCCTGACCGGCGGCGCGGGCTGGCCGCTCATCGCCAAATTCGCGGCCGACGTCGCGGCGGGCGGGTTCGTCTGGGCGTTCATGGCGGGCATCGTCTTCCGCCGCCGCACGCTGGGCGCCCTGTTGAGCCTGAAAGACCAGGCGCCCCCCGCCGCCATGCCCGGTCCCGCCGCGGCGCACCCGCTCCCGCGATGAAACGCCCGCCAGCTGAGAGGTTTTTGTGAAAATACGCCGCTTAAGCCCACATCTTCGTAAACAACTTCCTTTGCTGCGGACACGGCCGCGCCGCTGCCTCTGTCACCGCAGAAGCCGCCGCTGATGCGCGTCGCCCTCCTCAACCTGCGCTACAGCCCCAACCTCGGCGACGTGCTGATCTGCGAGTGCCTCGAATACGGCGTGCGGCAGGCCGTCCCCGGGCTTGACGTCCTGCAGCTGGACATCACCGGCCGCCGGGATTTCGCCGTCGGCAGCGCACGGCGTCTCGCCGCCCTCGCGGTGCTCCAGCGTCTCCCGCAGGTGCTCCGCCAGCGCATCGCGCGCGCCGTGCTCGGCCGTTCGCTGCGCCGCACATTGCCTTACTGGAACGAAGCCCTCGCGACGGTCGATGGTGCTGTCCTCGGCGGCGGCCATCTGCTCGCGGACGCCGACCTGAATTTCCCGCTCAAAGTCGCGGCAATTTTTGGCGCGGTCGCGAGCGCCGGGCTCCCCGCCGCCGTCTACGCCGTCGGCGTCTCCGATAACTGGAGCCGCGCGGGCCAGGCCCTGTTCCGCGGCGCGCTTACGGGCGTCGACCTCCGCCACGCCGCCGTGCGCGATGAGTACTCCCGCGGGGTGTGGCAGAAGCGCCTGTGTCCCGCCGGCATCCGGCCCGCCGGGCTCGCGCGCGACCCCGGGCTGCTCGCGGCCGCATGCTACGGCGCGCCGCCCCGCGCGCCCGCAGCAACCCAGCGCCTCGGCCTCTGCCTCTCGCACCCGGTTGCACTGCGCTACCACGCCGACGGCCCGATGCCGGCACCGGCGGCGATGACCGCATGGTTCGTCGCGCTCGCCCATGGTTTCGCCGCGCGCGGCTTCGCCATCGAGGTCTTCGCCACCGGCAGCCCGGAAGATGAAGCCTATCTCGACGAGGCCATGCCGCAGCTCCTCGCGGGTGCCCCCGCCGGTGCCGCCATCACCCGCGTCCCGCGCTTCGCCGGTGCGGCCGCTATGGCCGGCCGCATCGCCACGTTCGATCTCGTGGTCGCGCACCGCCTCCACGCTTGCGTCGCCGCCTACGCCTACGGGGTCCCGCATATCGGCTTCACCTGGGACATCAAGATGCGCAGTTTCTTCGACTCCGTGGATCGCGGCCACTTCCTCTGCGAAGCTGTCACCATGCCGGTCGACGCCGTCCTGCAGCGCGCCGATGAAGCCATGCGGACAGGCATCGACGCGCCAGCCCGCGACGCCGTCGTCGCCGCCGCCAAAGCCGACATCGCCGCACTGCTCCGCAACCTGCTGCCCGCGCCCGCCCCCCCGACGTGATCGACCGCCTCGTCGTCCTGAACGACGTCAGCATCGCCCGCGGCGGCGCAACCGGGCTCGCCATCGAGTCCATCCGCGGCCTGCGCGCTGAGGGCGTTCCCGTCACGATGATCGTCGGCGACGGCGGCGACAACCCGGAACTACGGGATCTCGGCGTCGAGATCATCCCGCTTGGCCAGGCCCTCCTGCTCGATGCCGGCATGCGCCAGGCCTTTCTCCGCGGCCTCTACAACCGCCGCACGCTCGAGGTCGTCGCCGGATGGATCCGCCGGCACGACACCCCCGGCACGATCTATCACGTCCATACCTGGACCAAGATCCTCTCGCCCTCGCTGTTCCACGCACTCCGCCCCGTCGCGCACCGCCTGGTCGTCTCCGCGCATGACTTCTTCCTCGTCTGCCCGAATGGCGGCTACGTCTTTTTCAACAACAACCGGCCCTGCACGCTGCGCCCGATGAGTGCAGCCTGCACGATGGCCGGCTGCGACCGCCGCAGCCACGCGCAAAAACTATGGCGCGTCGCCCGCCAGGCGGTGCGCGAAGCCGTCTTCAACCTCCGCCGCACCCCGCCCCTCGTGCTCGCCCTGCACGAAGGCATGCGGCCGGGCCTTGAGCGCGGCGGCATCCCGCCCGCTGCCATCCGCATCCTGCGCAACCCCGTCCAGCCATTCACACCGGAGCGCATCCCCGCCGAACGCAACCGCCAATGCGTGTTCATCGGCCGCCTGCACCCGGAAAAAGGCCCCGACATCGCGGCCCGCGCCGCCCGCGCCGCCGGCGCCACCCTGCGCGTCATCGGCGACGGCCCCATGCGGCAGACCCTGCAACAAAACCACCCGGAAGTGATCTTCGAGGGCCAGCGCAGCCGCGCCGAAATCGGCCCCCTGCTGGCCGAGGCCCGCCTCCTGCTGATGACCAGCCGCTATCCCGAACCCTTCGGCCTCGCCGCCTGCGAAGCCCTCTGGAGCGGCCTGCCGGTGATCCTCAACGAAACCGCCTTGCTCGCCCCCGAAATCACCGCCCGCGGCGCCGGCCTCGCCTGCGACATCAACGATGAACCCGCCCTCAGCGCCGCAATCCGGCAAGCCCTCAACGACGACAACGCCACCCACCGCATGAGCAGCAACGCCCATAATGCAACGCAAGATCTGGCAACCACCCCCGCCACATGGCTCGCCGGCCTCTCCGCCAGCTACGCGGACCTCTGCGAGGGTGGGGTTTTAAAGTAAGCAAGGCCAGGGGGTTTTGCCCCCTGGACCCCCACGAAGGGCCGCGCCCTTCGATCCGCGATCCCTTATCTTATTTCAGGGTTCTAAGGGCTCCGCCCTTAGCGGGGTTCCAAGGGGCAGAGCCCCTTGGCCTCGCTGGCTTCCAACCTCTACCCCCGCAGAAATGTTTGCAGCGACACGGCGGACAGGGGGTGGGAGAGCAGGTAGCCTTGCACGTGGGTGACGCCGAGGGACTGCATTTTTTCCAGTGTTGCTTCGGTTTCGATGCCCTCGGCGATGACGTCCTGGTCGCGGGATGTCGCGTGGGCGGCCATTTTGCGGATGAATTCGTGGTCGCTGGCGGTGTGGCTGATGACGACGCTGCGGTCGAGTTTGATGGCGCTGATGGGCATGTTCATCAGGGCGGGCAGGTTGGTCATGCCGGGGATGATATCGTCGAGTGCGAGGCCGTATTTGGCGGCGCGCAGGCTGGTGACGACGGTTTGCGCGGCCTGCAGGTCGTGGACCGGGTGGCTTTCCGTCAGTTCGAAGCGGATGTCCTGGGCCGGCAGGCCGGCCTCGGCGCGGATGCGTTCGATTTCGGGCAGCAGGTCGGCGTGCAGCATGACGTCGAGCGGCAGGTTGAAGGCGAGTTTGAGCCGAATGGCCCCGAACTCGTGGCTGAAATAGTCATCCAGGGCGCGGCGCATGATGCTGGTTGTCAGCCGCATGGAGCGTGCGGCGCCGGTCATGGCGTCGACGATGGTTTGCGGGCCGGAGATGGTGCCGTCATGCGCGGCGGCCCGGGCCAGGACTTCGACATATTCAAGGCGGCGGTCTGCCAGCCTGAACACGGGCTGGTAAAAAATCCGGATGGACGCGAGGAGCGCCTTGTCGGGGAGGCTCACCATGGACTTCGTCACGCCTCCAATGCGTAAACGTTTACTCTGCATAACAAGTTTTTCGTACATATGATAAGGGTCGGTAATATTTTTTATATGAATTTATCGAGGTTTTGGCGCGACGCTGCCTCGGCGGAGCCGATTTTCGCCCAGAAGTAGCAAAATCGGTGCAGCAATGAAAATCGAGGACGATGTGCCGACGATAATGCCGAACAGCATGATCCATGCGAAGCCGGCGAGGGCGGAGCCGCCGAACAATGCGAGCGGCAAGGCGGCGAGGAACACGGTGCCTGACGTGCCGAGGGTACGGTTCAGGGTTTCGTTGATCGACTGGTCGATCAGCTCCCGCAGTTTCATGGTTTTGTATTTGCGCAGGTTCTCGCGCACACGGTCGTAGACCACGACCTTGTCGTTCGTGGAGTAGCCGATAATGGTCAGGATCGCGGCCACCATCACCAAGTCGAACTGGATACGCGTCACCACCAGAAAGCCGATGGTCTTCGTCACGTCCAGCAGCAGCGTCGCCACGGCGCCGACGGCGAACTGCCATTCGAACCGGAACCAGATGTAGAC
>Ga0116230_10001934_pt1 | contig 19924 bp, 19 predicted proteins | sample S1TSphfallax_3_FD_88678 | JGI IMG/M metagenome (GOLD analysis project Ga0116230, IMG submission 88678) | Host-associated microbial communities from peat moss isolated from Minnesota, USA - S1T2_Fd - Sphagnum fallax MG | ecosystem: Host-associated > Plants > Peat moss > Unclassified | place... | reverse complement strand
TTGGTAAACCATAATACATTGTCGATGAGATATAACTGTCCTTCAATTTTGAGTCTCTGTACTTACCTTCTTTATTTGCTGCCTCCATTACTGTTCCTAGGTGCAATGTGCTTTTTGCTGTACAATCGATTTTGCATCTATGCCTTCTTGTTTTCATTTCCAAGATTGTGGCAGCCTTATTAGTAGCCACAACTTGCATACAAAACAGTTGCTGCTTTGTTATAGTAATTTTTTTCAATATTTGGAATGTGCTATGAATGAAAATTTTCAGTGACCCTATGCTAGGATGATGCTACGATGTTTAATATTTGTAAGTTTACTTGTCACTAATATGATGTCAAATTAAGTAATTTTCTAAATTTTGGTGTATCTGACTCATATATGTGCAATTTAGATAAGTGTGGAGTAGAGTATTTTGATTCAAATTTATGATTGCTGTTAATAAAAATGTGTTGAGAGTAATTTTGTACAAATATATTTACAATATATTTGTACAATATGATTGCAAAAATGTGGTTGTATCCCAATGTACCTCACTCATTTCCTTACTCATGACAAGGCAAAAGGCAAATAGACATGTGCGTTTTCATGTACATGTTATTTATATTTCAAAGATGATGATTCATCAAATTTGGTTAAAGTTGGACAACTTGAGATTCCATAAGTTGTTAGTTGAACAACTCCAAAGTAGACTATCTTCAATTGATTCTCAAGGAAAGAAGAATGGAGAAGTGTTTTTTCAAATTTGTCTTTTTAGAGTTTTTTTTTTCCCAACACTATAATCATAAGCAAATTTTCAATACCTTTTACACCAATTTGCATCCCATTTATCTTTAAATTTAATTCAATGAAATTTGAATTCCATTATTCCATTCAATATATCTGAATTCATTTTTGAATTCAATTCTATTTAAGTTGCATGTAATAATATCATTCAAATGAAATTTAATTTTCACACAATTGATTCATTTTTTTCTATCAATTGATTTTCAATAGAACTATGCACAACATGGAGCCAAAGTTATTATACTTGGATTTTGTGTTGTTACACATTACCTAATTATTTGGCCTTGCATTGTTGCACATTGCCAACCATAATATATTATGGAGATGATTAATTCAATAGTTTAATTCCGATGTTGAATTTTCTTATAACTTATATGACAATTTTGCATAATCTTTCATATGGTTGTCCATTGACAATTCTAGTTAATTGGAATGTGAATAACCATATGAATATAACTATGTCATTCCTTTTCTAATAACTACCTCCTTCATTTCCTGATAACTACTTCATTCCTTTTATTTACTCATCAACATAGATATATTTTTAAAACTAACATGTGTTTTTTCATGTCCATACATAATATTTATATTATTTACTAGTACATTTTCTTGTCTAACAATAATCATAATGATAAACTATTGTAAACCATATGAGAACATAAGGAAAAAAAAAATTTGATTTTCATTAGTAATGCAAAGCATTGTGGAGCCCAAGTGTTTATATGGGTTGAAGGTCTGATTGAAGGGACATATTCTCAAGGATGGGTGGGGCCTCCCCATGTCCAACTTTGTAAAACATCATTTGTCATTCTAAATTTGATAAGGGGAGTTCTTAGTTACCAATTCTAGCACAAATTAAGGCATATTAAGCTCTAAATATGAGTTGCAATTCCACAAATCTTCATGGCATCAATGATTTGAAGAAAGATTTCAAAACACAAGCAAAAGGGAGCACCCTCAAACACAAAATAACCCAAACCACATCCACAAAAAAAGTGATTTCTATGATGAATCCAAATGCAATTTAGTTTAATCCTAAACCAAACTTAACCAAATGGATTAAGACTAAAACTCTTGACTTTTGTGCCAAAAAACTAAACAATGTTCTTATGTTGTAGTTCACTTAGAAAGGCAATCTCTTGTTCAACTTGTAAAATATATAATTTTAGGATCATGTCACATGTGGATTGCTTTGTCAACATATTCGAGTGGTTGAGCAAATACTCAAAAGATGATACAGTAAAGTATCTGCCATGAACCATTAGGTATAAATCCCATCCTTCCATTATCCATAAAAGGTAAACCCTTATAGACAAAATGACATATTTATAATCTAATGAACAAAAACTAATTTCATGATTAACATTTGCAAATAAATGTGCAAAAAGTTGAATTGTTCAAATCAAGTGGGTGGGGGTGATGATCCACCATAAAACTAATGGAATCTTCAAGGATTCATTGTCCAATAGTTACCTTTATCTCATATGCAAACATTATTCCTTTAGTAAATGATTGAGTAGTCCACATGCAATTTGACCTAACATGCTTGACAACTTACCTTCATCAAACAAGGATACCTCCTTCGTTACAAAGAAGGATCCATTATCCCCAACTCCCTTGTACAAAGTTCCAAAAGATCCACACAATAATTTTTCACAATAATTAACACAATTACAAGTTGTGTTAATTATTGTGAAAAATGTTGACTTCCTTTTTGCATCAACCAACTAAGTTCCTTCCTTATGACCAACTAATATTAAAAAATAATTCTTTTATATGTTGCATTTAAATGTTTTGTATGGTGAATTTCAACATTCATAACAAGTAGGATGTAAATTGTACTTTTAGGTTGGTTGAATATCCAAGTTTTTCATATCTAACACATTTTTCTAAAACTCTAATATGTTTTTTTGGTAGTTGATTATTTTGTTTCATCTTTTTGTTTAGATTGTTAATTGTATTTATTGATTTTCCATTCATTATGCCCGTCATTGTTTTTTTCTTTCTTTCTTTTTTAATTATTTTTTTTTTCAATTGACATATAACTTAACATTCATTAATGCACATTCAAACATTCATAATTATTTTTCTATATAACTTCTTATTGTTGGGTTTTAATCTTGTAACACATAAGTTGTTTTTTCACCCTACACAATTTAGTTTTGTAAACACCCCTTTCTTTCCAACCCACAATTTCATAATTCCTCGATTCTTAATATTAACCATAGGCTTTCTCCTCCTTCAAAATGGTTTTTTAAATTTATTGAAACTATCTGTATAATCAACCAAACTTAAGAACATTTAGAATCCTAAATTTGACCAAAACAAATGATGCGAATCAAATCACATGATCAGACATTAAGTGCAAGAAAAAATTATGCATGACAAAACTCATTTTCAATCCCAAAGACAAAATGAACTTAGTTGTAGCCTACATGTGGTATTTTGCCTCACTTGTGTGTCATTGGAACTTTGCATGATGCATTTGTGTTTCATTGTGTTTCTCAAGTAGCTCAAGTTTTTGCAATGCAAGGTTAGTGTGAGGAGGATTAGTGTGAATGATTTCAAAAGAGTATGAATTCATCAAATTCAAAAAGATTGAAATCATATTTGTTGAAGTCGTGTTGTTTACATGGAGTTTCAAGTTTGTTACTACATTTCAAGGTTTAGCAAAAAGCAAGTACATTTTTATCCTCAAAATAACAACGCACATAAAAAGCATTAAAGCAACAATTTCCTAATATGAGGCAAAAAATTGGAGTGTTGTTGATGGAATGGTTTCAAAATTTGATTAGGGTTGTGAAACATCTTTTGAAAGTGTATAGGTGCATTCTTGTTGCTACAAATTATTTTTAAATAAATAATTTTGTACAATTAATTATCATTTTAATCTTTCTAACTTGCATCTCTAGTCCTTAGGTCTTAGTAACTTTAACTTGCTTCATCCTCGAAATTTATCTCATTGTTGTTAATTTGCTTTAGATGAAAAAAATACAAAACTTTGGATTATCATTGTCTTTATTTAGGGACGATCATTTTCCTTATTCTTAATTGGTTATCATTTGATTTGGGTTGTGGTGTGCCATTTATTCTTTTCCAACCTTGTGTGGGTTGTAAATTTTCAATCAACATTATATTTGTATTCATGTTCTACAAGAGAGATCATTATCATCTATACATCAACATGTTGATGTAAGATTTTTTGTTTTAAGTCTATTGGAGGATTAATTAATAAAATCTTTTTTATTTTAAAGTTCCCATCTTTTTTTACATAATGAGATTATTGAAACTAAGTTAAAACACTTGATTGGTGTTTGTTAATTAGGTTTCAAAGATTTAAAGTGCATGGTGTTTTGTTAATTAGGTTTCAAAGATTTAAAGTGCATGGTGTTTTGTTAATTTTTATTAAATGGTACATAAAGTCATTGATTTCTCCACCTAGACACTTGTAGTGACAAATCACAATTGATGGCTTGTTTTTAAGTGTCATTTGTTAAGGGGGTAGGATGAATATGTGATTTTGGATGAGCAAGGCAATTAGGATAGGAACCAATGAAGGAACTTTATTAGTTTAAATTTTGAATTATTATTGTTTTGATCATGATGATGTGACTTGGGATAGTTCAAAAGATTAAAGTTTTGTAGAACAAAGAAGAGAATATGAAACATAGAGTTAAAAGAAGAGGAGGAGAGTTGTAGGTACTTGCAATAGAAAAACATAAACTTTATTTTGATATAACACAAATGTTAAGTATTGTTTTGGATTTTTTTCAAGAAAACATGGGATTATGATGTAACTTGGATTCATGTTTTTAGTAATATAAAGAAGCACAAACTTTTACAATGAATTCTATGTTCATCTTTTATGCGAATTTTTTGTAGTATCAAATTATGATGAATTGAATTGTAATATTGTTTTTGGAGTTTTTTACAATGTATTATGAAGTGCAAATTCTGGTTATATGTAATAACCATGAATCTGATGTTAGAATGAATGGTAGTGTTAAGTTTGTTGAGATTTAAGACAAAAAAATGAACATATGCATGTGAAATGCAAATTTGTTGTTATAATGGAGTGAAATATTCTACAAGAATTTAAATTCCACTTTTACCATTTGGTGACCATCTTGTGGGGAATTTATTTTTTTGGTTTTTTCTTTTAGTAACGGGAAGGTTTTTTACAAAATAAATACATATTGTAGATGAAAGTGTTTAGATGAGTAGTGTTGTTTTTTTTTCAATTCAAAATTTTTAAAGGTATGTTAGAAAGTATTAGAGGTCTACACAGTTAATGTTGTAAGGACTGCAAAGCAAATTAAAGATTTTGAAGACAAAGGATTATGAAACAAGATGAATCAAACAGTGACCCAAAGTTTACAACAACAATTGGACTTGGATGCAAATCAACAAGTTATTGAAAGTCTAACAGAAAACAATCTTGAAAATGGGGAAGAGTATGTAAGGTTTATAGAAACCCCATATTGGAATCTGATGTTGGATAGACGAGTTTTGATAACAAAGGAAAGGCATGCGGGGCACATGTTGTTTATACCATAAAAAGTGGTATGATAGGACGTATGGACTGGGGGTCTTCAAAGAAGGCACAGTTCCAAACAACAGTTTCCATGAAAAGAAATGTAATGAACTACTCATCTAAATGAGCATATGCAATATACTTCTCAACCGCCATCTGTGGTTCAAAGTCATAGAAATCAAGACAAAACATGGATTTTTGTTTTTCTAATCAATCGCAAGAAATATCAAGTCTAGAATTAATGACTAGCCAAAGGAAGGATGTTACAAGAAGTACACAACCCAAGTTTGTGTATCAATTTACATCTCTAAATTATTATGAACTAGCGAAACATTGGGAAGTGGATGAAAACACCAATGTTGATGTGTTTGAGGAGACTAAAGAAAATTACCCAAGATCATTTGAATATGTAAAGGTTTAGGTGAATGCATTGGATGAAATACCATAGTCATACTCACATCAAGGGAATTTAGAGTTCAATCAAACAAGGTACATAATCGAAAAATGAAATCATGAATCTATGGATTTGGAAATGATCATATTACTTTCAAGGGTCTATGCATTCTGAGGAAAAAGGATATGTAATCATGGATTGTCCTTTTGTGCCTTTTCACATCATAGCAAGTATTGCTAAGCATGTGGAGTTACAGAATGTGGCAAGAAAATTAATGGATCAACCACAAGAACAAGAATATAAAAAAATTGTAGTCCAAAACATATTTAGAGGCATGGAATTCAAAAGCTAATTGGGACCATAGAGTTGAAAAATTTGTACATCTATTCAGACAAAAAGCAAAAAACCAGAGGGGTATTCACATCCACATATTGCACCATAGTGGATACCAATGGGTAACCACAAATTGGAACATTGTCAATCTCGTGTCAACATAACTCCACAAATAATGAAAGAAGCAACATTTGTTGAAACCCAAAAACAACATGTTGGAGTAGGAGTTATTCAATCACTTGATGTAGGTATAACAACCATAGGAGTGGAAACAGTTGTTATGCCCAACATAGATGTTTTCAAAAGGGGAGTAGTAATTGGATCTGCAGCAAAATTGGGTAGCAAATTGGGTGGAGTTTTGGTATTAAGGAATTTGAATCAAAGTTCGGCACTACCAACATCTACTACTAGAGTTGTTGGTATACCTCAAATGGTGTTTACTAATTCGATAACGAATACTCATGTGAACATGATTACAGATTGATTAATGATGAATTCAATGGCTACTAAAGGGTATGAAAGTGCAGATGTCGCACATCCAAGAGGAGGATACCAAAAACCATTTGCTATAATTACACCAATTCTTGATTTCAAAGATGGCCATTATGTTAGGCCAAATAGGGTAGCTCTTAAGTATCCTAATTTCAAAAAAGATGATGATCCAGATGTTCATGTTAGAATGTTCAATTTTGTAATAAAATCAAATGCAAAAACTTTTGAAGAGTATATCATCAATGCATTTAATTATACACTAAGAGATATAACATTGGATTGGTGCCATAATTACATGTCAAAAAAAAATCATTGTAATTTTTTGAAGCTTACATAGGCATTTTATAAATGTCATCAAAAGACTTATAATGATGAAAAAATATACATGGAATTAAAGAACATGAAGTAGGAGGAGACTAAAGAGGGTGGAGGTTTACTATGAGCATATTTAGAAGCTGGCTCATGGTTTACAAGTACCAACCACAAATAGTTTTTAAACTATTGTGTTTAAAATGGGTTTGTAATCATACCTCACAATTTTGACTACGGGGATGAAGTGGTCAACACTACAATAGCATAAGGAGGCTGCAATGTTGTGTGAAGAAAGTATGACTATTGTAGAAGCAAGGAATGCACTGTTAGTACCACATAATATCAAATAGGCAATACCAACAAAAACAAAAAATAACACATGGAAGACTGACAAACATTACACAAATTATGGGATGACAAATCATAATGTGGAAACATGTCGAAAGAAGAAAGAGCAGACCACAATGGCAACCATAGAGGGAGCATAACCAAATCAAAAAACATAAAAGACATCTTGATATGCATGTCATATCTATGATTTGAATGGACATAAAATGACAAATTGTCCAAAGTTTGTTAAGATGTAGTAAATGTTCAATGGGAAATCTGTCACAATAGCAGAGGTTCAACCTATTGGTGAGGGACAAACAATCATTGCAAATGTGGATGTGGTGGATGTTAATGTTACCACAAGAAGTAAAGTAACCGAAGGACATGTGTTCAAGGATAAAAAACTAATAAAATCAAAGAGCATTGTTGACTAGGAGAAAGAAGAGTGGTTGAAGCCATCCATGGTGGAAACGATTCAACAAATTCAAAAAACACAAACCCAGATAGAAGGGCCATCCACATCCAAGGAAGAATGGAACACAACTTGGCCATGTCTGCCAAATACTACTCCTCTAGATGCATAAAAAATTAGGAAATAATGAATTCACAAAGGAAATTTATCACAATTGAAGAGATTTTCTGGACATTGGCAAGTAAATGTTACAAACAAGTTATACTTTTAACTTAAAACAATTGCTTAAAATAGCTCTTGAGCTAAAGAAATATTTTTGGCAAAAGTTGAAACCAAATAAAACTCAAAATGTAAGTAAAACAACCATAAAAAAGCAAGTTGGTTATTCAGTACCAAAAGTAAAGACAACTACTATAACAATAAATAATCATATGGCAGTTATCCAAGTACAAATTGGAAAGAATACAATAGAAGATGTGTTGTTGGATGGAGGTTTTAGAGTTAATATTATCATAGAACAATTGAAATTGAGGTTAGGGCTTCCAAAGCCTAAACCTACACCATATAATTTGAGGATGGCAAATCAAACAACCATAAAACCAGTGGGGTTGATCAAAGATCTGAAGATATATGTTCATGGCATTCCTTACATAACTACACTTGTTGTACTTCATAATAGTGTGGTAAATTATAATTATTTTATGTTGTTGGGGAGACCATGGTTGAGGGATGTTAAAGTGGCACATGATTGGGGAAATAACATTGTTACCATACAAGGGAATGGGACAGTTAGAACAATTACAATTACCAAATATTTGGGAAGTGAAGTAAAAAGACCAAAAGTGTTACTATGCTACGATTATCAAAATGACATCACATATGAAGAATAAGATATCATAATTGTTATAGAGCCATAATTGTTTTCCATAGGAACAATTAGTTTACCTAAAACAATTCAATATGTGAAACCACATATGTGGGGATCATGGATACAAATGTGAAAACTAGTATTTTAAAATATGAATATGAAGTACAAAGCATAGAAGAGAAGATACCTTGCAACAAATATGAACCAAAAGTAACTCTGGAAGATAAGGTGTATCCAAAAAGTATCACAAACATCAACAAGGGGATGTTGCAGTGGATGAAACTTCACCAAAAATCAAAACACATGGATTACAAATAGTTGGATGGATGTTAACCGAAGATCAATAATTGATGAAGCTCAATTTGGGAATTGATGTAGAACCACAAATGGTGAAGATTAATGCACAATGAAAAACAAACAAGGTGTTAGAAGTGGAACAATTATTGAAGGAATTCAAAGATGTTTCTGCATGGACATACAAAGATCTAAAAAGGATTCCACCATAACTAACATAACACATAATTGAATTGGACATTACTATACCACCGACACATCAAGCCAGGTACAAATTAAATCCAAATTATGCTATAGTAGTCAAATAAGATATAGATAAGTTGTTAATAGCTAGATTCATTGAATTTGCAAAAGGAGCTACATGGTTGTCACCCATAATAGTAGTGCCCAAAAAAATGGCAAGTTAATAATAAATGTAGATTTCATAAAACTAAATGTAGCCACAAAAAAGGATCCATACCCATTACTTTTCACAGATGATGTGTTGAACATAGTAGGAGGGTACGAAGCATATATATTTTTAAATGGATATTCAAGATATCATCAAATATTTATAACTTTTCAGGATAGATACAAGACTACATTTATTGCAGACTAGGGGGCTTTTATATGAAAGGTGATGTCATTTGGAGTTTAAAATGGACCTCCAACATATCAAAGAACAATGACCAAAACATTCAACGAATATTTGGACAGTTTTATGAATATATTTCTTAATGACTTTACAGTGACATGGAAAGTCATTAAGAAAGCTTAGACTATGTTTTCAAAAGTGCAAAGAATATGGCATTAATCTAAATCTAGACAAATGTGCATTTATGGTATTTTCAAGGATGAATTTGGGTTTTATTGTTTACAAAAAAAAAGAAATTACTATATCCAAAGAAAATACAAGCAATAGTGAACATGCCACCACCTAAGAATCCTTAGGAGATTAAAGTATTCAATGGGATGGCACAATTTTATAGATGTTTTATAAAAAACTTTGTTGCTATTATGGCACCTATCACTAAACTAATTGGAAAGAAAAAAAATTCTTTAGATAGAGGAATGTTGGAAGGCCTAAGAATTGATTAAACATAAGTATATTGAATCACCAATATTGATATCACCAAACTAGCAGGTGGAATTTCATGTTCATATAGATGCATCTTTGTTAGTTGTGGGGGCTATGTTGCTCAAAACGTAACAGGGAAAAGTGATCAACCAATAATGTATGTTTATAAGCTTCTAAATAGAGCAGAACAAAATTATAACACAACACACATATAGGCTTTAGTAATGGTTTTTTCTTTGCACAAGTTCAAACATTATTTGCTAGGTAATAAGTTTGTCTTTTATGTAGATTATATGTCATTGGTCTATTTGGTCAATAAACCATAGGTTTTAGGGAGAATAGCTAGATGGTTGTTATTGTTCTTCGAATATGATTTCACAATAGTGTATAAGCTAAGCAAAAATTATGTAATTGTAGATGCATTGTAAAGATTACTTGATAGTACATAACCCGTAGGTGTACCTAATTAAACCACATATGTAAGTTTGTTTTATATAGGGCTTGAATGGCTAAATGATGTAAAAGAATTTTTGAAAACATGACAGATTAAGGGCACGCTATAGATGCAACAAAAATAGAGATTGGTCAGGAGAGCAAAACCTTTTACACTGAAGAATGGTGAATTGTACATAATGGGCCAAGAAAATAAACTATGATGATGTTTGACAGCAATAGGAGCACATATGGTGATGAAAGAACTACATGAAAGACCTTTAGGAAGGCATTTAACAACTGAACTAACACATAGGAAAATATTGGATGCTAGATATTAGCGGCCAACTATGTATAGGGATGTGCATGAATATTACAGATCTTGTGATGCATGTCAAAGGAAACAAGAGGATTGGCAATTCAAAGTCTTGCAAAGTTGGTCACAAGTTTTCTAGAATAACCATTTATGAAATGGGGACTTGATTTTATGGGGCCAATTAATCTAGCAAAAATTATATATAATGTCGCAACACTAGTTTTGGGCTCGCGACCAAGGCAAGGGCTTATAAGAGTGCGGGAAAAGAGGGAAGCCTGAGAGGCACATTTTATACTCTGGGAGTGTAGGAGAGTGTGAGAGAATGAACCCTCACACTCCCAAGTGAGCTCCCACTTTGGGAGTTGGAGTCTAAATGGACTCCCAAATCTTCAGGGAGCGATTGCAGGGGTCAAAACCCATTGGATTGAAAAGCTATTTATATCATTGGAAAGATATTGAAACTTAGATGTTTGAAATAGGCTTTCATGACCCATTTGGACATTTAAAACACAAGTTATGGCCAAAAGAAAGGCCATAGTCAAATTGATAGTTTGACTCTCGACCATTAAAAGTTAGGAATCAACCCAATTTCTTCGTGTGCAGTTGGCATGCAACATATCGTTGAAAAGTTCTCAACGAGGGCTACAACTTTGCTTAAAACCTCATCTCAATCGGAGGTTTGCACACAAAGTTATGGGTCCCAAAGTTGCAAGAGTCCTAATTTTGGGAATTTTGGGACTCCCATTTGAAAGTCCCAGGACAAAATGCCATTTGGATGTGGGCCTCGTGGAGAGGCACAAGGTATATTGTAAGGGGGAAGGTGGTGGCTTACCCCCCAAGTCCGAACTTTCTGAGTTTTGTGAGTCCGAGTTTGCCCGTGGTTTGTTCTAACACCAAAAGTGCTTCAATTATGCACTAACCAACTTGTTGTTTGGTTTTGTGCATGTTCGTGTGAATGATTAAATGCTTGTCATTCTTCTTAATCCCATCCTGGAGCTCTAGCATGCCCCTTTACCCCCCAAAGTGCTGCAAGCCAGGGAGTGTGCCCTAACTCATTACTTTTTCACCGTCTTCACTTCAGACTCACATTTGAGTCTATCAAGGAGCTTGGGAACGCGTCATATAATGAACAAATATGTTCTTATGGGCATAGATTATGTTACTAAATGGGTGGAAACAAGAACGTTGAGAATTAATACAATAATAGTCACAACAAAATTTCTATATGAATGCATATTAACCAAGTTTGGATGTCCTTTGACTATAATCACAAATCAAGGGGTTCATTTTATTAATGATGCCATCAAGTATTTGACACATCATTTTTTTATGAAACATGTGAGTTCTACAATTTATTATCCTTAGGGGAATCGGTAGGTTGAGTCTATTAACAAGGTACTTGGGACACTGTTGACCAAATTAGTTAGTGGAAATAGAATAAATTAAGATGAACATGTATCTATTATGTTATTTTCAAACATAATCGTATACAAAGTAGTAACAAGGTATACACCATATTAATTAGTGTATGGATTACATCCATTAATGCCCACAAAGTACATCGCTCTAGTTTCTGGTGGAAATGAAAGAGACAATATTCTAGTGAAAGTTTTAATTAATTGAATTACAAAGCTTGAGAAGTTATAGGAAGCTAGAATGTAGGTTGTAGAAACTGCAAGAATTTGGTAGTGGAATGGAGCATTATGGAATCAACAAAAAAATCCAAAAAAATAGTTTAATTTTGGTGATTATGTTATGTGGTTTCCAAAGGGCAATAAATCACACCCATGGAAGTTTATTAGGAAATGGTTTGGACCGTACAAAGTATAATATGTGTTGCCAAATAACATTGTGTTGTTGGTGACCATTGAGAAGTTTGAAACTAACCTTGCGTTGGTCAACATAAATAAGCTTAAACTTTATAAATATATGGAATCTAAAGTTTTGAAAAATAACAACAGATGCACATGGCAAACAAGGTGGAATCAATATAGATAATGTAGGGAGATTACGAATGTGGAGTAATCAAAAGATGAAATCTACGACATTCATTCATAATGATGATGTTAAGTGCTTCCACATGGTTGTAGAAGGTATAGATAAACTTGTACTTATGGGTCGTATTGATTTTGAAGATCATGTGTTAATTAAAAGATAGTGGGCATATGAAAAATAAATGTGATAGGAGGGATGTTCAAGGATGAAAAAAAAAGGGTAACATTGAAAGCAATTTACATTTATTGTTGGAAGCTATGGACATTTTTCATCAAGGCCACGAATATCTACTTTGGGCATAAGGATAAGGTGTATGTAATCAACAAACAATCGATTATAGATGTTTTGGAGTGTGTGCAGAAGGGTATATACAAGAACTGAAAGGAGTGGTTAGTAAATCACTAACAATTTAGGCATTATAGAGTTGTAGACTTACACCTACAATTTCTTTTATAGATGAATGGAAGCAAAAGTCTGGGTCTACCATACTTTGTCAGATATCCTACAATTATATCTATCATTTATTAGAGGGAGAAGGTACAATATTTTAACAACAAAAATGCTATTACATTGGTGAGAATAGAGAAGGGGCAACATGTCAATTGGCACAAATTATATTCAATAATGTATGTAGTGAACTAGATAGGTGGTATAAGTATGTTAAGGATAAGAAAGGGGATAAGAAAGATACTTGTCAATCTACATTAGTATTGGCAAAAGTCTTTTAGTATTTGTTTGTGCATCAAATGGACAATCCATAGAAACCACTGGCCAAGATTTAAAAAACTAAGGAGGAAATGTGGACAACACTAGAGAACAAATAGAAAGTTACAACAAACTTTCTAATAAATGCTCTTAAGAAGAAGAACAAAGTCGAGGAAAGAGGAGCTTCAAGTTCATGAATGAAGAGGGAATATGAGAGCATAGATTTGAGGGCACAGAAAATGATGAGGGGTAGAGTGGAACCATTTGTAATGCCAACAATGGTACATGAAGCTAAACAAATTATAGTAGTACCACAGATGACATCTCCATAGGAGAGACAACTAAGGGAGTAGAGGCAAGAGATACCACAAATGACATCGCCATAAGAAGGACAGTTGAGGGAGCAAAGCTAGGGAGTTAAGAGGGAACATGACATAAGGTTTCCAGAGGGTGAGGAACATATGCACTTTGAAGGGGATGTATGTGAAGATTGAATGGGGACCATTATATAAGTCCAAAACATTTACAACAATTACAACGACATTTGTAGCAACAACAATAGTAGACACATGAAGGTTTACATGCTATTGAACTACAAATGGAGAGAGTGGCGACACAACCTACTTTTGAAGAGTCAAGACCAACATAACTACAAGTACCACCTAGTAGGCCAAAATTTGTAAAGGGCTTCCCATTTGAATTTGAACTAGGGAGAAGAATGGTATAGGAGCTAAGATTATCTACATAGGGATCTAAAGATTTTATGACACAAACAAGTACATTAAAGTCTCTGGAGAAGGTAACAGAAGTAATGAAGCAAATAAGGGAGGTGAATTATTTCAAATAATGGTAATTGTGAATCTAAATATGGGGAATTTCACTCTGGAGGTAAATAATTTAAAAATAGATTGGCTATGGGGGAAAAGGAGAAGGAAATGTTACAAGAGGAATTGGATAAAAAGAGAAATTTCTAGAAGGGGTATAAGCATAATGTGGAAATTTGGAAGAATAATTGGGCAAAATTTGAGCCAAAAAAAAAAAGTTCATTAAAAAACTATAGGATGAGAATAAAGAGCTCAAGGGTAGCACAACACAACTGAAGTTGCAGGATGAAGAATTGCAAAATTTAAGGCAAAAGATTGAAATTTGGGAAACCATAAAGAGGAAGTGGACAAAAGTAATTTTTTTCATAAGAAACAATAGGAGGCTTTAGATAGTCATGTGAAAGCATCGACTAAAGAAAGAAGGAGAAGGATAAGTTTTTGACATATTTGGAATCGATAAATCTAAAGAATGTATTTCTGTTGTAGTCTAAGGAGTTTATAAGAAAGATAACTAAAGCAAAAAGAAAATAGTTAATGGAGGATAAAAAAGAGTATCAAAAAACTTTAACACCTACATGCACAATTGGAGAGGACACAAGAATAGAGGATGAGTTTTGATCTAGTTAGTATCAAGAAAAGACTAGAGGATTATGAATAGATGTTGGAATACTATACTTTGATGAGGACGAAAAACAAGATGGACTCTGAAGTAGAATCTACAAAATGGTGGGAGGTTGGTTGTAAAGGAATATTTTACAAAGGAGTTGGAGAAGAATTTGACTCAACATAGAATTGATGAAATAATTCTAAAGTACAAGTTGGAAGCTTATCAAAAGAATTTTGCAAATTTCATCTATAACATCCAACAAGTACATAGGTATTAGGCCAGGATGAAGAGACAGAAGTAGGACCTAGTGGAACATCTTAAGAGGAGGAAATACATATTAATGATTCATAGGACTTCATAAGTGGAGTAGCTCAAAAGGAGGAGGTACAATTAAAAATACCATAGGACCTTAGAAGAAGGGGTCAGGAAAAAAAATTAAAAAGAATTTAAGAACATGAAAAAATGGAGGCTATTCCAGTACCAGAAGAAGAGATATCCAAGATACAATATTTGGAAATAGAACCACAAACTAAATTAGTGGGGGAGGAGATTGGAAAGGTAAAATAAAACATAGATATAAAACCATTAGTTTCTATGTAGATTAGGATTACAGAAATGTAGTAGAGCAAACGAATGTTTAAAAGGATATAGAATGCTCTCATTTCATTTATGTCGTTTTACAAGGATTTGGGGATGGAATCCAAAGTACAAAGGGGGTAATGTTAAAGGGGAAGGATGAGTATGTGATTTTGGATGAACAAGGCAGTTAGGATAAGGACTAATCAAGGAACTTTGTTAGTTTAAATTTTGAATTCTTGTTATTTTGATCACGATGATGTGACTTGGGATAGTTCAAAAGGTTAGAGTTTGGTAGAACAAAAAAGAGAAGATGAGACATGAAGTTAAAAGAATTGGAAGAAAGCTAGGTACTTACAATAATAAAAACACAAATTTTGTTTTGATATAACACAAATTTTAAGTGTTGTTTTGGATTTTTTTCAACAAAACATGGAATTATGCTAAAATTTGCATTAATTTTTTAAATAATATAGAAAAGCACAACTTTTACAGTGAATTCTATGTTCATCTTTTGTGTGAATTTTTTGTAGTATCAGATTACGATGAAATGAATTGTAATTTTATTTTTTGGAGTTTTTTTACAATGTATTGTGAAGTGCAAATTCTAATTGTATGTAATAACCATGAATATGATGTTGGAATGAATGGTAGTGTTAAATTTGTTGAAATTTAAGATAGAAATAGTGAGCATATGTTGTTATAGTAATGTGAAATATTCCGTGGGAATTTAAATTTCATTTCTACCATTATTATGAAGGAATTCTTGAAATCTAATAAATTTTCAAGAAGCAAATGATGATTGCAAATGATTTCAATTGTCCAATTTAGTATTGTTAATTGGTATACAATTCAATCAGTTGTAGTGAATTGGGTGGTTGCACATTAGGTGTACACAAAAGGAGTGAAAATTAGATGTACATAAACGCAACTTAAAATTCATTACTTAAGAAAAATAAAAAATAATTTTGAGTTGGATTGGGCCTTAAAAAAATAAAAACAAAAATCATGAATATCAAATTGTTTCATATTGGTTTCTTTGAATAAATGTACACTAATCATAATAGAAAACATGCTTAAAACATTTCATTTGGTAACAACATATTGTTCTTTTATTACATCAAAAACTCTATTTTCAATTTTGTGGATAAATAAAATCAACACCTTGGCCAACTATAATTTGATTAGAATTACGATTCCCAATTTTATTTTTTGCAATATTAAGTCTTTATATAGCCTAAAAATGTAGGTTTGAAAATGAAATCATGTGTCAATGTGCCACATCACAAAAAATAGGTAGGCAAATTGTGTCAAAATTTTAAAAATATGGTTTATTATGTTTGAATAGTTGTATGTGCAAATGTTTATTGCAAAAATTAAACTTATATTTTGTAATTATTTTTTTGAAATTATGTTTTTGCAATAAATTTTATGTTACACAAAAAACTCCAATTGGAAATTGAATATATTTTCTTTGCAAAAAATTCAAAATATTTTAATCAAATTAAGATGTTAATTACCATTAATTACACATTTTAACCATTAAACCATTTCCAATTATGTAGTACACCACATCAATTTTTGAGATTAGTGAAAACTATAACACTATGATAGGATTTTGTGTACATTGAAATGTGAAACCACCCAATTTTCACAAGGATAGTGAAAGCAACAACTTAAAGTTTGGATTGCTTTGTGGAGTAGGTTAGTTTGAAACTTTTAAGAGGGGGATCTTTCCAACTTTGATGGCTAGCCAAGATTTGGGAATCTAGTTAGATGGTAGTTGCATTTTAATTTGTTGCCTTCGTGAACTTCTTGAGGGCACAACATATATGTTTGCCCAAGATGTCCAATGACCACCTACATTCATGGTTTTAATCATGTTTGTGAAAACTTCCATCACTATTAAATTAAGATGGACATTTGATGTATACAATGAGCAAACCCATCCTTGGGTGGTACTATTAGGAACACATGTTCATTTTATCAATGTAGGATGAAAACAATGTACGTATTTAATTTAATTTAAAACATACAACCTGGCATAAAATCTTTGCTTTAAAATAAAAAAACTTGAACTTAGCTTTGGACTCATTGCTTGGTTCAAAAGCTCATACACATTTGCGCATGCATGCATTTTTAAAAATAAAATTGACCTTTTTGGTCAATCTTTTTTTACAAAATATATAGTTTTTAAAAATAAAAACGAGTGGTAGATTTCTTTCAACCTATAAACATTTTTGGATTTTTTTTGAAAGATACATTATAATATGTGGTTATATGGTTTTAAAAAAAGAAATCTAGGTAAAAGCACACTATAATGGAGTTTTATGGAAGTCATGGTGATAGTTTTTTTTCTAAATTAATCAAGTCTTGTTGTAGACAATTGAGATGTATTTAGAAAATTTTACAAAAATAAGATGAAATATTATATTTGATATTTCAATCCTTCCAACTAGGTTTTTCTTTTTTTTCTTTTTTTTCCCCCCAATTTTGTGATGTTACTAAATTGGTGATCATCCATAATATGATTTAGCCAAAGTTGGTTACATATTAAATATGAACAAAACAAAAATGTATCTATATACTCTTTTGCTACCTATTGAGATTTATAATAAAAATCTAACAATTTAGAAATTTATTTTCTTTGAAATCTAATGAATTTGGGCCATTTTTTCCATGGAAAGTCTTTTGTTAAGTTGATTTTTTTTTTTCAATTCAAAATTTGTTGAGAATTTTCCCTCAAAAAAATTGCTCCCAACTTAAAAAATTTACACTAAAAAATCAATATTCAATCAAAGGTTCACTTTGCAATGTAGGGTACATATGAGGTCACAATTCAAAAAATTATGGTTATGGATTTTTTACTTTTAATGAAGTTGGAGATCATGCCTATAACTTTGTACCACAACATATTAAAATATTATAACACTTAGAAGGAAAATAAAATAAGAAGGTCCCCCTTTTTTTAAGGTTTAAAATGAAAACTTAATAATCACAATTGTTTGTAAAGTTCATTTCAATATTAAAGATTTCTTAAATTTAATATTTAATAGATGTTAAAAAAGTTTAAGTCAAGGTGGTATGAACTTGGAAATGAAAAATAAATTTTAGTCCACATCATTTAAATGCTTTTGTTTCAAGCTCAATTTCATTAGGTCAAAATACACTTGATGTGAATTGTTGAAACGGACTTTCAACTACCCATTTTGGTCCACCTTCGTGTGGTTTTACTGATCTTAAGATGATGCACGTTTTACTCATTTTTATGATGAATGGGGTCCTATTGTGGAAGTAGTGGATTGGAACCTTTAAAACTACAATTACAAATTAATTCATTTTAGTCCTTAAGATTTCATGATCAATTACTGTGGAAGTAGTGGACATTAAAAAAAAATTCCCATTTTACATGTCAACCATTACATTCTAAAAACTCCAAAATGAATAAATAGGATTCCCTTATTAGAAAAAAAAACACTTTCATTTGATCCAAGTGTGAGGAAATTATCAAGTTGGAGAGGACTTCCAAACAATCCATTGTTTGGAATATTTTGTTATATCCTAAGGGGGTTTAAAAAAAAGAGGAGTGGTATCTCTGAAGGTGGGGCCTACTCTAAGTTGAATGTTGTTAAAAAATAATAACAATCGCATGCCAACACTTGTTCAAATTGGTCATTGGCTTTAGTACACCAATTAATGCTCCAAAACAAGGCATTACCAAACAAAACAATCTTGACAATCCATAAGTAAGTTGGATCCTTGCCTATCTAGACTAGACACAATCGCATCCAACAATCAAGTAAGATTATTGAGCTACCCAATTTAGGGCTAACATACTAGAGAAAGGTATGTAAATTTATGTGGGTCCTTGTTTGTTTCATGAAGTTGTATGGCATCAATAACAAGTGGGCTAAAGCTTGAGAAACATGCATTCTTCATGCTCCACTAATTTCTTGTTTACGATTATCATGTGATGAGGCCAAGTGAGGCTCCAACCTCTTGTACATTGATGAAACAAATTGGATTAAAAGTGCAGATGGAAACATAAATACTGCACTTTTTGTTGTTGTTGTTGAAAGTTTGCTTGTACCTTTTTTTTCTCTTGTTTTGAAAGAATCTTCTCTTGTTAAGTTTATCTTGGACATAAACTTTCTTTTTGTTTATAATAAAACATATTGGATTTATCTTTTGTTAAGTTGCGAAGGTTTTTTCTTTTAAAAAAAAAAGTCTAGATTCTACTAGATTTAATGTAGTTGTCTCCTTTTAAATCTTTTTCTTTTTTCATCAATTCATCACATATTCCTTAATTGAAAATCTTTTTTTACATCAAGTTAGTTTTGAACATGTTATTTAGTTTTTTTTTTTTTCTTTTATTTTGTCATATCTTTTTCCCATTAATTTAGATTAAAAAATTTTGTTGGTGTAATTTCTCCAACAAATTCATTGTCTTTAACAAATTGGTTCTTACATTTGTCCGTGTAATGAAGCAAATAATCTTTTATAAAATAAATTTCATGTGGAAAGAAGGTTAACCTTTTGTGTTGAACTAAACTATATATGAAAATTATAATATGACATGCATGTTACATGTACTTTGAATATAATTTCTCCATGCAAGAGCCACTTTCTTTCAAACAACCTTTATAAACATTATTAT
>Ga0116230_10001931_pt1 | contig 19934 bp, 12 predicted proteins | sample S1TSphfallax_3_FD_88678 | JGI IMG/M metagenome (GOLD analysis project Ga0116230, IMG submission 88678) | Host-associated microbial communities from peat moss isolated from Minnesota, USA - S1T2_Fd - Sphagnum fallax MG | ecosystem: Host-associated > Plants > Peat moss > Unclassified | place... | reverse complement strand
TCGGGGACGACCTGCTGAACCACTTCACCTATGTCTTCATGGGTGACGGCTGCCTCATGGAAGGTATCAGCCAGGAGGCCATCTCCCTCGCCGGCCATCTCAAGCTCGGCAAGCTCATCTGCTTCTGGGACAACAACTCCATTTCGATCGACGGGGCGACCAGCCTCGCCGTCTCCGACAATGAGGTGATGCGCTTCCAGGCCTCCGGATGGCACACGCTGGAGATCGACGGCCACGACACGGACGCCATCCGCGAGGCCATCCGGACGGCTCAATCCGTGACCGACAAGCCGACCATGATCGCCTGCAAGACGATCATCGGTTTCGGCTTCCCGACCAAGGCCGGGACCCAGAAGGCCCATAGCGATGCCCCGGGCGAGGAAGAGATCGCGGGCGCGCGCAAGATCCTGGGCTGGGATTCACCGCCCTTCGTCATCCCCGAGGATCTTCTCACCGCCTGGCGCGAAATCGGCGCCAAGGGCCGCGATGCCCGCCTGGCCTGGGCCGACCGGGTCAAGACGGCGCCCGATGAGCTGCGTCAGAATTTCGAGCGCCGCACCCGTGGCGAGTTGCCGGCCGACTGGAAGAAGGCGATCGCCGCCGCGCGCGCCGAATTCATCTCGGGCGGCAAGGACCTCGCCACCCGCCAGGCCAGCGGCGCCGTCCTGAACCACCTCTTCGCCGCCATCCCCGAGCTGCTTGGCGGCTCGGCCGACCTGACGCCCTCGAACAACACCAAGGCCACGAACCAGGTCGAGGTCCGGCCCGGCGAATACAACGGCTCCTACGTCCACTACGGCGTGCGTGAGCACGGCATGGCGGCGGCGATGAACGGCATCGCCCTGCACGGTGGGCTCGTCCCCTACGGCGGCACCTTCATGTGCTTCTCCGACTACTGCCGCCCGGCCATCCGACTTGCCGCGATGATGGAAATTCGCACCATCTTCGTGATGACGCACGACAGTATCGGCCTTGGCGAGGATGGCCCCACCCACCAGCCCGTCGAGCATATGAGTGCGGTGCAGGCCATCCCGCATCTCGGCGTCTACCGCCCGGGCGATCCGGTCGAGACCGCCGAGTGCTGGGAGATCATCCTCGATCACCCGCGCCGCGCGGCATTCCTCGCCCTGTCCCGCCAACCGATGCCGCTGCTCCGCCGCGAGCCGGGCACCGAAAACAAATCGGCCAAGGGCGCCTACGTCCTGCTCGAAGCCGAGGGTGGCGAGCGCAAGCTGACCATCATGGCTTCGGGTTCCGAGCTCCACCTCGCGGTCGAGGCGCGGACCATCATGCAGGACCTCGGTGTTCCGACGGCCGTGGTCTCGATGCCGTGCCGCCTGCTCTTCGAGGAGCAGGACGCGGCCTATAAGGCGTCCGTGATGGGCACGAGCAACGCCCGCGTCGCCGTCGAGGCGGCCGTCGAAATGAGCTGGGACAAATACCTCGGCTTCCAGGGCCGCTTCGTCGGCATGCACGACTTCGGCGCCTCCGGCAAAATCGGCGATGTCTACAAGAAGTTCGACATCACGACCGACGCCGTGGTGCGCGCGGCCAAGGAGACGATCGTCGAGGTTTTTGGCTAACCCACACGCGCCTGCGACCAGCTTGTGCAAAGGGCCGGCGGATCATCCGCCGGCCCTTTTCCGTTCATGAGATGCCGATACGGATGCGGCTCGTTCCGATGACGGCGCGTCACCTCTCTGTGATTTTTCCCGATTTCGCTTTGTTCTGAGCGGCGCCTCTCCAGATGGGAGTGCAGGTGATCGCACGTCCTGTGCGGCACTGCACAATGCTCGGGGAGGCTGTGGTGACGACCGGTGGCCCTGTCGAAAAACCCAGGCTTGACGGGGATAATCCGCGCGTGATCGAGGAACAGACGATCCCGCTTCTGGCCGAACGGCTTTCGGTCGAACGAAGACGGGTCGAAACCGGGCGCGTTGTTGCGACCTTGACGACCCAACATCATGAACAGGTCATCAATGAAGATCTAGTTCATGAAAGGGTCGACGTAGAACGTGTGCCAATCGGTCGCACAGTCGATGCGATACCGCCCGTTCGCGAGGAGGGCGACACGACGATCATTCCTGTCGTGGAAGAGGTACTCGTGATCGAACGCCGCCTCGTCCTCAAGGAAGAGGTGCACCTGCGCCGCGTCCGTGTGAGGGAAACCCATGCAGCCTCGATCGTGACGCGTCGCCAGGACGTCACGGTCACACGGAACGAGCAACATCCGGCGCAGCCTCCGGTGCCGAGCGTGGCTGATCACTCCGATAGATACAGCAACTCAGAAGGAACCGAACCATGAACGAAGAAACAATTGTTGCCGTTTTCGACAGCGCCGAACAGGCCGACGCCGCAGTGCGCGACCTCATCGCCGAAGATGTGCCCGAGAGCGCGATCAGCCGTCATGCCCGCAGCGGCGGCGGGATGGCGCCCGTGGATGAGACGACAATCCCCGAACCGCCGCGCGAAGAGGGCTTCTGGTCGCGCCTCTTCGGCGGCGACCACGACTACGACCATCAAGTCTACGACGGGCACGTCTACGACCGGAGCGTAGAATCCGGCTCGACCGTCATCTCGGTGCGTGTCTCCGACGCGCATGTGACGCGGGTATCGGAGATTCTTGATCGACACCACCCGATCGATATCGATGAGCGGGCGTCGGGCTACGGCCTTGCAAGCACAACCTCAACAGGCGCGGCGGAGACGCCGTCCGGCGGCTATGCCGAATCGCCATACGATGCGCCGCTGGCGCGGTCATCGGAGACGGGCATCGAGGAACGCGCCCTCCCTGCTGGTCGCGCCTACGAGACGACCGGGTCGGATCTGACCGATACGGGTGCCGTCGCGCCCACGGCGTTTGGCACCACGGGCACGGACGAGACGGAGACACTGCGGCTCGCCGAGGAACAGCTGACGGTCGGCAAGCGCCTCGTCAATCTCGGCACCACGCGCGTGCGCCGTTATGTCGTCGAAGCTCCGGTCGAGGAGCAGGTGAGCCTGCATGAGGAGCGCGTGACGCTGGATCGCCGCCCGGTGACGGGGACCGTGACGCCCGACGCGGGCAGCTTCACCGATCGCACGATCGAGATGGCTGAGACGCGCGAAGAGGCCGTGGTCTCGAAGACCGCCTATGTCACCGAGGAGGTCCGGCTCCGTCGCGAAGCCGTGGATCGTGTCGAGACCGTGCGTGACACCGTGCGGCGGGAGGAAGTCGAGGTCGAGCAAACCCCGGAGGAGACGGTTGCAGCACCCCTTCGCTGATCGGGCCTGACCAAAAGAGCCGGGGCGCGGGAGCGTCCCGGCTCTTTTCTTGTGACGCCTCAATCCGCGTCGGTTGCGGCGGGCGCCATCTTCTCGGCGAGGCTCGGCAGGCGCCGCTTGGAGCGCGTTGGCGACAGGCGGTGCTGCAACCGATCCAGGTACAGATAGATGACCGGGGTGGTGTAGAGCGTCAGTACCTGGCTCAGCGCCAGCCCGCCGACCATGGCGAAGCCCAGCGGCTTGCGGATCTCCGACCCCGCTCCGCTTTCGAGCATCAGCGGCAGGCCGCTGAGCATCGCCGCCATCGTCGTCATCAGGATCGGCCGGAAACGCAAAAGACAGGCTTGGCGGATAGCGTCATGCGGCTCTAGCCCATCCCGCCGCTCGGCGGTGATGGCGAAATCCACCATCATGATGCCGTTCTTCTTGACGATGCCGATGAGCAGGATGATGCCGATCAGCGCGATGACCGTGAGCTGATAGCCGAACAGCATCAGCATCAGCAGCGCGCCGACGCCCGCCGAGGGCAGCGTGGAAAGAATGGTCAGCGGCAGGATATAGCTCTCGTACAGAATTCCCAGGATGATGTAGACCGAGATCAAGGCCGCGAGGACCAGGATCGGCTCGGAACGCAGCGACGCCTGGAAGGCCTGGGCGGTGCCCTGGAAGCTGCCTTCCACGGTGCTCGGCACGCCCATGGCCGTCTTCATCTGGTTCACCTGGGTCACCACGTCACCCAGGGACGCGTTGCCCTTCAGGTTGAAGGAGACCGTGACGGAGGGGAACTGGCTTTGATGGTTGATGGCCAGCGGCTGCACCGGAACGGTCGTCGTGCTGACAAGGGTCGAGAGCGGCACGGCCACGCCGCTGGATGAATCGACATACAGCTTGCCCAGCGTGTCGATCTTGCCGAACTCGTCGGGCTTCGCTTCCAGGATCACGTAATAGGCTTTGTTCCCGGTGAAATACTGGGAGACCTCGCGCTGGCCGAAAGCGTCATAGAGGACGTTGTCGATCGTCGACGGCATGATGCCGAAGCGCTCGGCCTGCTCGCGGTTGATCGTCATGGTCTCGGTCGTGCCGGAATTCTGCTGGTCCGAGGTGACATCGGCGAGGAGCGGGATCTTCCGCATGTGATTGAGGATCTTCGGCGCCCATTCATTCAGCTCGGTCTGGTCCGAATCCTGAATAGTGTACTGGTAGAGCGTCTTGGTCAGGCGCGCGCCCACGCGCACATCCTGTGCCGGCTGCATGAACAGCCGGATGCCGGCAACCGGCTCCATCGCCTTGTCCAGCTGCGCGATGACCTGCATCACGCCGGATTTCCGCTGGTCCCACGGCTTGAGCGTGATGTACATGCGGCCGTCATTGCCCGTCTGGCCGCCCGATCCCGCGCCCACCGAGGACACGACGGAATAGACCGAGGGGTTCTTGAGGACGATCCGGTTGACCGTCTGCTGCAGGCGGGCGATCTGGTCGTAGGACGCATCCTGTGCCGCCTCGGTAATGGCGATGATGATGCCGGTGTCCTGGGTCGGGAAGAAGCCCTTCGGGATGATCACGTACAAGTACGCAGTCAGCGATACCGTCGCGATGAAGATGAGCAGCGTGATGAACTGGAAACGCAGCGCCACGTCGAGCGTCCGCCGGTAGAAGTTGAGCATGGCGTCGAACATGCTCTCGACCAGATTATAGATGCGCCCGTGTTTGTGGTTTTCGTGCTTGAGGAAGCGGGAGGCCATCATCGGCGTCAGCGTCAGCGAAACCACCGCCGAAATCACGATGGTGATAGAGACGGTGATGGCGAATTCGCGGAAGAGCCGGCCGACGATCCCGCTCATCAGCAGCAGCGGAATGAAAACCGCGATCAGCGAGAAGCTGATGGAGACGATGGTGAAGCCGATCTCGCCGGCGCCTTTCAGCGCGGCATCGATCGGCTTCATGCCCTCCTCCAGATGGCGGACGATGTTCTCCAGCATGACGATGGCGTCGTCCACCACGAAGCCAACAGCGATGGTCAAGGCCATCAGAGACAGGTTGTCGAGGCTGAAGCCGCAGATGTACATCACTGCCAGGGTGCCGACGAGCGCGACCGGGATGGTCACGCTCGGGATGACCGTCGCCCAGACATTCCGCAGGAAGACGAAGATCACCATCACGACGAGGCAGATCGCCAGCGCGAGCGTGATTTCGACATCGTTGACGGAAGCGCGGATCGTCAGCGTGCGGTCCGAGACGACGCGGAGGTGGATGTCCGGCGGGAAATAGGCCTCCAGCGCCGGCAGCTTGGCCTTGACGCCGTCAGCGGTGGCAATGACGTTCGCGTTCGGCAGCTTGAACACCAGCAGCAGCACGGAGCGCTTGCCGTTCGTCCAGGCAGCCAGCTCACGGTTTTGCGGGCCGGCGACCGCGCGGCCGATATCGCCGATGCGGACCGGGTTGCCGTTGCGATAGGCGATGATGATGTTGTTGTAGGGTTCCGCCGTGGTCAGCTGGTCGTTGTTGTAGATGGTGTAGGACCGGTCCGGACCATCAATGCTGCCCTTCGGGTCATCCACCGTGACGTTGGTGAGAACGGTGCGCACATCCTCCATCGTCAGGCCCATGGCGGCGAGGCGCGCGGGGTCCACCTGCACGCGGATCGCCGGCGTCTGCTGGCCGCCGACAAGCACCTGCCCCACGCCCGGCAGCTGCGAAATCTGCTGCTCGACGATGTTCTCGGCGTAGCTGTCGACATCGGTGATCGGCGCCTGATCGGACTGCATGGCGAGGATCATGATCGGGCTGTCCGCCGGGTTAACCGCGCGGAAGGTCGGCGGGCTCGGCATGTCCTTGGGCAATGAGCCCTGCGCCGCGTTCATCGCCTCGAGCAGCAGGGTTTCAGCATTGCCGAGATTGGTGCTGAGGTCGAACTGCAGCGTGATCTGCGTCGTGCCGAGCACGCTGGTCGAGGTCATCTGCGACAGGCCGGGCAGCATCTGCCCGAATTCGGTTTCCAACGGCGTCGCAACGGTCGATGCCATGGTCTCGGGGCTCGCGCCGGGATACTGAGCGGTCACGGTGAGCGTCGGGAAGGTCACGTTCGGCAGCGGCGCCACCGGCAGCAGCGGATAGGCGGCGAGCCCCACCAGAAAGATCGCCGCCGCCACCAGGGAGGTCGCAATCGGGCGGCGGATGAAAGGCGTAGAAATACTCATCGCGTTTGGGCGCTCATCATGAGGAAGCTTTTGCTTCTTTGTTCAAAAAGAAGGCCTCTCTGTTCCTTGTTGGAAAGAAGCAAAAACGGTCCTCAGCCTGGTGAGACGCTGCCGCCGGAGGCTTCCGCCGTCGCCGACTGCCCCTGATTTGCGGGCGTCGTCTTGACCTTCGCGCCCGGAGCAAGGCGGGACTGGCCGGTCACCACGACGGTATCGCTGGCGGAGACGCCCTTCGTCACCACGCTCAGGCCGTTATCCTCATACCCGACCGCGACCGGCGTCTGCGCCACGGTGTCGTCCGGCTTCACGGTAAACACGTAAAGACCGTCGGGCCCGTGCTGCACCGCGAGCGTCGGGATGGTGACGGCCTTGCGCAGCGTCGTCACCTGCAGCCGCGCATTGACGAACTGGCCGGGCCAGAGGTGGTCGTCCTGGTTCGGGAAGCTCGCCTTGAGCGAAATCGTGCCCGTTGTCGTGTCGATCGTATTGTTCGGCGTCATCAGGATGCCGGTGGAGATGGGCTTCGCCGTCTCGCTATCCGTGACGATGACCGGGAGGGTCCGCTGCATGCGGGCCTCCTGCACCTGCAGCAGCTGGGCCTCGGGCAGCGTGAACACGACCGCGATCGGCTTGTCCTGGTCGATCGAGATGATCCCGGTCGTTCCGTTCGCCTGGATGAGGTTGCCGACATCGACCTGATACAGGCTGACGCGCCCGGCGAAGGGCGCGCGGATGGTGCAGTAGCCGAGGTTGATCTGCGCCGTCTCGATCATCGCGTTGTCGGCCTCGATGGCGGCCGTCTCCTTGCCGACCGTCGCGCGCTGGTCGTCCACCTGCTGCACGGGGGCGTAGCTGCTCTTCGCCAGCGACGCATACCGCTGCAGGTCGAGCTGGGCGCTCTGCAACTGCGCCTCGTCCTCGGCGCGCTGGGCCACCGCCTGGTCGAGCGCCGCCTTGTAGGGCGACGGGTCGATCTCCGCGACGATATCGCCCTTCTGCACCTCCTGGCCTTCATGGGCCGGAAGCGCCACGAGCACGCCATTGACCTGAGCACGCACCTGAACGGAGTTGAAGGCCTGAACCGTGCCGATGCCGTCGAGGTAGATCGGGACGTCCTGCACCTTGGCCTGCGCGACGGTGACGGGCACGGGCGGCGGGGGCGCCGGCTTCGTGGCGGCATCGGACTGGCCCGGCCCGTACAGCACGCGCCAGCCGCCGCCGACGACGGCCACCAGCACAATGATGCCGACGATCCAGAGGCGGCCCCGCTTCATGCTGTCCCTCTCCGCTTGCTCAAGCTCAGGCGATAGCTACAACCCCACATAGCCCATCCGCGAGAGCCGCGCGCCCTGCCTCGCGGCTTCGTGAGCGAATGTTTCAATCCGTCACACGCGGATACGTTTCGCATTCTCAATTCTGAAATCGTTCCGGCGCCTGCGGAACTTTTGTTGCTCTCTGCAAACTATCTTAATATTTTCTTCCGAGTCTTCTGTGCTACGCACGTTTGATGCAGACGGCGGCCATTCAGGCGATCATTCGTTTCGGGTTTGGCCAGCGCGGTATCCAGCCGCCACCGCCGGATCCTGAGGCATGGTTGGCCGGCCAGATAACGGGACCCGACACCGCCGCGTTTCCACCCGGCTTGCCGAGCGTCGCCGATGGCCTCATCGTCTTGCGCGAGCAAAATAAGTTTCAGCTTCCGCCCGGTGAGTCGCTTGTTCACCCGCTGTATGAGCTGGACGTCGCGGCACAGACTGAACAGGTGCTGACGACAGATGCCCCGTTCCGGGAACGTCTCGTCTGGTTCTGGGCCAATCACTTCACTGTCAGCACCCGCGCGGGCGGCACGCTGGCGACCGTCGGCCCCTATGTTCGCGAAGCGATCCGCCCCAACGTCACCGCCCCGTTCTTCGCCATGCTGCTCTCGGTGATGCGCCATCCGGCCATGCTGATGTATCTGGAGAATGACGCATCCGTGGGACCCAACAGCCCGGTCGGGCTGCAGACGGGGCGCGGCCTGAACGAGAATCTGGCCCGCGAATGCCTGGAGCTGCACACGCTCAGCCCGGCCTCGGGCTACACGCAGCAGGATGTGACCGAGTTCGCCAGGATCCTGACCGGCTGGAGCATCGACCGCAACGCGGCCCAGCCGGGATTTATCTTCCGCGAGGCCGCGCATGAGCCGGGCAGCAAGACCCTCATGGGCCGAACCTTCCCGCCCGGCGAGGCGGGCGGCATCATGGCGCTGGACTTCCTCGCCAATCATCCGGCGACGCACCGTCATCTCGCTGGCCAACTGGCGAGCCAGTTCGTGGCCGACGTGCCGCCACCGGATGCGGTGCGGACGATCGAGGGCGTGTTGCGCGACACCCAGGGCGACCTGGGCGCGGCATCGCTGGCGGTAACGCAGCTCCCCGGCGCCTGGACGCCGCTGACGAAGTTCCGCAGCCCCCAGGATTTCGCCATCGCCGCCCTCAGGCTGCTCGATCTGCCGGACGGCGAAAGGCCCCGCATACCGGCCGTTTTCGCGGGGCTTGGCCAGCCCCTCTGGCAAGCGCCGCTGCCGAACGGCTGGTCCGATCAGACGAGCGACTGGGCCTCCCCCGATGGGCTCATGCGGCGCATCGACTGGAGCTATGGCTTTGCCGGCCATGTCGGGCAGCAGGACCCGATGCAGCTCGCGGATGCCGCGCTCGGTCCCTTGCTCAGCGGATCGACCGCGTCCCAGATCCAGCTTGCCGGCTCGCGCCGCGACGCGCTGACGCTGCTCTTTGCCTCCCCAGAATTTCAAAGGCGCTGACCGATGCTCCCCGTCACACGTCGCGCGGCTCTTCTGGGTCTGACCTCGGCCTGGGCGTTGGGCCGCTCCTCCCTCGCCTTCGCCCAGGCGCCGACGGACAAGCGCTTCGTGGTCGTCATCCTGCGCGGCGCGCTGGATGGGCTGGCGGCGGTCGTGCCCTATGGGGACCGCAACCTTGCCGGCTGGCGTGCCGGCCTTGTTCCCGGCCCGGTGGGCAGCCCGGGCGGGATGCAGGATCTCGGCGGGTTCTTCGGCCTGCATCCGGCCCTCAGCGGCCTTCACGACATGTATCTCGCGCGTGAGATGCTGGCGGTGCACGCGGTGGCCGGCCCCTATCGCAGCCGCTCCCACTTCGACGCGCAGGACTATCTGGAGTCCGGCGCCGACCATCGCATGACCAGCGGCTGGCTGAACCGGGTCGTCACCGCCCTGCCCCCGGCGGCGCCGCGCGATGGCGAGGCGCTTGCCATCGGCGTTTCCATTCCGCTGCTGTTGCGCGGCCCCGCGACGGTCGAGAACTGGGCGCCCGAAGGCTACCCGGCGCTGCCGCCCGATCTCTATGCCCGCATTGCCGCCACGAACGCGGCGGACCCGTTGACCGGGCCGTTGATCCGGGAGGGCTATGCCGAACGTGGCTTCGCCCGGAGCGCGCTCGGCGAGGATGGCGTGGACACGCATTCCAACAGCTTCGCCACCCTCGCGGGAGCGGCGGGCCGGATGATGGCCAAGCCGGACGGGCCACGCATCGTGGCGCTCGAAGCTGGCGGATGGGACACCCATGCCCAGCAGGTGGGCCGTCTGGGGATGCCCTTGCGCGCGCTCGACCAGGGGCTTGTGGCGCTGAAGCACGGTCTGGGGCCCGCCTGGGCCAAGACGGCGGTGCTCGTCATGACGGAGTTCGGCCGGACTGTGCGCATGAACGGCACCCTCGGCACGGACCACGGCACGGCGACAGTCGCCTTCGTGCTGGGCGGGGCCGTCGCGGGTGGCCGGGTCACCGGAACCTGGCCCGGGCTCGCGCAGGGCCAGCTGTTCGAGAACCGCGATTTGGCGCCGACCACCGACCTGCGCTCGGTCGCATTGGGACTGCTGGCGAGCCACCTCGGCGTGCCCCGCTCCGGCTTCGCCAGCGTCTTTCCGGGCTCCGCCGGCCTGAGCCCGGTCGTCGGGCTGATCCGCGCCTGAGCCCACGCCACACGCGTGTCCGGCACCACCGGTTTCGCACGGCTGGTCAGGATGCGGGGTTCAGTTCCTTCAGCACGCCGATCAGCTGTCCCGGCCCGTAGGGCTTCCTCAGCAACCGGTAGCCCTTCTTCTCCTGCCAGGACAGCTTCATGACGTCAGGCCGCCCCGAGGCGATGACAACCGGCATATCCGGCCACTTCTCCCGGATGCAGGAGGCGACAGCGGCGCCATCGGCCTCACCTGGCATGTGAAAGTCCGTGACCAGCGCTGTGATGATCAGCAATTCGTCACGGATCATGGAGATCGCCTCGTCTCCCGTCGACGCCTGAAGGACCGCATACCCCGCATCCTCCAGGCTCTCCGCCATGATCTCACGGATCAGAGGTTCATCTTCCACCAACAGCACAGACACATGAAAAGCCCCTTGCAGCAACCTCCGATCCGGCGCTCGGGCCTGATCGGAGCTCCAACATTCTCGATCGAAACATCCAGCACGCGCCGCCGGATGGCGACGTCTGTAGTTCCACAACCGTGAATATTTGCTGTACGACGCGACGTTATAATGGGGTGCCCGTTCAACATAATGTGGCGGGGCGGGCGCGACGCCGGGCATGGACGGCAAGTTGCTGATATCTCAGCCGGTTGCCGTCGCGTAGGTTGGCTTCACCCCTCCGTCAGCGACCACCGCACGGCCCAGGGCGCGAATACCGCGCCTCCGGAGGCATCGCCCTCGCTCCAGAACACCCGTCCGGTGGCTTCGCCAAAGCCGGATACGCTAGCCGCCGAGAGATTGGCCTGGAGCAGCAGCTGGCCGCCTCCGTCCAGCTCCCAGCTCACCTCGACCGCGGCAGCCCCGACCACCCGGTAGCGGCCCGCGTTTCCGGCGATGGCGCCGCGCAGCGGCCAGATGACCTCCCGCCGCACGGCCAGGATGCGCGTGAACCACGCCTGCGTCGCGGCATCCGCCTCGTCCCAGCGCAGCTTGGAGGCCAGGAAGGTCTCCTCCGCCACGGGGTCGGGGATCGTCTCGCGTTTGTCCGGATCGCTGAACTCAGGGAATTTGGCGAACTCCTCGCGGCGGCCATCCCGCACCTTGTCAGCGAGCTCACCCGCGAAATCGACGAAGAACAGGAAGGGCGTCCGGGCGCCGAACTCCTCGCCCATGAAGATCATCGGCACCTGAGGGGACAGCAGGTAGACGGCCGAGACCGCCCGCACCGCCTCGGGGGCCGCGAGCGCGTCCAGCCGTTGCCCGAAGGCGCGGTTGCCGATCTGGTCGTGATTCTGCGCGAAGGCGACAAAGGCCGTGGGCGGCAGACCGGCGCTCGGCTCGCCGCGCGGCTTGCCGCTGTAGGGCATCATCTCGCCCTGAAACGCGAAGCCCTCGGCGATCGCCCGGCCGAGAAGCTCCGTCTTGCCCAGATAGGCCTCGTAATAGGCGACATTCTCGCCCGTCGCCGCGACATGCAGGACATGGTGGATGTCGTCGTTCCATTGCGCCGAGTAGAGACGCGGTTCGCCGCCCTCATCGCGCTGGAGCAGGCGGGCGCGGTTGTCCTCGTTCTCCAGGATCAGATGCACCGGGCGGTCCGTGATCGCCGCGCGGACCGTCTCGGCCAGTTCGACCAGCACATGCGTTGGGCTGTCATCCTGGATGGCGTGGACAGCATCAAGCCGCAGGCCGTCGAGGTGGAACTCCTGCAGCCAGTACAGCGCGTTCTGGATCACGAAGTCCCGCACCGGGCGGCTATGCTGGCCATCGAAGTTGATGCCGGCGCCCCAGGGGCTCTTGTGGCGGTCGGTGAAGAACTGCGGAGCGTAAACCGGCAGGTAATTCCCGTCCGGTCCGAAGTGGTTGTAGACCACGTCGAGCAGGACGCTCAGCCCGCGCGCATGGGCGGCGTCCACCATCGCCTTGAGATCCTCCGGGCGCCCATAGGCGCTGTCGGGCGCGTACGGCAGCACGCCGTCGTAGCCCCAGTTCCGAGCGCCCGGAAAATCCGAGATCGGCATGATCTCGATCATCGTCACGCCAAGCCCGACGAGGTGATCGAGCTTCTCGATCGCGGCGAGAAACGTGCCCTCGGGCGTGAAGGCGCCGATGTGGATTTCGTAGATCACCGCCTGCGACCACGGCCGGCCGCGCCAATCGGCGTCCTGCCAGTCGTAGGCGCGCGGGTCGATGACCTCGCTGGGGCCGTGCACGTCTTCCGGCTGAAAACGCGACGCCGGATCAGGCACGCGCAGCCCCTCCCCAACGACATAGCGATACCGGGAGCCGGGATGCGCGCCGACGGTGATCAGCTCGTGCCAGCCGTCCGGCTGGCGCGCCAGATGCACCGCCTGATGGCCGTCGATCTCGATCCCGACCTGATCCTCGCCGGGCGCCCAGAGGCGGAAACGCACGCCGTTCTCATGCAGCTCCGCCCCATGCGGCATGGCATGCGCCCGCCTTGTCCCGATCGATCTCGTCATGGTCAGTCGTTGCTCTCGTTGGGATGGCCGAAGGCGATCACCGAACGCCCGGTGACGGTATAGACGTGTCCCGTCTTCAGGACATCCTGTTCAGCGTCCGGGCGATTGGTGTCGATCATCACGGTCCACTCGTCGCCGCCGGCACAGGGCGGCAGCGTGAAGTTCACGCCTTCGGCGGCTCCGTTGAAGACGAGCAGGATCGTGGCGTCCCCGCCCCGCTTGCGGATGCCGGTCGGCTGGGCGCGCCCGTCGATCAGCATGCCGAAGCAGCGCATGCCCGCATCATGCCACTGGCTGTCCTTCATCTCGTCGCCCGAGGCATTGATCCAGGTCACGTCCTTGACGCCCAGCTCCTCGTTGTAGATTCCACGCAGGAAGCGGTTGCGGCGGAGGATCGCATAGTTGTGCCGCAGGCTGGTGAGCTTGCGGACGAACTCGATGAGGCTCTCGCCCTTTTCCTCGAGGTCCCAGTTCAGCCAGCTGATGTCGCTGTCCTGGCAATAGGCGTTGTTGTTGCCCTGCTGGGTGCGGCCGAATTCGTCGCCCGCCAGCAGCATGGGCGTGCCTTGGGAGAGAATGAGGGTCGTCAGGAAGTTGCGGATCTGGCGGGCCCGCAGCTCGTTGATCGCCGGGTCATCCGTCGGCCCCTCGACGCCGCAGTTCCAGGAGCGGTTGTCGGAACTGCCGTCCTTTCCGTCCTCGCCGTTCGCCTCGTTATGCTTGTCGTTATAAGTAACAATATCGTTGAGCGTGAAACCGTCATGGGCGGTGATGAAGTTCACCGACGCGAACGGCCGCCGCCCGTCCCGGTCAAAGATGTCGCCGGAGGCGCAGAGGCGTGGCACCAGTCCGGCGGCCGAGACGTCGCCTTTCCAGAAGTCGCGGACGTTGTCGCGGAACTTGTCGTTCCACTCCGACCAGCCGGGCGGGAAGCCGCCGACCTGATAGCCGCCGGGGCCGCAGTCCCACGGCTCGGCAATGAGCTTCACAGATTGCAGCAGCGGGTCCTGGCCGCAGGCCTTGAGGAAGCCGCTCTGCTCGTCGAAGCCCGTCGGCTCGCGCGCCAGGATGGTGCCGAGGTCGAACCGGAAGCCGTCGACATGGGTCTCGCCGGCCCAGTAGCGCAGGCTGTCCGTCACCAGCTGGATGACGCGCGGGTGCGACAGGTTGACCGTATTCCCGGTGCCGGTGTCGTTGATGTAGTAGCGCTTCTGGTCGGGCAGAAGGCGATAGTAGCTCGCGTTGTCGATGCCCTTGAAGGACAGGGTCGGCCCGAGGTGGTTGCCTTCGGCGGTGTGGTTGTAGACCACGTCGAGAATGACCTCGAGCCCCGCATCATGCAGGCGCGCGACCATCTCCTTGAATTCGCGCAAGGATTGCTCGCGCTCATGGGCGTAGCGCGGATCGGGCGCGAAGAAGCCGATCGTGTTGTAGCCCCAGTAGTTCGTAAGGCCCTTCTCCAGCAGCTGGCTGTCGTTGATGAAGCTGTGGATGGGCAGCAACTCGACAGAGGTCACGCCGAGCGAGCGGATGTAGTCGGTCACCGCCTTGTGGCCGAGCGCCTTGTATGTGCCGCGCAGCTCCTCCGGCACCTTGGGGTGCTTCTTGGTGAAGCCCTTCACATGCGTCTCGTAGAGGATGGTGTGGTCCCACGGGATGGGGTGGCGGTTGGGCTCGCCCTTCCAGTCGAAATCGGGATCGACGACGACGCTTTTCGGCATGAAGGGCGCGCTGTCGCGCTCATCGAAGGTCGTGTCGTCGCCGCTTTCCATCTGATAGCCGAAGATGGCCGGATTCCATTCCAGCTCGCCGGTATGGGCGCGCGCATAGGGGTCCAGCAGCAGCTTGTTGGGGTTGAAGCGGTGGCCGTTGTGCGGCTCGTAGGGCCCGTAGACTCGGTAGCCATAGACCTGAGCCGGTCCGATACCGCCGACCCAACCATGATAGATCTGGTTGGTGTATTCGGGGAGCTCGATGCGCTCCAGCTCCGTCTTGCCCTCGGGGTCGAAGAGGCAGACCTCGACCTTCGTGGCATTGGCCGAGAACAGCGCGAAATTCACGCCCTCCCCGTCCCAGGTGGCGCCGCGCGGATGCGGCAGGCCTTCGCGAACGCGACGCGCTTCTGTGCTGGACACTCTCGGCTCCATGGGCAGGGGGGAATAGGCGGCTGACGCTAGATGGGATCATAGTCGCTCCCGCCAAGACGGGACCGATTCGGTGCTTTATCGTATCGAAATCCGGCGCTATGCTGGCTCGTGCCCGACACCCATGCCCCTTCGCTCAGCCAAACCCCGGCCGGCGCTCTGCCGCCCCTGGTCTCCGTCGTTGTCCCCTTTCACGACGAGCAGGAGAATGTCCGCGCCCTCCATGACAGACTGTGCGCGGTGCTGGATGGCGCCGGGCTGACCTGGGAGCTTGTCTGCGTCAATGACGGCAGCCGGGACAACACCTTGCTGGTCCTCATTGGCTTGGCCGCCGAGGATGCGCGCGTGCGCGTCTACGACCTGTCGCGCAACTTCGGCAAGGAGGCGGCGCTGACCGCCGGGCTGGACCAGGCGCGCGGCCGCGTGGCGGTCCCGCTCGATGCCGATCTGCAGGACCCGCCCGAGCTCATCCCCGCCTTGGTTGCGAAGTGGCGGGAGGGGTTCGACGTGGTCAATGCCGTGCGGGCCGCGCGGCTGGGCGAGGGATGGCTCAAGCAGGCTTCGGCCCATTGGTTCTACCGCGTCATGAACCGGCTGAGCGCAATCGAAATTCCACGCGATACCGGCGATTTCCGCCTGCTGTCCCGCGCGGCGCTGGAGGCGCTGCGGCAGATGCCGGAGCGGCGGCGCTTCATGAAGGGCATGTTCGTCTGGGTCGGGTTCCCGACTGCCTCCGTCCCCTATCGCCGGGCCTGCCGTCACGCCGGCCGCACCAGCTGGAACTACTGGCGCCTGTGGAACTTCGCGCTGGAGGGCATCACCTCCTTCAGCCAGGTGCCGCTGCGGGTCGCCTCCTATCTCGGGCTCGCGGTTGCGCTGTTATCCATGCTCTACGCGCTGTTCCTGATCATCCGCACCCTCATCTTCGGCAACCCGGTCAGCGGCTATCCGTCGCTGATGGCCGCGATCCTGTTCCTCGGCGGCGTGCAGCTCGTGGCACTTGGGGTGATCGGCGAATATATCGGACGGATCTATGAAGAAACCAAGCATCGCCCGATCTACATCATCCGGAGAAGCTGGACGGGCGAGGCGACGGACGATGCCCTAAGCGCGGGCGATCCCAGCCGACACGGAGACGAGAAGCAGCAGGCAGCCCACGCCTGACAGCGCGACCGTGAGGCTGGTGGCGGCGGCCACGAAGCCGATGATCGCCGGGCCGCAGAGCATCCCCGCATAGCCGAGTGCGGTGATCAGCGGGATCGAAACACTGGTGGGCACGCCACGGACCCGCGAGGCGGCACCGAAGAGCAAGGGCACGATGTTCGACGCGCCGATCCCCACCAGGGCGAAGCCCGCGACAGAGGCGACCCCGGGCACCAGCACCGTCAGCGCCCAGCCAGCCGCCGCGACGATGGCGCTGACCCGTAACACCGGCACCGGGCCGAAGCGCTTCACCACCCGGTCGCCGGTCAGGCGTCCCGCCGCCATGGTCACGGAGAAGGCCGCATAGCCGATGCCGCCAAAGGCCGTGGCCACACCCTTGCCGTGCAGGAACAGGGCGCTCCAATCCAGCGTCGCGCCCTCGCCCAGGAAACCAATGAAGCACAACCCGCCGATCAGCAGCACGACCGGGTGAACCGCGAGGCGCAGGCTGCTCGGTCGCCCGGAAGCCGCGCGCGGCTCCAGCCCCGGCAGCAAGCCGCGCAGGCTGGCCAGCCAGATGGCCAGGAAGATTGCGGCGACGACGAGGGCCGAGAGCGCCACGGACAGCCCGCCCGCCAGCAGCAGCGTGAGCCCGAGGGAGCCCGTCAGGCCGCCGATGCTGAACATGCCGTGGAAGCCGGACATGAGCGGGCGGCGGGAGGCGATCTCTACCTCCACCGCCTGGGCGTTCATGCCGGCATCCAAACCGCCGAGACCGAAGCCGAAGCAGAGGAGTGCCAGCGCCAGCCCGAGCGGGCTCGACAGGATGGCGAGGAGCGGCAGGACGAGGGTGAGAAGCGCGCACGACGTGCCCATGCACCGCCGGGCGCCGTGGCGGCTGAGGCCCCAGGAGACGACCGGCATGATCAGGACGGCGCCGACGCCCAGCCCGATCAGAACGGCGCCGAAGCTCGCGGTGCCGAGACCCAGGCGGGCCTTGGCGAAGGGCACCATCGGTGCCCAGGCCGCATTGACGATCCCGGCCGAGAGAAAAAACAGCCGCGTCGAGAGACGGGCGGCGGGAAGCGCATCGGCCGTCGTCCGGGTACTCACGGAAGCATCCCCCTGTCATCGTCCGCGGATTTACTCCGCGGACGATAGATAGGGAGAACCGTCAGGAATGCTGGCGGCGCAGGAAGGCGGGAATTTCCAGCCCGCCCATCTCGTCCACCGGCGTCGGCCGCACCGCCGGGCGCGGCTCCGCCGCACGAAGCTCGGCGCCACGCCGCTCGGCGGCCTGCCGCTCGGCCGCTTGGGGCGCATGCGGCGCCTCATGCCGCGCCTCGGCCGCCACCATCTCCGGCGCAAGCTGCGACGGGGCCGGAGCAGGCACCGGAGCCGGGACAGGCTGTGCCCGCTTGGCGATGGCACCCGTCACCCGGTTGAACAGGCTGGTGCCGCCGGAAGGCGCAGGCGCGGGCGCTGCGGGCTCGGAGGCCGGACGGGAGACCGGCTCCGCGAACAGGCCGCGCGCACCGGACGGGCGCTGCGGCAAGGTGGATGGCGTGCGCAGCGTGGGCGTTGCCGGCGTCAGCATCGGGGATGGCGCATGCTGGAAGGCCGTCGAGGACGCCGGGGCGGCCGAAACGCCGGACGCCTGGGCCGCTGACCATTGCGGGGTGGCCGGGCTGAAGGCCGGGTTGAACCCGCCCGAGGCGGCGTGGGCGCCGCCTGTGCCGGTCGCCTGCAGCATGGTCTCGGCCATCGCGGCCGGGGCGGCGGACGCCTGCAGCGGCAGAACCACGCGATCGTTGCTCGCCGCCAGTTCCAGCTTCGGGCGATACTCGATCGCGGCGCTGTCGATGCCCGTCGCGACCACGCTCACGCGGATGCGGCCGTTCAGGCTGCTGTCGATCGCCGAGCCGAAGATGATGTTCGCCTCCTCGTCGACTTCCTCGCGGATGCGATTGGCGGCTTGATCGACCTCGAACAGCGTCATGTCCTCGCCGCCGGTGATGTTGATCAGCAGGCCGCGCGCGCCGGCCATGTTGGTGTCCTCCAGCAGCGGGTTGCTGATGGCGGCCTCGGCGGCGCGCACCGAGCGGTTGTCGCCCTCGGCCTCGCCCGTGCCCATCATCGCCTTCCCCATCTCGGACATCACGGTGCGGATATCGGCGAAGTCGAGGTTGACGAGGCCGGGCACGACCATGAGGTCGGTGACGCCGCGCACGCCCATGTAGAGGACGTTGTCAGCCATCTGGAATGCCTCTTTCCAGCCCGTATGCTCGTTGGCGATCCTGAACAGGTTCTGGTTCGGGATGATGATGAGCGTGTCGACATACTGCTGCAGCTCGGAGATTCCGGCCTCGGCGGCGCGCGCGCGCTTCACCCCTTCGAAGGAGAAGGGTTTCGTGACCACGCCGACCGTCAGGATATCGTGCTTGCGGGCGAGACGCGCGATGACGGGCGCCGCCCCGGTGCCGGTGCCGCCGCCCATGCCCGCGGTGATGAACACCATGTGGACGCCTTCGAGGTGACGTTCCAGGTCCGCTTCGGCCTCCTCGGCGGAGAGGCGGCCGACTTCCGGCTTGCCGCCGGCGCCGTTGCCCTGAGTGATGGTTGGCCCGAGCTGGATGCGCCGGTCGGCGCGCGACCGCATCAGCTGCTGGGCATCGGTGTTCGCGACGATGAATTCCACGCCCGGCAGGTTCAAGGCGATCATGTTGTCGACCGCGTTCGTGCCGCCGCCACCCACGCCGATGACGCAGATCCGGGGGGTGAAATCGCAATGCGACTGCTGGGTGACGGTAAGATTCAGCGTCATGGGCGGGCTCCTTGGAAAAACGTGCCTGGCAGCGCGTGTCCGACCGGCGCTTCTGGGCATGAGGTGAAAGGGACAGCGCGCGGGGCTGGTGGGGCGGCCGCGCGCAAAACAAACACTTCGCGCGGGGCTGGTGGGGCGGCCGCGCGCAAGGTCGAAAATCCGATCCGGGACATCAGATGCGGTCCTTCAGAAACGACATGAAACGCTTGAAGGGACCGCTCGGGCGCCTGATCCCGAGGTCGATATCCTGCATCGACCGGCCCTCGCCCGAGGCCCAGGCGAGTAGCCCGGCTCCGGTTGCGAAAGCCGGGCCGGCCGCGGCGTCCGGCAGGCCGCGCAGACCGACGGGCCGGCCCAGTCGTACCTGCTTGCCGAGGATTTGCGCCGCCAGCTCACGCGCACCGGCAAGCTGGCAGGCGCCGCCGGTCAGCACGACCCGTGCGCCGGCCATGCGGGACAGGCCGGAATTCTCCAGCCGGTCCTTCACGATCTCGAAAATCTCCTCAAGCCGCGGGCGGACTATGCTGACCACCATGCTGCGCGGCACGCGGGCGATCGTGTGCTCCTCCTCGCCGACCAGCGGCACGGGCAGCATCTCGCGCTCGTCGTCCGGGCTCGCCTGACAGCTGCCGTAGAGCGTCTTCAGCCGCTCGGCATGCGCGACCGGCGTCGACAGCAGCCGGGCGATGTCGTTCGTCACATGGATGCCGCCGACCAGCGTCTGCGCCGTGTGGAGCAGCTGGCCCTCGGCGAAGACGGCGAAGCTCGTGCTGCCGCCGCCCATGTCGATGACCGTCGTGCCCAGTTCGCGCTCATCCTCGACAAGGGTCGCGAGCCCCGCCGCGAAAGGCGCGGAGACGCGTTCGGCGATCTCCAGGTCGCAGCGGCTGATGCAGGTATGG
>Ga0116230_10001930_pt1 | contig 19939 bp, 19 predicted proteins | sample S1TSphfallax_3_FD_88678 | JGI IMG/M metagenome (GOLD analysis project Ga0116230, IMG submission 88678) | Host-associated microbial communities from peat moss isolated from Minnesota, USA - S1T2_Fd - Sphagnum fallax MG | ecosystem: Host-associated > Plants > Peat moss > Unclassified | place... | reverse complement strand
CCTCGTCTGTGAGGAACATGTGATAAAATCACTAGATCTGGCTTTGGTGATGAAAAATCTAGCTCTTTCTTTCTCTCAATAGAGTCACTTTAGTCTCTTAGGTTTGGGTTCGTAACCACATCCTTGGAAAGACACCTCTTCTCACCCATCAATAGGTCATTGGAACCCCCACAAATACCTGTTCAAGGGATGAAGTTGCGATGCACTTGTGGGATTCCCAATGAAACTCCAAAATTCCCTCTCGCTTCTGTTGGGGAGGGGGATTTCCATTTTTTAAGACATGTGCCCTATACTGTGAAAAAACTGCCAAGGGCTTTGCACCCAACTCAAAACATTCAGCTGCCACTTGGTAAGGGTAAACCTCAAAGACATGCTTTCTATAAAGGGGTAGTAAGGAATGGGTAAGTTTGAAAGTATTTGCTAGCCAGATGTAATAATTAATTAGGTAGGTTTTGATTTTGAATTTTTTTTCTGGGTTAGGTTATATTTACTCATGGTTTTATTGTTTATTCCAAGCAGCTTAACAACTTACCTCCCCAACACTCCTCAACCACCACCCCCCCCACCAAGAGTTTGACAATAAGCTTTGTGAAGCTAAGTGCGGACAAGAATCTCCTTCCCTCATGCCAATCAAGGTTCTCTCTATGTTTTGAGGTGTGTTCTACATGCATTTTTGCAACAATCTCAACACAAATTGTTTCAACCTTGGGTGATGAATTTCAAGGATAGAGACCAACCTCACAAGGACACTGTGTGTCAACCACCACTAGACTAAACTCAACCCAGAGTTAACAGTAATGTGATCATGTACCAGTGTGCAATCCTCATCTCATCAACAACGATTGGAAATTCATTTCCCAACTCATGTTGCACAACCTAGCAACATAATCAACCGGAAAGCAAATCTCACTGATGTGTTGGATTCTGATTTGTCCAGACCTCTTGAGAGTCTCAAGATATCCCAAGGGAGGGTATCAAGCATCTGAGAAATGAGTACCTTCCTATTATAGTTAAGGTCAAGAAATTATAGCAATAAAACACTTTTGGGAATAAAATTATGGCCGGGCAGTAGCCACCTAGAGTTAGTTCTATGTAGAAGTAGAAGAAACACATTTATATGTTTTTACTTTATTTTGGGGTTAGCATATAAATGTGCATATGAATGTTATAAAGCCCAAACTTAGGGAGGTAAGAGAATTACTAACACTGTTGGTACCAACCAAAAGAAAAGGTAAAGTCTGTTGCCACTCATGAACCCACTTATGAGTTCTCTTGTGTCGCCAATTGAGTGAGGCCTCTTAGTGGCCATATTGAACCCAAGAAAGGTTAGATTTGGGACTCACCCAAGTTGTAAATGGAGGCCTTTGAGCCTAAGTTCATTGAATTGGTGACCAAGGGTGTTAACTTCATTTGTAACCTTAGGTATTTGGGGGGGGGGGGGGGGTGTTCAAAGTTGGTGTTGCATGATTTAGAGAATATAGAAACCCGTATGTTTCTATGAGGATGCCCCTTTGTCTAGCTGACTATGATTGAGTTCAATTCTTGATCCCCTATTGGAGGGTGGAATTGCACCAAGGAATATAGTAAAAGAGTTTTGAACTGTGAGCAAACCAAGGCTAACAAGTAAATGCTGTTTATCCCAATTCCCAATTTGGTTGTGGGTTCAGTTCAGCATTAGGTTATACTAGATAGTAAAGATGACTTAATATAACCAATCCATAGTTTACTAACTAATCAAAAGCATGTGTGTCACCTAATGGTCAAATCATCAATTCATAGTATTTATTTAGTTGACTAACTAGCTACTCGAAACTGGCCCCTGGAAATGTGGTTGCCACATCCAACTCTCACTACTGCTCAACCCTCACCCATCCCCCTCCTTGAGCACTAGGAGCAGGAAATGACTATTTTTCAGCAATAAATGACTGTTCATCATTTGCTAACTACACTGATTGGCCCAGGTGGGGACAGTTAAAGAGGCTCTCACTTTGTACAGTCCATCGTTTCAGGTTTATGGGTGGGCACTTGGGATGGGGGCGAAACTAAATAGTGAATACTCAATTTCAGGGACATACTGATACAGGGCTCAGAATGTAACCCTGCACCTAAAAATTCGATGAAGAAAAGTCAAAACATGGTTGTTGATTGGTTAGTAGTTTGATTGGTCTCTGTGGGTTGCATTAGAAGTTTCACACCTATTATTTGTAGTCCTAGTTTTAGTTTTATGGGTGGGGTTGGGAAATTTTTTTTTTTGGAGGTCACATATCAAGCGTCCTGGAGATGCTAATAGTAAAGGTGCTGATCTAATAGTGCATGAGAGGTTGGTTTTGGCAATTCATGTAGAAAATGTTTGTGTGTGTGATTTTGTTAGTTTCCATATTGTTGGGTGCTGAATAGGTGATCTAGTGGCCCAGGACAGGGCTGGTTTTGGCAATTCGAGTTTCATTCCCTTGACTAAGTCCTCCAGCATGTAAGAAGGTTTCTTGGTTGAATGGCACTTTGAGTCAAATTGATCACTGTGGAATGAAATCTCTCCTCAAGGGCAACAGGGTTCTGATTTTCATCTCTTTATTTCATCACTTGTGTACAGAATACTGAACTCCAAGGAACCTTTCTTCCCTTTCTGGGTAAAACTTTACTAATGCATTTGCATGATGCTTTAAGGATGGAAATGATAAGGAGGGGGGTCTCTCATGGCGCAAATCCAGTAAGAGCAACTTGAGTTTTAGTTTTATGTGTGGGGTCAGAAAAAAGTAAATAACTGAACTTGCATGTGTAAAATGCATACTTGTGGAGGGTCACATACTGATCACCACTGGAGATGCTCTAAAAGTATGGAAAAACAATGCAGATTATCAAGGTAAATTATGGTGGGAGTGAACCAGCACCCATGAGTGCACTATGTAGATGGATGGTATGTGGACAGGAAAACACTTTTTCATTGTATTCCTGTGCTATATAGCTAACCATGCTGGTTAGGTATGCACTACCCATCCACATCTAATTACCTACCTAGTAGCCACCCAGTGCCTTACCTATTATCTACCTACCTATCTCCATAGTAAGCACTCACATTCCCTACTTACTTACCTATGTTACTAACCCACTTACAAACCTACCACATTTGCTGTGAATGGTAAGGCCCTTTCATAAGGTCTCTTCCCAGTTTCCAAATCCAAAACATAGCTTCAAGTTGCAGTCTCAGAGCTGTCCTGTGCTCTCTGTAAAAGAATGTACAAGAAAAGGTACCTAAAAGTAAGAGCACTGAAGCTTTACAAAAGTTAGTGCAAATGAGTTATTTCAACACTTGTCAGTGTCAGGGCTCAATCTGTGCATCCTCATCCCAGTGCATTTTGAGTTTCCTCTGGTGATTAGGGATCAAGAGCATCATCCTCTTAGCAACAAAATGCAGTCATCCAGTGTTGTGCAGAAACCACCAAAATTTTCCTGAAATCCTGTGGTTTAAGATTGCCCCTCTGTAACCACCATGACCCCCATTTGAGTCATTGTCACTTCTCAAATTCCTCAAGGAGCAGATCTCTAAAAGCATCAATGAATTTCATGGTCAGATTTTTCATGGCTCTTGATTCAATCCTCTGAAGCCAGACATGTGCATACTGTACACAGTTCACTGGCTAGTGCATCACATGTCATTACCAAGTTGTAAGCCTATGTTGGTGAACAGCTGATGGATTGTGATTTGACTCCAATCAACTGCTGTGTATGGTACACTCTGCAAACTATGATACAATGAGCCAAACCATCTCCTCTAGTAAAAGCCCAAGCTAATCTCTTGCCATTGACATAGGGGCTCTGCCAGGCAGAAGCTTCCTGTCAATTAGCTGCTTGAAAGCCATGATAGATGCTGCCAGGAGGCTGGGGTCCCGTGCTGGTCCTGACCGTGCAAGTGGGCCTCCAGTCTGTGCACAGCTTTGAATAATGGCAACCACATGTGGAGCTAAAACCGGAAAGGCTGCTGCACACTGAGCCAGAGGACTGAGCACCTCTTGTAAAAACCCAGCACTTCCCACCACTTTCTTTAGCATTTGTGATACATGTGCCACTGCCTGCATCCATGACCACCTCTAGCTCTTGTGAGCAAATTACAGTCTCTTAGTGAATGAGTCTCACTTAAGAGCAGACATGAAGAGTAAAGCCAAGGTGCTTTGAAGAGAGAAAGTGGTCCAGAGGTACAAACAAGAATTGGGGAGAAAAAATCAAACCTGGTGGGCAGCAGCAATGCTCTGGGGAAGTGAAGTATGTGAGCAGGCAATGTGAACAGCCAGCACTACACCAAAAACCTGACTCTGCTGTGATGGCAGCTGCAGCAGCTCCCCAATGAAATCGAGGCATTGAACCATTGTTGGCACACCCTTGACCATCATGGGTACTAAAATAGGGTCATAGCCCTATCTCCCATCTCCACCATAGCAGCTACTAAATCAGAATGAGCTTCCACACTCTCTCTTCACATCTTGTTATACTTTTGGCCCTTCAAAAGACAAAACTGCAAATTTAACTTAACAGGCACTGCAAGTGAGAGGGAAGATATACATCACCTGGAAATGTAACAGCTTCAGAAGCAGGGGACTGGTGTGTAGAAGTGACGAAATTGTGGCACAAACAAGACTGTGTGCTTCCAGCAGAGGCCCAGTTTCTTCATCATCACCTATGGCTGCAACAGGAAGACATCCTTCAAGAAGAATCTGGCACACAGCACTGCCCAACATAAATTTCAGTCCCTGAAGCAGTCAGCCCCAAATATGGAACTATTCCTCCCAAGATACAATAGGGCAATTATGGAAGATAGAATTGACCTAGAGGCATGACATGTGATGGAAGCACTATAAGAGCTGGATTGAGAATGTTGCTCACCTGTCTTGAGCTACAAGAGCAGCTGCAACTTCCTCACGCTTAATCCCACCATCCCTTCCTCCCTCAGTTGCCACAGCCTGGCATATTCTTCTACTTGCTGCTAGAAGCTCCACCATCAAGTCAAGCATAATCCCAAGCAGGGGTGTGCGAAACACAGCTGCACTACAAGCCAGTAAACCCAAAGGTTCTGTTGGCAGGCAACTTGAAGATAAAGCCTCCAGCTGAGATCCCTTGTTTCGCTGAGAGATAAGACCCATGGTTTTAGATAAGTGGCCATCTGCATTACTGAGAGAATCAGTTGGGTCTTGGAGACTCTTTACAAACAGTGGTACTAGATATTCAGCGGTTGAAGAAGGTAAGCTTTGCCACCAAGAACAAAAGCTATCTTGAAGAACACGTGGACATGCAGGGTCCAAGAGGAGAGGGACTAGCTCCTTCACCACTGCTGCCTCAGCTCCACAAGCTTTGGAATGTCCAGAACACATATTCTTATTAAATTTTGCACTGATTGCTGTTTGTTTAGAGGAGTCCCTTCCCAAGACCTGTAGAATCTTCAGAGTGGGGAGGGGCTCCTTGAGGGCATTCTTCAGTGAGGCCAGTAAAATGTCCACATACTTCACATCATGTTTGTCACCATCATGCCAGCTGTCAATATCCAGATCACTGTTCTTCAAGACCACATACAAAGGATCCACTCCCAGATCTTCTGCAAGGTTCTCAACTCTAGGAATGAGAGTAGGCCCCACCCATCCCAGATCAGCGGTGGTCGGTACACCATGGACAATTTGTATTGACGAATTGATTGAGTTGCTGGAGTCTTGGATGAGTGCAGGTACAAGAAATCGCTCAGGAAAAACGATTGAAGCAACAGCAAGCCACTGCAAAAGTGTCCAGTCCCAAAGTGTTAGAATGTTCTAATGACTCAAAATGTTTAAGCATGACAAGAAGACTCAGTCAGGATGTTGGCTAGCACCCAAGAGCACTAGCTAATCAAATAGTGTCTTTGTTCAAATTGAGGGCAGCCATTTGGATGACAGCTACAGTCATACACAAGTTTACGGACCTTCAACAGCAACTCGAGTGCAAACAGTCTAGCTGTTGTCTAAACCATGTTGCTGGGAAGCAGCCTTCTGAGAAGAAAGATAATGTCATGGTAAATTGACAATATGACCATTCCTGCAGACACAGAGATTCATTTGCAGGATATTAACCTGTGGAAGCAAGTGTTCATATGCAATCCAGTGCTCCTCCATATACAAAAGAAGTGGTCTCAAAGGAAGACATGCAAGAAGCTCAGCCCAATTCCCTTCTTCTCCAGGTTCACTTTGTGAAGATTCCCAGCTGTTACATCCAGCATCAACTCCAATATTCCTTGATATCTGCTCCCTACACAGCATGTAATATACAGCCAATGATGCTGTGGCTACTGGGTCTCCACTTGCTCTCAGATCCATGTGTTTGAAAGAACACCGTTCCAAGAGCCCTCTTTTCTGGCTTGCTGCCCATGAGGCCACATTTTCAGCCTGAACTTTACACCATATACTGCAAGATGAACTTTCATGACTTAGCATCTGACAAGCAGGGGCTGTAGCTGTCATCAACCACTCATGAGAAAATGGCCGCATCCTGAAAGGAGGTGGTGGTCCCCTTCCCCTTGGAACAGTTGTAGACATTTCAGCATAAGAATGCACAAGCTGAGGTAGCAACTGCAGTCAACACCATACCACTGGTTTAGCTCAGTCCTTGAGGACTAAGGATGTCCATAGTGATCTAGAACTCAGGAAAAAATAAATCATCTAGCACAATTCAATGAGTTACAGGAGAGTACCATGAAACCATGAAAAAAGAAACAGCAAAACTCACGTCAGCAAATCATCACAAATGGAATAATCACTCCAAGCAGTCAAGGAAGCCTCATAAAACTTGTCAACATCTAATTAGTTTTGGACATACGTAAAGGACATTGCAGGATCAAAGAAGCAGTAAGAGCATACTGGATGGATAGGCTCCTGGGCAAAAGAGAGTATGTGCATGAGAGCATTGGAGATATCAACACTATAGCGTGAGAAATTGAAGGTGTTGGCATGGATGAGCTGCTCCATGCATTTCAATGCCAGATCTTGCTGCTTTCTGCAGTCACTCCCCCCACACCATTTTCAGGTTTAAGCTACTCTTTAGGCTAAAATTTCTGCTTCTGGTTTAATGAAGAACATGACCCTCCATGCTAAAATTTACATCTACACTGAACCGGGCAAGAAAGCTCTCAGTTTGATCTCATCCATGACTTTCAACCTGATTGATCTGTGAGATCACTAACTGCAAAATACATGACTGGCTGCATGTGTAAAGTACTCACCAACACTGAGACCCACGGATCATCATGACACATCGAAGATGTTTCCTACTACACTCACTTCAAGTTCTGTATAAACTTTACCTAAGTTTCTCAAATTTCCAAAGATAAGAGCAGACAGAATTGGAAACAGATTGGAAAATAGTTAGGAACCTTACTTGTTGCCACCTACTGTCAAGTGCGGCCTAAGTCCAGCTACTGCATTTGTAACAAGAGATGGGTCAGCGATGACACCTGCACCTGAAGCAGCCTCAGCAACATCTCGCATCAATGCATTTGGGACTGTCACATGCATCCCAACAGCTTCCCTTACAAGCTGCAACTCACACCCACCACATTCATAGACTTCTTTATAAATTGAGACATTCCTATGATATTGCAGACAAAAAAAAATTAAAAAAAATAAAAATTGAAAGGAACCTTTGTGTCCAGTCACCCCCCAAAAGCAGAACTACAAGGACTAGAATTGACTGTGGTCATAACATCATAACCTTATGACTGCCACTCACAAAGTATCAGATGATCAACTGCACCATGGATAGCAGTAACTGAATTCATCAGATTTGAGGGTAACTTTTCATCAAAATTCCAAAGAATATAACTCTCTAGTGTCTGAAAGGTTGCAGTAGGCACCACTGCAATGTCTGCAAATTTCCGAAGTAATAGCTGCACAGCCACCCACACTGCAAGTATTATGTTGAGAGGTGTATACAGAAGTGGGCCAGGCATGATAGCAGCTCTCAATAATCGCCCCATAGCTGCATGAAACGTATTTCTTGTTGATGGACCAGAAAGTCCAGGGACCAGACAGACAAAAGCGATCCCAAGTTGCAGTGTTCGCTCACTTACAAACTCTGGTTGACCTAGGGAAGTGGCCAGTGCCTTCAGCCAGAACTCAACCTTCAATGTACAGAATCACCCAAGTCAGCAAGCATAGCAATATATCAAAAGCCCCACTATACTTACATTGCAAAGTATCCAAAAGTCAAAGAACTCATGAATTCAGAAGTTCTCCTTTAGTTTTTGCAGATGCCCCACTCAAGGCCCCCATTCAAAAATACCATCTTGTGCTACATCCTAGTGTTATGGATCAATGGTTGCAGCAAGAGCCTCACAGACAACCCACCTCTTCATGAGTTGGTGACAAGTCCCCAGCACGGACAAGAACGCAATAAAGCCTGACATGGGCATGCAAGCGACCACCCCACCCCATCTTTTGGCATGTAGACCGTGCATCTGCCAGCAAAGCAGCTCGAATCCTTGCTACAGACCCTTCTTTCTCACTAACAGAATCTGTCTCAATTCCACTAGTTGCTTTTTTTTTGCCTAATGGTGGTAGAACCAGGGAATCTCTAGCTCTTTGTCTGGCTCCTAGATGTGACAATATCCACTGGGAGGTTGCCTCTTTTGAGAAAATCAGTCTGGATAAGAACTCTAGCTCGTCATGCAGAACTTCCTCTGTTATATGCAGAACCATTTCTAAAAGTGTGCCAGTATACACAAGAGCGTCACGACAGGTGGATGCAAAGGATGGTGCCAATTGACAGAGGCTGATAAGAGTCTGTAGAGCTGCATTTGCACAGTCTGTAGGTGCAGCAGAGAGATATGTCTGTGAGGGCACAAATCCACCATGTTGATGAATAACACCTATTTTCAACACAACAAACACACAAATGAATATCCTACTAACATTGTCAAACCATCCATCAATATGCATCCAGGCCTAAATTATAACACGGCACATCTGCAAGCATGCACCTGCATGATCTCCAGACTCTTGCCTAGACAGGTCCTAAACCGATAGTGGGCACCATTTGTAAGAGCAAAAAGTCATTAAGCAGATGACAAGTTCATCACAACAACTAGGTGACAGAGAACTATGCACAGCATAATCAATCAGAACTTACACCATTGGTGAATGCATGCATATAGGATCATGCATGCTTGAAGATCGAAAAAACTATCAAAGGAGTCAGGCTGGGGCAATTGCTACCACTAAGCTCTCTGAGAGGTAATCCAGATTCACAGGGGTCACATCTGTCAACAACAAACCTGATGATGTTTTTGCAGCAGCAGTAGTGGGAGTCAAGGTGGATTCTTGCAAAAGCAAACTATTGGGTCCAGCATCAGAAAAATCTGCTTGCACCTTGAGAAATTGAGCAAGGAAGAGGGTGGCTTGGTCTGCAAGTGATGGATTATTAGCGAGAGTTGCAGCAAGCAGTAGACAGCTATAGCGAGCTGTTAGTAACCCCTTCACCAACTGTTCTGTGGCCCCATCCAAAGCAGCAGAGCAAAACATCTCATATCAAGCTTGATCAGGAAAAATCAAATGACATGTGGCATTTGCAAGGAGAGCATCTCAGCAAATCATTAGTGAAGTGTGCAACAAAATTGTTGAATCCACGGAATAGGAAGAGGGGGGGGAGAGAGAGAAAGCAAAACTGCAAAAGTCCCTTTAAAGCACAGCAAGAATGCTGCAGACAAATTTCATACCTGGCAAGCACAGAGAGGGACAGCAAGAAACCACAACAGGAAGCAGGCACAACAGCTCTGGCAAGCAAGCCTCATTGCTCCATATGCTGCTGCCTTCATCGTCTCCTTGCTGCTCAATACTGTCCTCCTGAAGGTTATTATTGCTCAGTGATCTTCTGATACTAAATGCTGCTGCACGTTTGCGCAGTGAAATCAATGCTAATTTGGCACGCTCGATCTGCAACAGCAAGAGAACCGCAACTTGTGAGCATGAACAAACCTCGCACAATTCTCCAGAAAAGAAGGGAGAAGAAGAAGAAGAAGCTGTTGGAGAAATGTTACAGTGCAAGGAGAGATGATGGTACATGCCTCATCACCCTGCTGGAAAGCATCGCACTCATCCATGCCCGCAATTTCGTCGTCTTCGTCCTCTGTCCACTCCCACTGCTTCTCGCTCGTCTCCCCGGCAAGTGGATGATATGACGACTCCTCCTCACGCAAACAAAAATCCCCAGCTCCTTCCGCTTGCTCAACTGCTAGGGCAATCTCTCCATAGTCTAACGAAGCATACAACAAAGCTCTGGGAGTCTGAGGGTGGGATACCAGCGACGACAACAACGGCGCTGTGAGAGGTGGAACTTGAGTTGCTGCCAGAGCCAGCGATGGCAAAAATCCCACAGCTATCGATTTCTCCAGCACCTCAACAGGACCATGATTTGCTCCTAGCTGCAAAAAATCGATGACCTTCCCCGCCATCGCCACACCTCCTCCGCGACAAATCAATTTCCCCCGCTCCCACCCCCAACAAAGCCTGCAGATTAGTAATCTGTTCTTTCTTCACAAACTCCAGAGCGCCAAACCCTAACCCTAACCCTAATCGTGGGAGCGTAAGAAGACATAGGAAGAAGAAGGTTTCAGAAAAGAGATTGTCGCCTGAGCACCAATCACTAATCCTGATGGGAGCTTGCTTCCCTAGAGGTGGGAAGCAAGAAGGTTTCAGAAGAAGAGATTGTCCCCAGAGCTCCAAACCCTAATCCTAACCCTAATCGTGGGATCTTGCGAAGACGTTGGAGAAAGAAGGTTTCAGAAGAAGAGATTGTCGCCAGAGCGCCAAACCCTAATCGTAGTCGTGGGACATTAAGAAGACGTAGGAAGGAAGAAGACTTCAGAAGAAGAGATTGTCGCCAGAGCGCCAAACCCTAGCCCTAATCCTGGGAGATTAAGAAGACATAGGAAGAAAGAAGGTTTCAGAAGAAGAGACTGTCCCCAGAGCGCTAAACCCTAACCCTAATCGTGGGAGCTTCGGAAGAGGAGGGAAGAAAGAAGGTTTTCCGAAGAATCGTCACACGTGAGAATAATTCCGAAAGAACAGTAGCCCCAAGAGTGCAGAGACGCAATAGAATTTCTTGCTGTTGGTTTTGTTGTTTAACAGGCGCACGAGTTCCAAAATGGCGTCTGTTGATCGTGCTTGCTTTGGACATTGCAAAGGAAGGATTGGGAAGTTTTACACAATGTTGTGACGGAGGATCATTTCACACCTTAAGGGGTAATCGCTGTTGCTATCCAGCAGTCAATTGTGAACGAACAGCAAATGGATTCACCGTCTGCTTTCAATGTCCACAAGCGCCTGAAAGAAGAGTAAGTCGTGTCCTACATTTCTTCTTCTCCTCTCCGAATTGGGAACACTGGCGAGCTGATTTTTCTTGGTGAAGATTTTGGTTTGTACGCGAGCAAGCAAACAAACAAAGATTGTGGAATTTTGTTTTGAGGTTTCTGTGCTGATTAGATGTCTGGTCTGCGCAGGTTTGTGAGTAACCTGCATGGCACTACCATGTTGGAAGTTGGTGTATTGTCTGCAATCATACCTGTAAGCTCAAGTATCTCTTGTCTCTGTGCCATCTCTTGGAAGTTTTGCAAATGAAAATTCCTAATCAGGAAGCATTTTGCAAATCTGGGAAGTAAGTAGCTGATGTCCCACAATTGTTTTCTGCCAGAATTTCCCCAAAGTTTTAAGAATTTGGATGGTTGGTTTTGTACAGGCCTTTGTGATTATAAGAGGATGGGGAGCCCTGGGATTTGCTTCTTCAGGTCATACCTGATCTTTGGTTCTAAGCTTAAATCACATGGTTCTTCTTGAAGCCTTCTTTGTGGCCAAGAAATTGTTATGGATGCAAGCAGCAGCTCATGGTTCTAGGTCCTGGGTTTTATGAGTTTTTCTTTCCCCTCACACCTCTATGGATCCTTTGCAGCTGTGAAGAGAACAAAAACAGATGGGAGTGACAAAGATTTGTCAAAACCAAGCAGATCTGCAATGGCTTTTGATTTTGTGTCAAAACTTGTTCTTGATTTCATGGTGATTTTTGTGCCAACATTGGCCTGTCTTACGGTATGCCTCTCACTTGCCACTCTTGTCCCCCAGCTTCTTGCTGCTTTAGCAAATCTCTTCTGCAAAGACTATATCCCAAGTTAGTAATGAATTTTTTTTTGATGTCTTGAAAGTAAGAATGTTCACGGTCTAGTTTTCTTCTTTGTTTGAGGAAGGTGCAGCTTCTCGCAGATTGGGTGTTGACTGTAGCAGCTGGAGTGTATGGGATTCTGTTGACAACTGTATTATGTGCAAAATGGTACATCTCTCATCTTGTCTGAGTTTGGACCTGAATTTCATCCTGTGTTTATTGTTGGGCTGTTGGATGCCAGTTCTGTGTGTCCATTTCCCTAACATGCTTGTCAGATACTGTTCTCAGGTCACAACAACAATCTCCCAAAGTCAAGCCATCTCCAAAAGAACAAGTCAAGTCATCCCAGAAGGCATACTTGTCATCTTACCGCTTTGTCATGGTATGGGGACGTCTCTTGAGAAAAGGAGTATTTTCAGTAGTCTGCAGTTTACAGTTTTGGTCACACATTTTGGATTCAGTTCTACTCACATGGGTTTTTCTTTGAGCAATGGACAGATGCTTGTAACATGTGTGACAATTTTGGCTGTGGATTTCACTGTGTTTCCAAGGAGGTATGCCAAGACGGAGACTTATGGAACTGGACTGGTAGGTACATCAATCATCACCCATTTCTTCTGTTTTCTATCTTGGACAGAATCCCTGTTCGTTCTTTTAAGGGCATTGCAGTTCCCTCTACTTAGTGTCAAACTCAGACACAACAATTGGGCTGAGGGTTCTCCAGTTTCGTTCTAAATGTTTGAGGATTGACATTCACGTAAATGGGCAGTTGCTAATCCAGAGGGTGAGGGCTGTTCAGATGGATATTGGTGTGGGTTCGTTTGTTGTTGCAAATGCATTGGTGTCACGTCAGGCTCGTAATCTTCCACCATCGTATGTATACCTTCTCTCTTCAAAAACCTTCTGTTTTATGTTAAGTCTGAGTCTTGTTGTTTTTACTATTGAGGTTCTCTATAGTTGTGGTGTTTGTACTCAAATCAGGCATGCAAATTGCAGGAAGTATGGAGGTGTTTTGCGTAATGTGAGCCCTCTCCTGATTTTGGGATTGGCAAGACTTATAGTGACAAAGGGTGTTGACTACCAGGTAAAGCTGATGCTTTTGTGGTCCTTCATTAGTTTACCAGGCCAAGGTTTTTGGGGTCTGAAATGAGAGGTCATTCGATGCTCAATGACATGGTTGCAGGAGCATGTGGCTGAATATGGGGTTCACTGGAACTTCTTTTTCACACTTGCAGGCGTGGCACTGCTGACATCCTTGATCCATGTTCCTCCCACTTATTGTGGGTCCCTGGGCATTGCTATTCTCTCAGGTACTAAAGCTTGGAACAATACTGGTGTTTTGGTTGTCAAAACATGGCAGTTTTCAATTTAGGAGAAGCATCGTCCCTCTTGTGAGATGAAGAATCCTTTTGAAACTGGATTGAGGTGTGCTTAATTTGAAACCAATGAGGGTGTCCTCAATTCTAGACACACAAGTGTGGAATCTACACTGCTATAACTGTGAATGTCATTCTAAATTTCTCACATTGACATAGTACAAGGAGAACTAGAATGTGCATTTTCTGTTATATTATGTGCATTTGACTATTCATATGCTTGATGCAGTGTACCAGATGATGCTTTCTGGTGGGCTCAATAGGTATTTGCTCTCATCTGAGAGAGGCCCTGGATTTCTGAGTCTCAACAAAGAAGGTGTTGCAAGCACATTTGGTGAGTTCCTCAAGCTAGCCCAAGGTTGTACCTTCTTCAAGGGTTTGACTTGCCTTTTTCTACATGTAGATCCAATGCTGGAGGTGTTTTGAGTCCAGGACTGATTATTGCTTCAATTTGGCATCACACTAAAGTCTTGTATCGGGGTTTTGTAGGTTACTGGGGTCTCTACCTCATAAGCATACAACTGGGTCACTACCTCAACTTCAAGCATGCAAGTATCCTTGAGTGGTTTTGGCAAATGTCAAACACTCAGAAAGGTGGCACGGGCACAATGTCTCAGTGGTGGGCTGCTGCTGACATTGGATTGCTTGACTTGGCACTCTGGTATTTGATAACATGCTCTCTCATGCTGCTTTCTTCAGTAAGATTTTTTCCTGGCAAGCATTGTGATCTTATGATCCAGAGACTTCATACATCCCTTATCTGTCAGTGCTTTTTGGATGGAAAGTCAGCTTTATTTAACAACTATGATTTCTGTATTGAAGGCTGCTCACAATTTACATGGATCACACCGTTGAAAGAATCTCCCGCCGCACTGTAAGACCACATTTACCAGTTAGAATTCCAAACACAGCAGGTTTTTCTCCTCTTTGGTGCAGATTCAATGCAGAACACATATGTGACTTTAGTGGATAGGAGAGTTCTGGGGGTTCTTGTGGCAGAAGCTCATTGAATCTCTGTTGGATATGTCTGCAGTGCAACCTTGCATATGTTCTGTTTGTGCTGGCCCAAAACTTCGAGGTAGCAATTTCTGAACTAGCAACTATTGATAGCTGTACTAGCAATTTCTGTTGTTTTTCAATGTGTGCATGAAGTTCATGTGCGCATGGGGGTTATTATTCCCAGCTTTCAGGATAGTGATTTGGGTGTGGATTGATGCAGGTGATAGGAATTTTCATGGTTGCTGACCTTCTGTTTCCACCAAAGCCAATTTTAGTCCTTGAAGTCTTTAATCACAATTTGCTACCTTCGTTCCTGCTGGTAAGTTGAAGCACATTTTTTCCATATCTATTTCAACCTCAAATTTTGTACAAGAGATCCGAAAGCTGATGATTTTTCCAAACTTTGGCAGGCGAATTTGCTGACAGGGTTGGTGAACATGAGCATGCACACCATTTTTGTGAGTTCATCAAAAGCATTTGCAACATTGTTGGCATACCTTGCTGCACTAGTTGGCATGATGGCTTTAGCAGAGGCCAATAAATTGAGGCTCAAGTTTTGGTGATGTGATCCATTCGAGGCATATAAAATGCCCTCAAGTTTTTTGTGACTTGGGTGAACTTTATTTATCTTCAGTGTTGACCTCCTCAGGTACAGTTTTTCATCTGTATGAGATAAGATGACCAATTTGTACTCTAGTCAAGTGAGAGCCCACTTGGAAAGTATGGGACAGAATTCTTGAGTAGTTCCCATTCTTGTTGCAAGGGATATTCCCTTTGTGTGGCAAACAGATTTCAAAATAGTGTGGCTTGTTTCTCCACCATTTTTGGCTCTGAAGTTGTAGTGCTGTAATGGGATGCTCCAATAGGGTTGCCCCAATTCTTTGCCAGTGTTCTAACCAGTGTTAGGTGTGTAAAGCTTTTCTCCTAATATACCCATGGGTAAATGTTAGGGTGAATCTTTGCTGCCACCCTTTGAATTACCTCCCGGTCGGTAAAACTATGTAGCATGCCTATTTTTATTTTACCCAGCTAGTATATATATATTTGAGGTTTACCCTTTCCCTGGGGACTGGGATGGGTAACAAAGTGAGTAGGGTATATAGGCTGGTGAGCAAACACTTAAGAACTCTAAGGAGGTTGAATCCTCACACATTGGTCCTCTGCTTCTGAAGGTGTGACCCTCCACCTAGCACTTCTGATGCCACAATAATTGCTTGATTCGGCAAAGAAATAGACGTGAATTTTTGTTTGATTTGGTAAAGAAATGAGGAAAACATGGGGTGTTCAGTGTTCAATGATGAGTGGATTAGGGTTTTGAGCTTAAAATCTTTCATGATTGCATCTTTCCCTCTTGAATACAAAGAAGTTTTGTAAAGCCCTGGTTGTTCCACTCATCAAGTTTTAAATCACTCAAAATCGATATAAAATGAGGAAAATATGGGGCTCAAACTAGAGAGAGTCTAGAGCTATTTTTTCAATTTTTTTGAAATAAACTATCACTCATTTTTTCCTTTGTTTTTTTGTATTGCTCCTTTATTTCTGATGCTCAAACCAACATTTGTAAACCTTCAGCATGGCCAATGACACAAAAAATTGATTAATGAATGAGGAATATTCAAAATTGTTTGGTATCCATTTGGTGATGGGCAGTTTTACCCAATATGCCAAAATCATCACATAGCATGTTTTACAACACACCAATGTGGCTAAAATGTTAGTTTTGATTTTGTTGAATTTTCAATAACAAAGAAGTATCTTGCATACTATTAGACCCCGAAATTACAAAATTGCCTCCATAAAATCCTATCCATTGAGCAGCTTTCAACAATGCAAGTCAATTTTCCTAGAAATTTCAGTTTTGTTTTATTTATTTATAATAATAATAATACTCAATATCCAATAACTCTTACTGTATGACTAAACTAGTATTTTCCTCCCAGAAAAAAATCCATTTTGCATTAGAGCATCCAACGAGATGCAGAGTAAATGGCAACCAGTTCAAGGCCAGGAACTTGTTGCCTCAGATTCTGGAAATCAGACCTGATTTCAGGTAACCTGGACAGAATCAACAGGTTATCAGGAATCAGGTCTGATTTTCAAAATCAAAACTGGAACCAGACCCAAAAACATTTTGAAAAATCAGACCCAGAATCAGATTACCTTGTGGAATTGAAACTGGAATCAAAACAGTTCTAACTTATTTCTCAGAGCTAGACCAGAGGTATTAGATTTATTTCTAAAGTAACTAAGGAGGAACTTGGGTTTGATCTTTCATTTGACTCATTCCTTGTTTATCAATTATCCACAAAATTCACTAAAATGATTGAAACTAGATATCAAATGCTTCGTTGGATGTTCTATGATTACCTATTTATGGCATAGGATTTGAATAATTAAATATAATAGTGAATTCAGATAGTGACAAAAACACACAATAGGGAAAGGAAATGAAAAACACAAGACCAAACTAGTTTTATGACCAAATTTATTGCCAAATCCAGTTTGATTTCTCATTGTATCTTTGTGTAACTTTTTGGCCTCAAATTTTGGATCTCAACTGTCTTTTCACTCAAATTGTTTATCCATATTTTGAGTTTTGTTGACTTTCCAAATAACTCTATTATATCTATCACCTAAGTTTACCTAGATTTACTTAAAAGTGATGTTAAGTAGTCTAGATTAGGTTTAGGCTCCAATTTCAAAGTTTTGTTCTAGTAAAACTATGGAGTTGAACTCAACCTAATCTTGCCAAATACTTTAAACTTGGCAACCCTACCTAACCATAAGGCATTCAATTATGAGGTTTACCTTACAGAAAATCTTGAAAAAAAAGTAAATCGCAGCTACTAAAGGGGTTTAATGATTGCAATACCCAAAGATAATGGCCTTCTAGTGTAATGTCCCCCCAATAGGTGACAACACTTAAAAACTTAACAAAAATATGGCCAACACTTGCCTAAAGAACAAAGGCAAAACAACAGGTTTTTTTCAATGTTGGGTGATTCTCTTCAGGATCATTGGTTTTTTTTTTGTAGGTTTTCAGACTGGTGATATAGGTGTATCATTGGCAATTCCCATTTCATGAAATTCACCCCTAGTTTTGATTTGTCATTTTTCAAAAATGTTGTAATTGCCTTCAGTTTTAATTTGGCATTTTTCAAAATTGTCATACCCACCCCGCCTTCAACCCAGTGATTTAAAAAAAGAAAGATCCATCTTTGTAGCCTGTCACAATCAAGGGAGTTTCTTTTTTTGGAGTGAAACTCAACTTGTTCATAATTTGAAAACCAAAAGTTTTATTAAAATATGTTTAGGGTTTTTCAAGTGTGATGCTTCAATGCGATGGAAAAAGTTGGAATGCACGTTATTCCAATTCTACAAGTTTTTTGAATTTGATCTTGAAATGACATTCTATCACCACTTTTCTTCCCATGAGTGTTTACCTTTCACTCAAGTATGGTGAAATGTGGATGAGATTCTCAAAGTTTGACAAAGGCGAAAATTTCTCCAATCCTATGTCTTTTGTCTTGTGCTAAATTCATTCATTCTTCTTCGTCCTGTTAAGAAGTTCAAGGTCATGTGCTCTAGGTCATGATCTTTTTGTGCTTCACTTTGGTTGCAACCAATTGTACAGGTTTGTCTACATTCACCATCTCAAATCATCATTTTCTCATTCCTTTCCTTGTAACTGTTTTACTCTCAACCCTCCTTTCCTTGCTATAGCTAGCATGGAATTTTCATTTTCATCTTTAGATACTAACAATGTCAGCATGCAACTGAACATAATTTTAATAGTATAAGTGTTGATATTGGGGACTTGGCAAAATACAATAATGTTCTAGAATAAAAGATTTCATCTGATGTTGTTGTGAATCTTCTAATGTAGGAGGTGCTATTAGAAAAATTGAGGAAATAACAAAAGTCTTGGAAAACTCACCAAAGAACTTTGGTCACTTTCAAGTTGGACAATAGTTAACCTGTTAATCTGGGGCAAAGTCAAATTATGTAACGCATTGTTTGTTGCTAGCTTGCAACTAGAAACACATGGTTGATCTCAGAGGGATTTGTATTTTTTTGGGTAATTGCTTTCATTGAATGCAACCTCATTGAGTTGTTCCTTATGGTTTGGTTGATTCTTCAAATATGGTTGATTTCAAAAGCCTTTTTAGTTTAAGTGGAAAATGTTTCATTAAAAAAAATCATCGACTTGGTAGCTTTATTGAAATTTAAAACACGGCTTTGTAATGTAAGTTGTAGCTTCACACATTAAAAAAAATCTGTACTAAAGAACCACCTTTTGAAACATAACAACCAACAAAATGCAACATGATTAGGGGCTTTGCTTGAGATCTGATAAGTAAACCAAATTCTTTTTCATACAATTGGCCTATAGGACTGCCCTTTGGATAGTCCAAACCCTTGGAATCGGATGATTCACAAAACAAAATTGAAGAACAGAAACTAGTCAATTTTATAAAAAATTTAAAAATTTAACAATTGAAAGTAACAAATTATGAAAAAAATTGAAAAGTCAAATGACCTGGAACTGCCGATTCTATGAGAAATCAAATAACTACCCAACACAAGTTTTTATACAATTATAAGAATGTAGTGAACATATTATTAAAGGTTGTGATTGACTTCACTCCATTTTATGTTGCAAGATGTTATAAACTTTAGATGCTCAAAGTTCATGTTTGCAAATTGAACAACTAAATGTGTTTTACACTTCCCAATGTGCTATATTTGTAAACATATTGTACAATATTTACTCTACATCTACCCTTTTATACTCGCAAAATAAATATAAATCCAATGATAAAACATTGTCCCTATTTTTGATCATGTGAAGAAGGAAAATGTTCGTCATTGATCATTTTTCAAAGCCCATATCCCATTTACTTTCATTTCGTTTGAATTTTGTTTTAAGCCTATACCTCTTGATGGCTCAGACATAGTTTTTGAAAATTTATATTTACACTTACCCAATTTCCAGCTTTGGGATTTTGATGTGGGTCTACAATATGGATATTTCTTCAACTTGGAATTATGTTCAATTGAAGTAAATAGCATCTCCACTTAAATTGTTGCAAAGCTGCAAAGCTTCCAGCAAACAAGCATAGACATCTAGATTCAGCTTTAAAATTACACTTGTACTCAATGCATTTGTATGTTGGGATGTAGAGTGAAGGGCTCCGGAGGGGGTACGTTCTCCTAAGCTATGAACTGAGTGTCCTTTAGATTAGGGTTTCTCCCAATTGCTTTCAGATCTGTGTTAGGATAAAAGCATGAACAGGGTGTGAACAATTGACTTGTAGAGAGTAATTTTGTTAATTTTCATCAGTGCATGCATGCAGAATCCAAAGAATTGCACGGACATTTTGTTGTCTTTTCAGCAGACTTTATGG
>Ga0116230_10001929_pt1 | contig 19945 bp, 5 predicted proteins | sample S1TSphfallax_3_FD_88678 | JGI IMG/M metagenome (GOLD analysis project Ga0116230, IMG submission 88678) | Host-associated microbial communities from peat moss isolated from Minnesota, USA - S1T2_Fd - Sphagnum fallax MG | ecosystem: Host-associated > Plants > Peat moss > Unclassified | place: USA... | reverse complement strand
TTTTTTTTTTTTTTTTTTTTTTTTTTTTTTTTTTTTTTGTTTTTTTTTTTTTTTTTTTTTTTTTTTTTTTTTTTTTTAAAATAAATTTTATTTTATTTATTTATTTTAATTTATTTATTATTTTTGAAAAGTCCCCCACGAAATTCGTTGCTGGCCGATCTCATTATTGCAACACTTTTCTTCCTTAAATTCTTTTTCTCCCTAGGGGTTCGTGCTGTTCATCGTTCCCAGTTCTTTTTCTCCCAGGGGTTCGTGCTGTTCATCGTTCCTAGTTGCAAGCAATCTCTGTCCCTCTGGAGCAAAGCAAGCAATTTACACTACTCACTCATGAGAATTCCACCCCCGCCATCGCCGCCCTCCCTCGTCAAACACACACAACTCTCTTACGTCAGGTTCCATCACAGCCATGGGGTGCCGGACCGGGCCCGATCGACCTTTTGTGACGGACCCAACCCGGCACCCCCCACGACGGACGACTGACCAACCGGGAATGCCGGGCCGCACCCGGTCGGCCTAACAAACCCGAGCTCCGTCACAAACAGACATAATGAATTTATATATATGATGTTGATTGTTACTGTTGTTAATGTCCATATCATCAACAGATCCATGTGCCCTGGCTTCAAATTAAAGCAATTTAAATGGAAAAGCTCCAATGTACTCTAGTTACCCACATTGACACTAAAATCTTCTTGGTGTCTCATTTTTAGTACTCTCTTGACATTTAGATGCAATGGAGGAATTAGTAAAGCAATTTGGTAAAATAACTTAAAATTAAAATCCAACATTAAATAATGTGAGAAGTAAATTAAAGCTTGAACATTAAAAAAATTGCAACAATTTTTTTTTAAATGTTTTAGTTGATGAAAACATTTGAAATGGGAAAGGTATCACGAAGTTCCCTCAAAGCTTATGATAGTGTAACACTTATTGTGACAAAGAATGATCATAAAATCCAAAGAGAGGTCAAAAACATCTTGAACATGAGTAATCAAAATTTATGAGATGACTCAAGAGAGTTGCAATCCTCAAAAGAGAAATTTTTGATGCAACTTTTAAGCTACCAAAAAGGAAATTAGTTTGTTGGTAATCCACAATATGAAAACGATGTCCCAACCAATCTAAATCTTGGAACATTAAATATTTTCTAATAGTCATACTTTGGAAATCAAGAAATAGATATATTTTGTTTGGATCTCCGTACCTAGTGTGGGAAAAAATAATATGTGATATCAATTGTATATTGGAAGATTATATTTTTGTGTTGTGATAGAAATAAACCAAAGTAAAAGAAATTGATGACTTGAATAATTATCTTCAAATTTGCACACATTAGTATATGCATCAATGTTTGATGTGAATCATACAACATTCCACACTCTATTGATACAATATTGTCTTGGCATTCCAAAAATAGTCTTTATTCCAACATCTACAACACCAAATTCCATAAGGTAGCCATCCTTACCCATAAATTGCCCATTTGTGATGTTATAAGAAAAATAAACACAACATGAATTAAAGCAAGGACTATAAGATTTATTAGATCAGAAATCTATGCATAGAGTTTTGGAAGTATATTATTAGATGGGGAAGTAGTCATAACTAGGAAGGAACCTTTTTTTACATTCCCATAACTAAAAGTCTTTCACATCAACAATAGAAAGAAAAAAGCTTTGGAGAGTGTAAAACATCATTGACACATAGGATTGCGATTGTAAAAAGGAATATAGAAAAGGGAACAATCAAGTGAATGCACACTAAAATGTGAAGAACCTATTTGTAAAAATTATATATTCATAAAAACATCTTAAGGTCGTATGTCATCTCATCATCAACATATCTAGAAAAACTCGACTTGTAACAATATTTAAAAATTGGTGATGAGGACAAAGAGGGAAAATCCACCAATACAAGAACATAAGCCTTGCCATATGATGACAATATGAAATTATAACAAGGACTTTGCAAAAAATTGGAATGGGCAAAAAATGTAATCTTTCAATTTATGGATGGAATTGGATCTTTGGAAACAAAAAAAACCAAATATTAGAATCACAAAAATTTGGGAAGGTATTATAAGTCAACATAACACAATTGGAAATAATCCTTATTTTTTTCTTAATGGGGGAGTCAATGTCAAGATTGTATTCATGTGGAAACTCAGCTTTAGCCATGAATACAATTGTCAATGGTTTTAGCACTTCATCAAAAACCTCTAGATTGGCATCCAATGTGAAGATAAACCTTCTTAGACCTTGACATGCATGAATGTTATTCCCTACATCAATCAAGGATTTGAGAAGTGAAAAAAAGACAAAGATGGAAAAATGGCCTTGAAATTGGAAAAAGCAAAAGAGGAAGAACAAAATCAACCAATTCCACGATTCAAATCAACAACAACTAAATGTTGTCAAAATGAGCAAATATCAATGAAGGCTTACAATGTGATAAGGTGAAATTCCTTGGCCACTCTAAAAGGCCTTCCAATCCTGGAGCGAGTCATTGAATTCACATTGGTATAATTGTACAAAATGTCCCCAACCGGAGCATTGATACCTCTATTAACAAGTTTAGTTGAAGGAATAGAAATTTAAAACCTTGAGAGTAAATCAAAATCAATGGTTGGATTATTAACAAGGAAGGTGAGACATTTGACAAGAGTTCACAAAACAAAAGTAAAAATGAAATAAACAAATTCCCATCAAACGAAAGAAGGTGAAAGCTTAAGGAATTTGGATTGTTATATCATTAAATTGTTACCTAATATGTCAAATCTTGGCTACTAAATTATGGAATGTAGTTGACAACCATCCATTTCATCCTAATCTTCAAATGATATTTGTCCAAGAAAGATATAATTTCATTTAATACTCACAGATCATTGATGTGCATGATGATCACAACACCACTATCAGATGAAAATTTGTTTGGAAAAACTATAATGGATTTTATGAAATCCTATACATGCATGTTATAAAAAGGAATCAAGGATGCGAACTCGAAAACATGTGAAACATGAAAATTTGTAAAAACATCAAGAAAAACAAGATCAACCTTGTTTTGAAAAGACATCTAGAAAAATTCAATGTGGGAAACACATAAGAAAATAAAATCTACCGCTTGAATGCAAAAAAGATGAAAAGGATGCAAACAAAAAATTGGGAAGTGATGGAAAGTTTAAATTTCTATGCCAAAACTTGAAGAATGAGAACCAAAAAGCTTCCAAACTTCAACTTTTGGTGTTAAAATTTGCTTTAAAAGAGCTTGAAATGTATAGAAATTGTGGATTTTGGATATTTTAATAAATTATGAAAATTTTCAACTTTTTTTCCTTCCTCCACTTGAAAATACAAATTCAAAAAGTATTTGCATAGGTTTTGGATCACTTTCTTCATGAAATTAGTAATTTTGATATATTATTTTGGCCATTCCTAAATTTCATCCAAGATGCAAGAACAAAGGGCCAAGAAAAATTTATTTATTTCTTGATGAAAAGGTTGTCTACAAGAGGTTGTATCTCAAGAGGAATCAACATGAGAATCTTTTTAACAACGTTAGAAGTTCCTACACCAAAGGTTTGTTCCACCTTTATTACATTTTGATGTTTTTGTTTTAAAGACCTAAGCTCTTGGAAATGTCTTGAATCCTACTCCAAAATTGTTGGAATTTGATGAATGGTAATAACATGAACATCCACAAGAAAATTGAAAGGTAAGATGTGGATCCTTTGTTTCTAAGATTTTTGTCCAAAATCTTCCTTGTCTTGCAAATTTAATACAAAATCAGATGCCTTACCTTTGCCCCTCATCTTGTTGCCATCATATGTCTTCCTTCTAGGAATGTCTATATTCAACTCTCCTAGGTGTTCAATGAAGCCTAGGTCATATTTCTCATGAATTTCCATTTTTAAATGTGGTGCATTATCCTTAGGATAATTGAGGTACCAACTGCGTTTGAGGAGATATGCAAATGTTCAATCTCGCACCAAATCTTTCCTATACATAAAGTTATCATTCTTTCAATCCTTCCATATTTCGAAAACTCTAAAGATCTCCAAAAAGAACCCCCCTCATTACAAAACAAAGTGGACATATTCACTTTTCCCAACCAAAATGTGAATGGTCATGGACATTTTTATCCTCCCTCTAGCTTTTCAAAATAATTTGTGTCATATCATTTGGACTTGAAAAAATACCCCAAAAGTATCCCTAAAAATGATGTCATTTTTCAAAAGGTTAGGGATGATTTGACTTAATTATGAAAACAAACTTTATTGACCAAAACAATAATATTATAATGTTCACCACATCAATATTGAGGTATTTGAAAAAAAACCAAATACTTGCAAAAACATTTCACCTATTTTCAAGTATTTGAACTTTATTTTCAAATTGCCACAAATTTTAGTTCCAATTCAAATATTTACAAGTACTTCAAAAAACATAATTATAACAATTTAGTTTTTAAAGTCCATGCAAATAAGAGTTAAGAAATAATGTACTCAAAAATAATTTTATTATCCCCATAAAATCATCTACTTGTTAGCCCTTTTATTCAAGGATTCGTGTATTTTGTTGCTTACATTACTTTTTGTGTATATTTTACCATGCTTTCATCTTGTTGTATTAAAAAAAATTCCTTCCCCACCCATGAAGTATACATACTAAACATTAAACATTGAAGAATCATGTAAACCCCACACATGGGCCAATTAATGCAACTAGCCAATCAATAGCAAAATGTGAAAGCAATAAATGCAAACACCCACCTAACAACAAATCTTTTTTTGTTTATTGTGTCTCTTGAAACTCCAATATCCAACACCAATTTAATGTACCCACACCCACTTTTACACCACTTTGGTGTCATTAGTAGAAATCTTGTCATTTGCAACCATTCCATGTGCGCGACTAAATGTGGTCTATGACTATGAATGGTTGTGTATGCAACTATTTTTCAAATTTGCATGGATTTTGGTCTTCCTTTCAACTAGTTGCATCTATGACCTATTTCATCATTCCAATAGGTTGATTTTTCATGATGCCTTTGTATTTTTTACAACATCGTATATATGTTTAGTTGTACATGCAACCAAAGTAGTCACATTATAATTGCATAAGGTACATATGCTACATAGTAGCTACATGTATAGACTATTTAATAATACATATGTACCTAGATGTATATACCTACCTACTAAATACCTACCTACCTATTATGTACTTATGTACGTACCACCTACATACATACCTACATAATTACTACATACTTACATGCCTACTATCTACTTACTTATTAGGTACATACCCCCTAAGCACCTACCTATTATGTACATACTTACCTACTTAATTTCTAGGTACTTACCTACTTACATATTTACTTATTATGTACATACACCCTACATGCCTACCTATTTAATTACTAGGTACCCACATACATAGCTACCTAATAGGTTATTCAATTATAAATAATTATTTAGAGATTATCTAAATAGGTACCTAGTAAAAACTTATGCTACTTAGTAGGTAGGCTATGTAATAGTATGTGTTAAGGAATAATTGCAACTAGGCTACAACTATGTGATTAAACTGCAACTAAATTTTTATCCCATATTGTTTGTCTTCCTTTTCAAGTTTACAAATTATATAAGTAGGTTACTTTAATGGAGTAAACACATTCAAATTTTTTCAATTGCCATATGGGAGGAGCTAATCACATAGCTCCACCCAAAAGGCTAAACTTAAAATAAAATAAGATTTTGTTATAAAAAATTTAGACCTAGACCTACCTACCTACCTACCTACCTACGTTAGACCTATGGCTAGGTGACCTAGGCTTAACCTAGGTGCCACATGGCCTATTGTAAATGGCCTAGCTTGAAACTAAACTAGGTGCCTTAGGCATTTAACTAGGCTAGAGGTGGCCTAACCTAGGCCTAGCCTAGGTGCCACATATCCTATCATAAGTGGTCCAACCATAAACTAACCCTAAATGATTATAAGGTAATCTTAAGTTGCCATGTGGCACAATCTAGTTGTTTTAGTCAGATGGTTGGAAAAAAAAATAAAAAATTGGCAAAACATTTCAAAAAATCCAAATGATGTCATGTGTCACATTTTTAGGCTATTATGTGTGAACATATTGGTGTGCAGTATAGTCACAAGTGTAGTTGCAAGTGTAGTTGCAAGTGTTCATCCTTGGATACGTATAAAATCTCCATACTTGTATTATACGAAAAAATATTTCATATGTTGTCTACAACTAATGGTTGTTTGCTACTATGCTGATTTCTAGTTGTTGCATTGCTTGCAACTAAAATGTAGTTGCAAATGACAATCACAAATGACATTTTTTCTACTAGTGTGTATTGTTTCATCCAAAATTGGCATGTGTGCCATTTTATAATGAACTACTAGAGATGCTTTAACATTGTACACCTCTTGCTAATTCATAACTATATTAAGCTCCTCACAAATCTTGCAAAAGAACTTCCATCCCCTTCCATATATTTGTCTATGGACATACAATAATCCATTAAGTCCACATTTGCTACTACAAGTCTAACACCTTTGCTTTTTTTTTAATAGATACATTTTTGAGTTTCTAGTCATGTTTGGACTCTACTGTATTATTTGTATTTGTTTTGTAATTTATTTGAGTGGACACCATTGGTTCATCTTAATCTAAGAATTTGTAGCCTATAAATTATTGTGGATAGTTCACATTTTTATTATAATGATCACATGATTAACAAATTTACAAACTTGTTGGTTATTGTCATTTTTCAAAAGTAAGGAGATACTATAAAGGTTCAAAATGCCAACCATCCCTATCATGATGTTCAAGTGAGGTTGCATGAATGCCCAACTTTGATAAAGTCAAGTTAGCTTCAAACACACAAGTATTGACTAAATACAAATATATCATGAGATGTGTCATCACATAATTAAACACAAATTTGCTTAAGTTGTTTAATTTCCATAATTAGAATCATATGAAAGTTAAAGATTAAAAATATGCTTATTCAACTCACATTGTAATGGCAAAGTAAATGGAAATTCCACTACACCACATGGAGAAGCATGGGAATTTTGAAATGAGAAAACTTATATGATTTAGGGATGGGATGTTTTTTTCAAATGCTTGAAACTTTCACTATAAGTGGCAAAGCAAATGGAAATTCCATTGCACCACATGGAGAAGCATGGGAGTTTTGAAATCATCAAGCTATATAATCTTGGGAGCTTACTTAGTTGTCAAACCCCTAAAACTCTCATTGCAAGTGTTAAAATAGATGGAAAATCCATTGTAACACATAGATAGGCAAAGACATCAATATGATAAGTTATGGGATTGAAAGTTTTCATATATAGGCCTAGAAATATAATGTGCGTAAAATGAAGTGTCCATGCAACATGTGCCAAAGGGGATTGAAGCCTAAGTTAATAGAAATGTAACTTGAATCATTTGATCAAATTTGGGAGGCATCTTTAATCCTGAATTTGGAAAGACTAAGCCCCATGGATGATTTTTGATGAAGATTGAAGAACAAGCGCACCATGACAAGCAAGATCTCCTCCATGGGAAGTGCAATTAGATGAGGGTGTTGACATGGAAGTAATGTTAGACAATTTTTTCCAATTACCTTGTGATTTGATAGTAAAAAATCAACCCCAATTCATGAATCTAGGTCTTTAAATGTAGATATGGCTACCAATTAGTAATACATCAAGTTTTTCACATTGTTGATGAATTTGCAACAATCCCTAAAAGTATTCTAGGCCCCTTTGAAGGAAATGTAAATGATGGAATACCTACAAGCACGATAGATATGGAATATAACATTTCAATTAAAAATCAAGAAGAGATTGAAGTAGATCTAGTAAGGTTGTAAGATGCATGCAAGCCATTCATGTATATGGGAGCTTGATCCACTGAACTTTCAGCAACAATGTTGATGATGGATGATTTCATAGTCCATGGGGTTAACAACAAGTGTGTGGATGAGTTCTTGCTGCTTTTGCATAAATACATACTCCCATTGGATAACTGTTTACCTACAAACATGTTTCATGTGAAGTTTTTAACTCTAAAGGTAGGACAAAACTACAAAGTAATTCATGCATGCATAAATAGGTGTGTATTGTTTTGAAGGGAGTATGCAAATCTCATGACATGCCCAAAGTGAAAGCCATCACAACACAAGAATCTAGGCAAGGCATGTTAAACATACCATCTAAAGTTATGTACCATTTCCTTCTCATTCCTTGTTTAAAGCGCATGTTTAGAGCCCATGTTACATCAAATTTGGTGGTGTGGCGTATTGAAAATAAGAGTATAAATGGGCTAGTTCAACATGCTACAAATAGTAGAGCTTAACCACATGTTGATGCAATGTGATTATAGCTTGCCTTAGAGTCCTATTATGTAATATTAAAACTTGTTATTGATGGAATAAATCCTTTTGGTGAAAAAAAAAAACATAGTAAATTTGGACCATCTTGATTTTTAATTGTAATCTTTCACAAGGGCTTATGACCAAAAATATATTTCTCAAGTTATTTTTAATAATCCATGGCAATGAGTTTGTGAATATGCATAATTTTGATGTGTACATGGCACCCTTAATAAAAGAGCTACAATCAACATATGATGTGGCAAAGGTTTTGGGTTAGCAAGAATTTACATTAAAGCTATAGGTTCAAAACACATTAATAGGAGCCAAAAAAGGTGTTAAAAGTTTTTGAAAATCTCAAATTATAGTAGATATGTTTTTGTTCTGACATTTTAAAATTATGTCAATCATTCCAAGTTGTGTTAAATGACTAATATGAATGTTAAGGAATTCAAATTAAAAATTCATTAAATTTAATTTTGGGTTTTGGTTTTAGTAAAAGACTTTTGAGTTTGAACAACATTTGTGTCAAAAAATCAATTTTACAAAGAACTAAGGTAAAATGTTATTTTAAGACTAAATTTTAGTGGAAAAAAAACATTTACATGATAGCAACCTATTACAAAGATTAAAAAAACATTAAAATTTGTAATGTTATGGAATTTGAAATTTTTAGAAATTCAAAGTATGTTTCAAAATCTCAAAATTTTAAGAGTTTTTTTATCACATGTAAATTTGGGATGTAATATACATTACATATAAAACAAAGTTGTAGCTTATGAGATAAGAAATTTAAACCTAAAATAGTAAGCATATTTTGGGTGTGATTCAATATTATGATAAATTTTCAAGACAAAACATAAAATTAAAAAACTCTCCACACAAAAAATTCATATTTATTCAACAAGAATTAACAAAAAATGATATATTGGGACAACTATATATATATACACACACACATATAAAATTTGTAAAAGATTTCATTCATAAATTCCTTCATTTGAAAAAGTGAAAAGGACTAAAAATGTATTCAAATTTTTTTATAACATAATCTTGTTGGCTTGTATTCACGTGTTTTAACCCTATATTGTTGTGGACAATCCTTGACTACCCAACTTATGGCCTTATGTTTGTATGTGTCACTAAGGTTATGTTGCATGCCCAACTTTAGGGCTGAAAACTATCTCTCAACATTTTATGGAATGAGAGGAAAGGTTGTGTGCGAAAGGTTGTGTGCAAGAGGTTTCAACAATGGTTGGGTAGGGATCACCATTATCAAAAAAATCAAATTGATTTCATTTCAATATTATTTATTTTGATTATAAAACTAAAAAATATAAAAAAAAAATTGTACATTTTTCCCATGGAAACAAGCAAATGTTTATTGTTTGCAAGGACTTTGTGGGTGTTCGACATGTTCTTCACCAATTGAAATGTGTTTTGGTATTGCAATGCTTGTTGATGTGTTTCTAAAACTAAGTTTCAACATTTCATGCATGATTTGTATTTCTTTAATCATGCACATCATTTTACTTCTTTTTTTACTCTAACACCTTCAATTGAAACTAAAAATTGAAAGAAATGTATGGTGCCAAAATTCAATGTAAGCATATAATTTAAATTAAGTTTAGGGTGATTTAGATATATGGATATTAATTATTTAAATAATAATTGGGTGGGAAAAGTAGAGACTCCCTCACATTATACAACCCAAAAAATACTTTAAAATATTTTCACAGTGAAAAAAATAAACACATAATGATCCCTAAAAATTATTGCTTGTTTTCAAAGTTCCTATCATTCAAGTTTTGAAATTGCAAGGTTCACATTTTAGCTTCAACTTTTTTAATGAATGTTTAATTCAATCATTGTGAGTGATATAACAAGATGCATCTGTTGATGTTTTGTCACAATTTATATTTTGGCCAATAAAACTTAGGATCCAACCTTGGGCAGCATTAGTCAACCTCATATGAGCTCAATTTAGTGTTGTTATCTCATCACCTTTTGCTTTATTATGAAATTTCTACCAAAGATTTTTGAATATGTAAACTTTGAACCCAATGGATGGATGCATTTAAAGTAGACCAAATTTCTAATTATAAGGCTTTGATTCAAAGTAAATGTAAACATGGTGTAAGCTCTTAGGGTAAGGGGAATTTTTTTTAAAAATGTTATTATGTATACATGTGGATGTTATCCTTTAATACATTTGCCATTTTTCAAGTGTAGTAATTAATACAAATAATATTGACATATCATACATAGGTCATTTTCTAATCACATATGCAAAGAAGTGGTATAGAGAATATACCACAACAAAATCTAATATATGTACATGGAGATCACTTGTTAAGTTTTAAAATAAGATGAAAATGAAATTTAATACATAAATACATAAAACATCAATAATTGTCTTTTAGTGTATCTAAAAGGCATGTGATGTGCACATGATTAACTGAAATTTATCCCTCTATAAAACGTAGGGCATTAAAAAAAAAAGAGCATTTTTTAATAAGCATTTTGATTTTCAAAATACTTGACCTTTTTTCCCCATGTAATATCTCCTAGGTATCATGATAGATATCATAGGAAAAAAATGATTTTTTTATACCGATGTTTTATGTATAGTAACAACTTGCTTTAAGAGTGTTACCCTACAAATGATGACATGTTTGTGTATATGCAAGAAGTTGCAATGGGATATGTGAAAAAGAAATAAATAGTGACAACTTCTCCTTCAAAAAATTTACCCATTGCACCAACAATTCACACAAAAAGTTTTACCCACCTATTATTCATTATCAACAACACTTAGAGAGAAAGAAAGAGGATTGCCTATTTGACTTGTGCACGACAACCTTTTCACTTTGTGATGTGCAAAAGTGGGATTGGGCATTATAGCTTTATTGGGCAAGGATTGTGCATTCACTTGGGTCTACAACACCTTGACATAATAATAACTAGCTTTGCCCTCATGACAAAAAAGAAGAAGATGATCCTCAATCACACCTATAGAAAAACACGTAAAAATTAGTTTATAAAAGTTGTAATTTAAAACTTTAAAGTAGGTGAGAGGATGCAAATGATTTGATACTTTTATTATTTTGTTAATTTGATAGCTACCTCATTTTATTCCCTTAGTGTACAAGTTTTGTTTGGTTGCAATTTGAATGATATGTTACGTAATAGAAAGTTGTTCTATGTATTATAGATAATGGGAAGGGATATTAGTTGTTGTATATATTATAAAATAATGTATTTCTGAAGCGTAATTAGAACTAAAAATGATAAATAAATAAATAAATAAATAAATATCATGGCATGCCCCTCGTGTATTTCAACACCTTTATCATTATTCCATAAGGCAAAGAAGCTGATTGGGTGCTGGTTCCTATGGCATCTTCTCATCCTACTAAGTTTATTAATAACAACAAACAAACAGAAGCTAGGCTAGAGAGAGAGATGAAGAACATAAGGACAAAAAAACCTAACAAAACTAGATGAAAGAAGGCAATGAGGAACTTGGATGAATAAATAATCATAGAGAAGCTCATTGGGTAATGTTCCATGGGGCATCAATTTTCATCCTTCTAATAAGTTGTCAATAACAACAGCCAAGTGCAGCAGTAGAGAGATTTAACATGAGGACAAAAAGCTAACAAAACTGGATGAAAAAAAGGTCATAACACTTTGGATGAGTAAATAATCATAGAGAATTCTATTGGGTGCTGTTTCATGGGCATCAATTTTCATCCTCCTAATTGGTTTGTCAATACCAACAACAAAGAGCAGCCCGAGGAGAGAGATGAACATTAGGACACAAACCCAACAAATGTGGATGAAAAAATGGATGAGTAAATAATAATAACTCATAAAAAAAACCCTATTTGTGTACTGTTCGTTCCATGGGCATGAATTTTCATCCTCCTAATTAGTTTGTCATTACCAACAACAAAGAGCAGCCGGAGCAGAGAGATGAACATGAGGACAAAAACCTAACATAACCTAAGCGGGGTGGATGAAAAAGGAGAGAAGGAACTTGGATGATGAATTTTTCATTCATCCAAGAGGATGGAGGGGTTTGAGGTGACGAGCCCTTGGGGGAGGAGGAAGGGGTATACGGAAACCAGAGACGAAGAGCGCGACGGCAGTCGACGACGCTGTGGGCCGATGGTTGTGCCCGCCCACCATCGTTTTCCGCTCGCATCGGTCGCTGTTTCTTTTGGGGTTTTTGGTTTTGTTTTATTTTGCGGGAATTTTTAAGGTATCGTTGTTGTGCAAGTGTGTAGCAGAGATGAGCATCCGTAACTTTTTCTCGGTTTCGGACAAGTGATGATGTTATTATGCAAGTGGTAGAGAAGGAGGAGGTGGTGGTGGTGGTGGTCCTGGTGGCCTTGAAGCTTTTTTTCCATTCCGGGTTTTTGCTCCTCCTCCTTAATAACTAGGGTTTTGCGATCTTCCAGCATCAGGTTTGTGGTCCCTTGCCTCCCGGATTTTTTTCTCTCATATCAGCCTCTGATTACAGGGGAGAGCCGCTGGGATTGACGGGGGGAGCCTGAGCTGTTGTTTGTAGTAAGGGGTTTTTGGAGTGTTTTCTTTTTCTTTTCTTCTTTCGCTGCTGCTCAGAGTTAGGGTTTCTTGTTGTGGTATTTTGTTTCTTAATTTTGGGGGGTGTAGGTTATGAGGGGAAGGGAGATTACTGTATGTAGGTAGGTAGGTAGGGATGCATTGTAAACTTTTTCTTTGAGATTTTCCCATGGGGATACCATCGGGAGGAGGAGGAGTAAAGGCAGGAGCAACAACGCGTCTGGATACCAAAGTTGGGGGGAAGATTTGGCCTGATGGAAATCCGCAGATGGCTACTTTTGAGTTGGGGGCGAAGCCAGGAGGAGGAGATGTTGCAGGATCAGGGTCTGCAAGGGCTCAAAGCACACCGGAGTTTAGGTTTCGTGCCACAAATCAAGCATCAGGGCGAGGACGTGGGAGCAGACAGGTTCCTTTATCAGAACTTCTGGCATTTAGTAGGGCTAAGGGTGGTGCAAAGGTGAGGGATGACTGTGCCCCTTCCACTCCACCACCACCTCCATCACCACCAGCTGAACCAGAATCTGCAAGATCATTATTTCCCACATTCACTGCACATAAACCACTTCCAGTACCACCTGAAGAACAGCAATCTTTGAGATCCTCGTTTCCCACATCCACTGTATCACCTGCTTCTCCATTACTACCAGAAGAACATCAACCTTTACATGCCAACTTTCCCACATTCACCACACCACCACCACCTCCAGTAGCACCAGAAGAACAGCAATCTGTCAGATCCTCTTTTGCCACATTTGCTGCTGCTGCTGCTGGACCACCACCACCAGTAACACTAGCTGAACAGGAATCCCTGAGATCTTCCTTCTCCACATTCACCATTGGGTCCAATGGATCTATCCCAGCTTCCACCTTTCCAGCTGGCTCCACTCCTGTTGTGGGGATTGGATCACAGTCCAGACCCCCAACTGATTCCAACTCTGCAGCTGCTTATTCTGCCTTTAGAACTGGATTAGGTTTTAGACCTGTGACACCTGCAGCCCCACAATTTGTTTTCTCTGCCACGAAAGGAGCCAAGCAAACTAACATTGTGTCTGATGCTGAACAAAAGATTGATAGCAGTATTGGCCCAAAGTTGCGTGATCTGCATATTGATAAGGATAGGGTAGAGTTGCAAACTGCACTTCATGGTGTCCTCCCAAAATTGAAGACACTTGAGATCAATCAGGGCATGGCAGAATTGAAGCCTGTTCTCCCCAAACTGGAGAAGCTTCATATCAATGAAGATAGGGTGGATCTGCCTTCTGGTTTCAATGCATCCTCAGGCAGGTTTCCATTTGTGTTTGGCCTGGCATCATCTTCCTCTTCAGCAGCAGCAACATCAGTAGGGAGGCCAGGGGTGCCAATGGCTATGGGGAGGTCAACTTCCAGTCCACCACCTGCAACACCAGCAGAGCCAACAACTGGGAGGCCAGAGGTGCTGCCAACTGTGACAGAGAGGCAACCTTACATGCCAGCAACTGCAGCACCAACATTTCCAACAATGGCAAGGCCAGTGTTGCCACCAGAAGGTATCGAGAAGCAAGCCTCCTGGATGACACCTACTACAATTGCAAAACCAGCAATGCCAACAATGGTGGGACCTGGAGCTGGTACAGAGGGGCAAGTTTCCATGTCACAAACTGTAACACAAGCACTTCCAATAAATGTGACACTGGGGTCAGCACAAACAGGCTTGGAAAGCCAAGTTTCTGCAGCAGCACCAGCAACTGCAACAGCAGCAGCACCAACAGTGGTGAGGTCAGGTGTCCCACTGACTGGTATGGGGGGGCAGGCTTCCATGCAAGCAACTGCAGGACTGGCATTTCCAACGACTGATGGGCCAGGGGTGTTGCCAAAGCCGCAAGGTTCTGTAACAAGTGCACCACCAACAGAAGGGCTGGCTGGTATGGAAGGGCAAACTCTCAAGACTCCTGCCATGTCCTCTTCTAATCCAAGCTATTTCTTCAGGTTCTTTGCCAATGAGCCAGAAGACAAGACACCAGTTTTTAGGCAAGGTTTTGTAGGAGGAACTGCACCACAGACAGTGCCAACAACAGTGAGGTCAACATGCACAGATGGGCAAACCTCCAAGACTCCTCCTGTTTCCTATCCTAACCCAAGCCCTTCCTTTACATTCTCTGCCAATGGGACAGAAGGCAGGACTACAGTTTTGAAGAGCAGGAAGGATAAGGTTCAGCATCGACCATTGAGACCAGGTCATCGACCACCACTGAAGGCGAAGAAATCTTCAACGGCTGAGAAACTTGCATCAACTCCAAGTCCTGACAAAGGAGAGGTGCCTATGGATTACTCACCACAGGATACAAGTCAGGCGGAAACTAGCAGCAGCCATTCAAACTTGCCTGTCTCAGGGGAGAAGGAAGAAAACAGCACAACTTTGAATGAGGATGATGAAGATAGCAGAACTGTGAATTGCAAGGGTCCCTTGGAGGATTTCCCCATGTCACTAGAAAAACTTAGGGCTGCAGCTGGGGAGTTGAATCTTGGTGGGAGGCCAGATGCAGTTCCAGAACCTTTGAGCTCATCCTTTGCCAAACAGAAAGAACACAACTCTTGGCAGGATTGTGATAAGCATAGTGAGAAGCTTCCAACCACATCAGGTACTCCATTAGGTGATTCTTATTCTCAGGATATTAAAGGTAAGGAACAAGAGGAACAGGAGACTGAATGGGCAGATGATCCTGTGGGTGCAAATGAGTTGAGTGAAGAGGACAAGAGGAATCCTCAGGGTTCAAGTTCCACCTCTTTCAGTTCCAGTCCAAGGGTTGAGTCAGATGGCAACGCCTTTCAGGGCCCTTTTGCATTTTCAGCCAGTCCAACAGGTGGGTCATCATCATTGCCACGGCGGCGTGCAAGGAAGGTCCACCGTGAGCGCATTGCTGGCAGGTTTGTGCAGACTTCAACTGCAAAATTTGCAGTCCCGAGTGTGCAGAGTGTGCCAGAGGCAAGTAATTTTGCTCGCTTTTCTGGCAATAGGTACGATCCTTTGTCAGGTGCATTGCCAATTGGGGACTTTGGGCAATTAGGTTTTGGGGAAGGGATGAATGCTTCCCGAGGTGTTGGAGCTGTGGATGCTGAACAACTCTGTGAGCGGTGGAGACTAAGAGGAAACCAGGCTTATGCAAAGGGGGATTTTGTTAAGGCAGAGGAGTTTTACTCTCTGGGGGCAGGAAGTGTCTCTCCTCATGAGACTTCCAAGAGTGCAGTGCGGGCATCGATGCTTTGTTACAGTAACCGAGCTGCCACTCGTATGGTGGTGGGTCGCATGCGAGAGGCACTAGCTGACTGCATGCATGCCATGGCTGTGGACCCCCACTTCTTTCGCGTTCATCTGCGGGCTGCAAATTGCCATCTTGCCTTGGGAGAGACAGAGGCAGCAGCAGCAGCTTTCAAGGAATGCATGAGGCAAGCGAAAGAATCAAATCCTCTTGATGTGAAGATACTCACGGATGCAGCAGAGGGGTTGAAGAAGGCCCAACAAGTAGAGGAGTACACCAAGCAGGTGCTAAAGCTTCTGCAGAACAATACTACCAGTGACACCAATGCTGCGCTGCGGTTGCTCAGTGAGGCTCTTCTCAGCAGCCCTCAATCTGAGTGGTTGCTAGAGCTTAAGGCTTATGCTTTGATCTCTGTTCAGAGGTACAATGAGGCTGAACAACTGTGTGAACAGACTCTGCCGTTAGCAGAATGTAATCATGCCAGTGTCGAGGAGAAAGGAGTGCCTGCCAAAATGATAGGGCCCTTAGGCTGGCGGCGGCGGTTGACTGCAAAAGCCAGATTCCATCTTGGCAAGCTTGAAGAGTCTCTGGAGATTTTGCTGCAGCTTCAGGAAGGTCCAGCCCCAGTAGTTTGCAATGAACCTCAGATCCCTGGGGCACTGTCTGCTGAAATGGTGGTGCCATCCATAGCAGTTATTCGTGATCTTCTAAGACACAAGGCAGAGGGTAACAGAGCATTCCAAGCAGGGAAGCATGCTGAGGCTTTGGAGCATTACACTGCAGCACTGGCAAGGAATGGGGAGTCACGCCCCTTTTGTGCTGTATGCTTATGCAATCGTGCTGCAGCCTCACAAGCTCTTGGCCATATTGCAGATGCGATTGCTGACTGCAGCCGTGCTATAGCCCTTGATCCTCAGTATGCTAAAGCAATTTCCCGTAGAGCTGCTCTGTATGAGAAGGTCCGTGACTATGGGCAGTCTTGTCATGATGTCCGTCGCCTTATAAATCTTTATGATAAACAGGTACAAATCACACAAAAAACTAACTCTCAACAAGGGAAAAGCAGTCCTTCTCCTTCCACAGGTCCTGGCTTCAGTATTGAGGAGGTGCAACAGGCAAAGGAGAGGCTTACAAAAGCTGAGGAGGAAATGAAAAAGGGGAATCCCCTTGATCATTACAGTATTCTAGGATTGGAGATGGGATGCTCTGCTAATGAGGTCAAAAAAGCCTACCGGAAAGCTGCACTTCGACATCATCCTGATAAGGCAGGTCAGTTTTTGCAACGGAGTGTGGACGGAGCAGAAGATACAGGCCTGTGGAAAGATGCAACAGATGATCAGCTTCGTCGGGATGGTGAACGGTTGATTGATGAGGTTCGTCGAGATGCAGAGCAATTATTCAAGCTTATAGGTGAATCCTATGCAGTATTGTCAGACCCATCAAAACGACAACGTTATGACACTGAAGAAGAGTTGCGGAAGCTACGAACAAGGACCAGTGACCTTGTACGGAATGTCTTTGGAAATGAGAGGAAGCATTCTCGTACTGATGATGGAACTAGTGTAGGTCAGTCCAAGGGGAGTTGGGGCAGCTCTAGTCCTGGGGAGTCTGGCAATCAGTCGAGGGCAGGGCGGCAGCGTGAACGCTGGGATGGTTACAGTTATCAATATCAAAGGTGGCACCCAGGCCCTGATGCTGCACAACCAGATGTCTATGCTCGGAGGGGTCGACCCATGGGTTCATACTCTGGATCATCCAGTAGACATTCATCCCGATGGGAAGATTACCAGTGGGATAATGTCTAGCAGGTTGATGTTACTTGTTCTCCTTTGAAATTCAGATACGTTTTGCTGCCTCCTTGATGGCCATCATAGCTCCAGCTGTTGATAAGTCAGTCAGTAGGTGTAGTTTTGGCACTTCAGGGTAATGTTGGTTGGCTATTTCATTTGGTTCAGAGTGCTCACATTGAGGGGGTGAATGCAGCTGACTCAAGAGTGGTGGAGCAAGGGTCTTGAGGAATGAGGCAATGGGTCTCTTACTAGAATCATGCAGAAACCCATCCCTTTGTGGAGGACACTAGTACCCACTTATGGGAGGAGATTCTGTAGGACATTCTTGCTCAATTTGTTGGCGTCATCTGGGTGATGCATATTGAATGCTGTTATACACACAGTTCAGTCAATGTGCAGATAGGTCTCTTCAAAAATGTATGATTCACTCACAACTGGTTTTGTGACACCCTTCTAAAAGGGAAGCATCTCTTGCGGAGCAAACCTTTTTAACTGAAATGCTCATGCAAAGATCCATTTTCTATCTCATTTCTGTTCATGAACGACTGGAATCTGTAGGAAGGTCTGATCTGGTTTTCTCTCTTCCAGGTATGAATAGGCAAATCCGAAAAACTTCACAGGTCAGAGCTTGATTTTGGAACTGATGGCTCTTGTATAGTTTCACATTAGTTCCTCTGGAAGGTGGAGGTGTGTTTGTTCCATCTTCCTGATGGCTGAAAGCAGAGACTGCAGTGAGGCTTGTGCCAAAGCCACTTCATCATCAAGTTGATGCAGGCAAAGTCTGGCAGATTGGTGAGGAGAATAAGGTTGGAATGGTAAAAGATAGATACAAGAATGAGACATTGATTGCAGCTTGATACCAAGATAATGTTAAGAAGATTGCACATGCAGATTTTGTCAAGAAAAAGAAGGTTAAAAGACATGTAGAAGAAGCACAAAGCAGTTCCTTCTTGGGTCGACTTGATCCATCCATTATTCAAAATTCACATGCCCATTGTGTAAATCCACAAAAGCCGTTGTGTTGTGGACTGTGCCAGGTACAGGCCATTTTGCCTATCCCAAACTCCTCTCAATCACCTCACTGCGCATAATGGCCTGTACTTGGCTGTTCCATAATACATAGCAATTTGCTTTGGCCAGATCTCACTTACACAATGAGCCTTGCTTGTTGTAAGTTGTAACTCACTTTTGATCAAAAGCACAAAAAAAGCCTGCTTACCTTTGCAGCTTCAAAAAACCTTTCCACACTAATAAAAAGTGTTGAAATTTTCAAAAAACATTTGTTCTGAAGGGAAAAAAAGTTGTGAAAAAAAGAGAGAATATTCAGGACATAATTAATTAATTAATTAATTATTCAACAGCCATGTGTTGAAGCTGCCCCTGTACTACTTCAGTATTGAAAATGTTACATTACTAGGAATCCCCCTTAGTGTAATGCTACTCTTTGCATACCCTAGTAAGTTGGCAGCTTTGACACTAATTATATTACTTTTGGAAATGTTGAAATGTTCAAAAAAAATTTTTTTTTTGAAGGAAGATACATCATTTTTGGAAATGTTCAAGAATATTCAATTTTTCAACATGGAATTTTCAAAATTAATCAATTATCTGACAGAAAACTGTTAAAGCTGCCCTTCTACTAAAGTCATTATTCTAATTTCCATCAACCCTTGGCAATGGTTTGCACCCAAACAAAAAAATACAAAACAAAACCCAAAAAAACGTCAAAGGGGAAGAGTTATCATCCATGGAATGAGCAGAGTTATTCATCCAGGGTGTATCAATTATGGATGAGCAGAGTTGTCATCCAATATTTATCATCTGTAGATGACCAGAGTTAATTATTTCAAAGGATGATTTGGGCAAGCCTTCGTTTTGTTGTGTGGAAACTCTAAACTCTTGGGAACACTCTTGGGACCTCACAGAACCCA
>Ga0116230_10001927_pt1 | contig 19970 bp, 17 predicted proteins | sample S1TSphfallax_3_FD_88678 | JGI IMG/M metagenome (GOLD analysis project Ga0116230, IMG submission 88678) | Host-associated microbial communities from peat moss isolated from Minnesota, USA - S1T2_Fd - Sphagnum fallax MG | ecosystem: Host-associated > Plants > Peat moss > Unclassified | place... | reverse complement strand
ACACGCTCAAGTCGAACTCACCTACAACTGGGATCCGGAAGCCTATACCGGTGGCCGCAATTTCGGCCACCTCGCCTATGCGGTCGAGGACATCTATGCCACCTGCCGGCGCCTCATGGAACTCGGCGTGACCATCAACCGTCCGCCGCGGGATGGGCATATGGCCTTCGTGCGATCGCCCGACAATATCTCCGTGGAATTACTGCAGCAGGGTGGATCGCTGCCGCCGGCCGAGCCGTGGGCATCGATGCCGAACACGGGCGTTTGGTGAGCCGGGCGTTAAAAGTCCGCCAGGCCCAAAGCCCGCCCGCGTAAGGGGCCTTAGAACATCTGCGAGGCGTCGGGGGTTTTCGCCTGGACCTTGGTGCGCGACGGTATATGGTCACCGGTGATCATGTCTTCGTAGGCCTGACCCGGCCCCACCATGGGATACACGCCGGCGTCCTGATCGATCATGACCTCGAGGAATGCGGCGCCCTCGAATCCGATGAATTCCGCGATGACGCGCGGTACATCGGCCTTGCGGTCCAGACGCACCGCGTACTTGAAACCATCGGCTTGCGCCGCCTTGACGAAATCCTTGGTGTGCAGACTCTTGTCGCTCCCGCTCAGGCGGCCCTTGTGAAAGAGCTTCTGCCACTGCTTGACCATGCCGTCGCCGCAGTTGTTCAGCACCAGCACCTTGACCGGCAGAGCATAGGTGGTGACGGTCTCCATTTCACCGATGTTCATGCGGATGCTGGCATCGCCGTCCACGTCGATGACCAGGCGGTCGCGCTGCGCGAATTGCGCCCCCACCGCCGCGGGTAGCCCGAAACCCATGGTCCCCATGCTGCCCGACGTCAACCACAGGCGGGGACTGCGAAAATCGAAGTATTGTGCGGCCCACATCTGGTGCTGGCCGACGCCGGTCGAGATGATGGCTTCGCCGCGGGTCAGGCGATTGATCTCTTCGATCACGTAATAAGGCTGGATCGCCTCGCTGTCGCGGTCGTAGTTCATCGCGTACGTCGTGCGCAATTCGTCGCAATGCCGCCACCAGTCGGACCAATCGCGCGCGAAGCCTGTGCGCTTGCCGTGGTTCAGCAGCGCGTGCAGTGCATCGGTCATCAAGCCGACATGGCTCCAGTCCACCCGCTTGACCTTGTTGATCTCGGATGCGTCGATGTCCAGATGAGCGATGAATTTTGCCTTGCCGGCGAATTTCTGCGGGTTGCCGGCGACCCGATCGTCGAAGCGCGCTCCCACCGCCAGCAGGAAGTCGCAATCGTCGACCGCATAGTTCGCAAACGCGGCCCCATGCATGCCGAGCATGCGCATCGACAGCCGGCTCGTGGTATCCACCGCACCGATCCCCATCAGCGTCGTCACCACCGGAATATTGAATTCCCGCGCGAACTCACGCAGACCGTGCGCAGCGCTGCCGTTGATCACGCCGCCGCCGGCATAGATCATCGGACGACGGGCCGCACCCAACGCCGCGAATAAATCGGCGCAGGCGGCTTCGGGCAGTTTGCTGGCCTCGAGCCGATTCATGCGTTGCCGATAGCCCGGAATGGGCAGCCGGCCCGACCCATGGAACACGCCCTTCCAATTCTGGACGTCTTTCGGCACGTCGAGTACCACGGGACCCGGACGCCCGGTACGCGCAATTTCGAATGCGGTGCGCACCGTCGCCTCCAACTTGGTCGGGTCGGTGATGAGGAACACGTGTTTCGCCACGGCGCCCATGATGGTGGGTACCGGTGCTTCCTGGAACGCGTCGGTGCCGATGGCCGTGGTGGGCACCTGGCCGCAAATCACGACGATCGGAATCGAGTCCGCCATACAGTCGCGGACCGGCGTGACCATGTTCGTGGCACCGGGTCCCGACGTGACCAAGGCGACGCCCACGCGGCCACTGGCCCGCGCGAAGCCCGCCGCCATGAACCCGGCACCCTGTTCATTGGCCGGTACGATCAGCGGCATGGACGCGTGATGATCCTCGTTGTAGCGGAACACCGAGTCGTAAATAGGTAAAATCGCGCCGCCGCTGTACCCAAAAACGGTATCCACGCCCTCGTCCGCGAGCACTTGGACCAGCATATCCGCACCCGTCATGCTCGCACCGGCCAGCGGGTGAGTCCCCTGATTCAACATGTCGTATCGGTCTTTCACCTGCAAAGACTAGCATTTCTAGCCCTGGCGCCCAAGTGCCGCCGTCCCGTATCCTTACCGGCCCATGCGACACCTCATAGCGGTCCTCCTACAAAACGAAGCCGGCGCGTTGACCCGCGTGACCGGTCTGATTTCCACGCGCGGGTACAACATCGAGTCGCTCTCGGTCGCGCCTACCAATGACCCGACCGTCTCGCGCATCACGTTGGTCACCATCGGCTCGGACGAGGTCATCTCGCAGATCAATGCCCAGCTCTTGAAATTGGTGGACGTCGTCGCCGTCGAAGATATGACGAGCGGCGATCATCTCGCCCGGGAGTTGATGCTCATCAAGCTTCAGATCACCGCGGATCATGTCGAGTCCGTGAACACGCTGGCGCGTCGCGTGGGCGGGAAGGTATTGTCCGCGAAGCCGTCGAGCTACATCGTTGAGCTCACGAGCACCGAAACCGAAATCAGCGAATTCATCGCCAACGTCGGCGCTTTCGGCGAAATAGTCGAGGTGGTGCGCAGCGGCGTGCTCGGCATTTCGCGCGCCAACCCGCGCCTGCACCTGGTCCGTTGAGCCCACCCCATGCCTGAAATCGAAGTCAAACCCGAACACGCGGATGACCCGCTGACCCGACGCGTCGGCATCCTGGTCGGCGTGGTCGGCATTCTGCTCTCCGTGGTGACCATTTCATCGCATCGTGCGCATACCCAGGCGGTGATCCATCGCACCGAATCGAACGATCAATGGGCCTACTACCAGGCGAAGAAAATCCGTGAAAGCGGCGCGGACGTCGCGCTGACCTTGCTCGGCACGCTGACGGAGTCGGAGAAGACGGCGGCGGCCGCGCACAAGTTGGCGTCGGCGCGCGACAAGTATGCCGACGACGCGAAAGAAATCATGAAGGACGCCCAAGCCAAGGACGAAGAACAGAAGATCGAGGAACGCCGAGCGCTGCGCTTCGACATCGGCGAGGGTCTGTTGGAACTGGGACTCGTGCTGTGCTCCCTGTATTTCCTGGCGCGCAAGGTTTTTTTCCCACTATTCGGCGTGCTCGCCAGTATCGCCGGCACCATCATGGGCATTCTCGGCTGGATGCTTTGAAACGAAGCGGGTCGGTGTCCCCCGCGGCCTTCCGGCGGCGGGGCGCGGCGGTGTGGGGTTGGTTGGCCACAGGCTGGCTCGCGGTGGCGTGTCTATGCGCTGCCGGCCCAGGGCGTGCCGTTCACGCCGCCGGCACCGTCGACCCGGCACCGCCCATTCCCGCGGCCATTCCGGGCACACCGTTGCCACGTGTCGAAGCGCGGTCGGCCACGCTGCTCGCGGTGGGCATCGTACACGGCGACCAGATGACGATTCACGTGAGCCGCTCGCTCGACAATGCGCCGGTGCGCGACGCCGCGGTCAACGTGATGCTGCGCGGTGTCGTCCATCCCACGACGGCCGAAGCGGACGGGAGCTATACCTTGCATACCAAAGACCTGGAGCTGCCGGGCTCAGCAGGATTGGTATTCGCCGTGAGCTTCGCGGGAACTCACGAAGACCTCAAGGGCGAGCTGCACGCTGCGGACGCCGCCGCGAAGCCCGCAGACGAGAACAGCGCCCGTCAGCTGGGATGGTGGGTGCTGAACTTCGCGGTATGCATCGGCTTTCTGATGCTGTGGTCACGGCGTCGCAAGGCGGCCGCCGCCCAGGAATGAGCGGATAGTCGGCGCACGCCATACCGCGCCGATAAGGGCCGCACCGACAAGCGCCGCGCCGGCGCGCGGCCGCTACAATGCGGCGTGGTCGGTCTCACCGGTGCGAATGCGCACCACACGCAGGATGTCGGTGACGAAAATTTTGCCGTCGCCCACCTTGCCCGTCTTGGATGCCCCCACGATGGCTTCCATGACCTGATCCACGAGCTCATTCTTGACGGCCACTTCGATGCGCGTCTTGGGCACGAAATCCACGACATATTCAGCACCGCGATACAGTTCGGTGTGGCCGCGTTGGCGCCCGAAACCCTTGACCTCGGTCACCGTCATGCCGGACACCCCAATTTCGGAGAGGGCGGCACGAACGTCGTCCAGCTTGAAGGGTTTGATGATCGCAGTGATCAGTTTCATTCGAGCCTCCGCTCAGGGGTTACCGCGCCAATCCTATTACTATTCTACGCAACCGGCATCATCAAGTGCGTCACCAAGCCTTGCGTCCGGTAAAATATGTCCTGAACTTTTTTAGGGCACCCCATGATTTCAACGATTCTCATCATCGGCGGCGGCCAGGCGGGAGCTCAGGCCATCGACACGCTGCGGCGGGAAGGTTTCAAGGGGCGTCTCGTGCTCGTCGGCGACGAGCCCGAACTGCCGTACCAGCGACCACCGCTATCGAAGAAATTTCTGTCCGGCGAACTGGCAGCCGACCGTCTGCCGTTTCGACACCAGTCTTTCTACGACGAGCATCGGGTCGAATTGAAACTCGGCATCCGCGCAACGCGGCTCGATGCCGCCAACCGCAAAGTCGTACTGTCAAATGGCGAGGACGTCGTCTACGACCGGCTGCTGCTGTGCCTCGGCGCGGTCTCGCGCCACCTGACCTGCCCCGGGGCAGATCTGCCGGGTGTCCACTATCTGCGCGCCATCGCGGATGTACCCCAGATTCAGGCAGCGCTGAAACCCGGAACGCGAGCCGTCATCATCGGCGGCGGGTACATCGGCTTGGAGACGGCGGCCACCGCACGCAAGATGGGTTGCCTGGTCACGGTGCTGGAAATGGCGGACCGGGTCATGAACCGCGTCGTCGCCTCGAACGTGTCCGAGTATTTCGCCCATGAGCACCGCGCCCATGGCGTCAACATCGTCTGCAATACGCGAGTCGTGCGGCTGGACGGCACCGATCGGGTCGAGCGCGTCGTCTGCGCCGACGGCACGTCCTACGAGGCCGACCTCTTGGTCGTGGGCGTGGGCGCGGTGGCCAACGTCGAGCTCGCCGCCGATGCCGGCCTGAAATGCGACAACGGCATCGTCGTCGACGAGTACTGCCGCACCAGCGACCCGGCCATCTTCGCCGCCGGCGACTGCACCAACCACCCGTCGTTGCGCTTCGAGATGCGTGTGCGGCTGGAATCCGTCGACAATGCCTTCGAACAGGCCAAGGCCGCCGCGCTCAATATGCTCGACCGGCCGACCGTGCATGATCGCGTGCCCTGGTTCTGGTCCGACCAGTTCGACAACAAACTCCTCATCGTCGGACTGTCCCAAGGCCATGACCAACAGGTGACGCGCGGTGATCCCGCCCAGCGCAGCTTCACGGTGTGCTACCTGAAAGGGGGCGAACTGCTCGCCGTGGAAGCCGTCAACCACTCGAAGGACTACATGGCCGCGCGCAAGCTCATCGCCGAGCGCGCCCGGCCGCATCTCGACAAACTCGCGGATCCGCAAATCGCTCTGAAAGAGGCGATCTGATGGCGCGGATCGTTTTCTGGCAACCGGACGGACAGCGGCGCGACGTCGAGGCACCCGCCGGGATCACGCTGATGGAGGCCGCGCGGCTCAACGGCGTCGCCGGCGTGATCGCACAGTGCGGAGGCGCGTGTGCCTGTGCCACGTGCCACGTCTATATCGATCCCGCATGGGTGAGCCGGCTCGTTCCGGTCGACGACATGGAAGAGGGCATGCTCGAGACGGCTTGGGAACGGCGCACGAACAGCCGTTTGAGCTGCCAGGTCGAGATCACGCCCGCACTCGACGGCCTGGAGATCCGCGTGCCACCGAGGCAGGCGTCGAACTGAGTCGCGCTTGGCGGTTCGCGCGCGGATTCCCAGGGTGTTAGCCGCCGCGGCTATTCGAACACCACCAGCAGATCTTTGGCATCCACCTGCATGCCGGGCCTGGCCAATATCTCTTTGACAATGCCATCGCGCTCGGCGCGCACCGTCGTTTCCATCTTCATGGCCTCGAGGGTGAGCAACACATCCCCACGAACCAACGATTGTTTAACGTGCACGGGCACGGTGGCGACGGTCCCCGGCATGGGTGCTCCGACGTGGCTCGCGTTGCCCGGTTCGACTTTGCGCTGCGCCGGACGCTTGGCGACCTGGCTCCGGTCGGCAACCCGGATGTGGCGGGGCTCACCGTTCAGTTCGAAGAACACCGTTCGCGTGCCGTCCTCGTTGACGTCGCTGGTGGTGATGAAACGCACGATCAAAGTCTTGCCGCGTTCCAGGTCGATGTTGATCTCTTGACCCGCGGACATGCCATACCAGAACACGGCGCTCGGCAACGTGCTCACGTCGCCGAACGCCACGCGGTCGGCCGCGTAATCGGTGAACACCTTCGGATACATCAGATACGAGGCGAGTTCGAATTCCGACACGGTTCGGCCGATCTTCGCCTCGACCACGGCGCGTTCGGCCGCCAGGTCCGCGGCCGGCAGCAACTCGCCGGGCCGCACGGTGAGCGCGGTTTGGCCGCCCAGCACTTTTTTCTGCAAATCCGGCGGAAACCCGCCGAGTGGCTGGCCCAGGTCGCCGCGAAACAGCTGCACCACCGACTCGGGGAAGGCGATCTCCACGGCCGGATCGAGAACGGCTTCGCGACTGAGCCCGCTGGTCACCATCATGATGGCCATGTCGCCGACCACTTTGGACGTCGGCGTGACCTTGACGATGTCGCCGAACAGGTCGTTGACCAGAGCATAGGCATTGGCGACTTCGGACCAACGATGGTCATCGATGCCGAGCGAACGCGCCTGCTCCCGCAGATTCGTGTACTGCCCGCCGGGCATGCCATGCACATAGACTTCCGACGCACCCGAGCGAATGTCGCTCTCGAATGCCACGTAACCGCGGCGCACTTGTTCCCAGTAGGCTGAAATCGCGCGCAGGTGCTCCGGGACCAGCAACGAGTCGCGTGGCCCGAAGCGCAAGGCCTCGACGATGGAGCCGAGGTTTGGCTGCGACGTGAGACCGGACAAGGCATCGATGGCCCCATCCACGGCGTCGGCACCGGCGTCGATGGCGGCGAGCACGCTGGCCCCGGCGATACCGCTGGTGTCGTGGGTGTGGAAGTGAATGGGCAGGCCCACCTCCTCCTTGAGTGCCCTGACCAGCGTGGCGGCGGCGCGCGGCTGGCACAACCCCGCCATGTCCTTGATGCCGAGCACGTGCGCGCCCATGGCCTTCAATTCCTTGGCGAGCCTGATGTAGTACCGCAGATCGTACTTCGTCTCGCGCGGATTCGACAGGTTGCCCGTGTAGCAAATCGCCGCCTCGCACAAGCGATCGGTGGCGCGGACCGCCTCGATGGCCACGCGCATGTTGTCGACCCAATTGAGGCAATCGAACACGCGGAACACATCGATGCCGCCGCTCGCCGCCTGGGCGACGAAATGTCGCACCACGTTGTCGGGGTAGTTGGTGTAGCCCACCGCGTTCGCCGAGCGCAGCAACATCTGCAGCATGAGATTGGGCATGGACTGCCGTAACTCGACGAGGCGCGCCCACGGATCCTCCTTGAGGAATCGCATGGCGACGTCGAAGGTCGCACCACCCCAGCACTCGACCGAAAACAGCTGCGGCAGCAGCGCGGCATAGTACGGCGCGATCATCGCCAGATCGCGCGTCCGGAACCGGGTTGCCAGCAGCGATTGATGCGCGTCGCGCATGCTCGTATCGGTGATGAGCACGCGCTGCTCGGCGAGCATCCAAGCGGCGAAGCGTTCGGCACCGAGTTCGTCCAGCTTCTGCTTCGTGCCCGGCGGCGGTACCGCGGGCAACGGCAGGCGCGGGGCTCTGGGAAAAACCGGTGCCTTGGGCTGCGCCCGGCCCTTGACCTCGGGGTTGCCGTTGACGACCACATCGCCAATGAAACTCAGCAGCCGCGTCGCTCGATCGCGCTTGTGCGGGATCAGGAACAGTTCCGGTGTTTGGTCGATGAACTTCGTGGTGTAGTTCGCGCCGACGAAACTCGGATGCATGATGAGCTGATCGAGAAAACGCAGATTGGTCACGACGCCGCGGATGCGAAACTCCCACAGCGCGCGGTGCATGCGCGCGATGGTCTCTTCCGGCGTCGGCGACCAGGCGGTGACCTTGACCAGCAAGGAATCGTAATACCGCGTGATGATCGCGCCGGCATACGCGGTCCCGGCATCGAGCCGGATGCCGAACCCCGCGGGGCTGCGATAGGCCGTGATGCGACCGTAATCCGGCACGAAGTTGTTTTCCGGGTCCTCGGTCGTGACGCGGCATTGCAGCGCATGCCCGGACACGTGAATGTCGTCTTGGAACGGCACGCCGCTCGCCGGCGTACCGATCTCGGCACCGGCGGCGATCCGCAGTTGCGCCTTGACGAGATCGATGCCGGTGACGGCTTCGGTGACCGTGTGCTCGACCTGGATGCGCGGATTGACCTCGATGAAGTAGAACTTGCCGGTGTCCGCATCCTGCAGAAATTCCACGGTCCCGGCGGCCCGATAATTCACCGCACGGCCGATCTTGAGGGCCGCCTCGCACAGATCGTGCCGCTGCTGCGCGGTGAGGAAAGCCGCGGGGGCACGCTCCACGACTTTCTGATTGCGGCGCTGCACGGAACAGTCGCGCTCGTAGAGATGGACGAGATTGCCGTAAGCATCGCCCAAGATCTGCACTTCCACGTGTCGCGCGCGGCGAATCAGCTTCTCGAGATAGACCTCATCTTTGCCGAACGCCGCCTTGGCCTCGCGCCGCGCCGTCGCCACCGTCTCGATGAGCTCGCGATCGTCCTCGACGATGCGCATGCCGCGACCGCCGCCGCCCCAACTCGCCTTGAGCATCACCGGAAAGCCTACGGCATGGGCCATTTTCAGCACTTCGGCAGCGTCCGCCGGCAACGGCGGCGTCGCCGGCATCACGGGCACGCCGGCCGCGGATGCCAGATTGCGCGCCTCGACCTTGTTCCCCAGCCGGCGCATGGTATCGGCCAGGGGACCCACGAAGATGATGTTGGCGGCGGCGCAAGCTTCCGCGAACTCGGGGCTCTCGGAGAGAAAACCATATCCCGGGTGAATCGCGTCGACTCGCGCCTCCCTCGCGATGCGCACGATATCCGCGATGTCCAGATAGGCTTCGATGGGTCCCTTGCCATCGCCCACCAGATAGCTCTCGTCCGCCTTGGTCCGGTGCAGCGAAAAACGGTCTTCGCGCGAGTGGATGGCAACGGTGCGCAAGCCCAGCTCGGCGGCCGCTCGCATGACGCGGATGGCGATCTCGCCGCGATTCGCGATCAGCACGCTCTTGATCGGTATGTGACGGGGGAATGGCATCATGAGAATTTGATGATAGCCTTGCCTACAGCCACGGACCAGAGAAATGACCCAACGCAAGTACGGACTGGCAATTCACGGTGGAGCCGGCACGCTGCCGCGCGCCGACATGAGCGATGCACAAGAACTGCGCTATCGCGACGGCTTGGCGCACGCGCTGGCTGCGGGATATGCCGTGCTCGAAGCCGGCGGCACGAGCTTGGATGCGGTGACGAGCGCCGTGGTCACGTTGGAGGACAACCCGCTGTTCAATGCCGGGCAAGGTGCCGTTTTCACGCTGGACGGCCAGAACCAGCTGGACGCTTCCATCATGGAAGGCGCGACGCGCAAGGCCGGCGCGGTTTGCGGTCTGACTCACATCAAAAACCCGGTGCTCCTCGCCCGCGCCGTCATGGAACGATCCGATTATGTGCTGCTCGCGGGCGCCGGCGCCGAGGAATTTGCCGCGACGGTGGGCTTCGAGTTCGTACCGCAGAGCTATTTTTATACGGAGGCGCGGTGGCGCCAGCTCGAGCGCATACGCAGCGGCGACACCGGGCTTTCGGCATTGACCATCGCCCATGTGGGCACGGTGGGAGCGGTGGCGCTCGATGATCGCGGCAACCTTGCGGCCGCGACCTCGACGGGCGGCATGACCGGCAAGCGCTTCAACCGCATCGGCGACTCACCGATCATCGGGGCCGGCACCTATGCCGACAATCGCTCCTGTGCGATTTCGGCCACTGGTCACGGCGAGGTGTTCATCCGGGCGGCGGTGGCGCACGACATCGGTGCGCGCATGCGCTACGGCGGACAGGACCTGGCCGCGGCCGTACGCGAAGTGGTGCTCGACGTGCTGCCGGCCATGCACGGCGAAGGCGGCGTCATCGCCATCGACGCCGCGGGCGAGATCGTCATGGAATTCAACGCCGAGGGCATGTTCCGCGCGTGCCGCACCGTCGGCGCCGAAGCCGAGGTCCACATCTACCGCGACTAGCAGCCTGGTTGATTTAACGCCCGTAACCTTTTTCCCAACGGCCGGCGGGCTCGATCAATCGGAAAAATACTGCGCCAGGTACGCATCCAGATCGATGGTATCGGCGGCTTCGATGCGTGCCTGGGCCTCGTGCGATTCCTGGGCTTCGGCTCCGAATTCAGCGAGCCTGCGTTCGTTCGGCGGATAAAGATCGAGAAAATAATCTTTGTGCAGCCTCGACATGCGCTGGGCCAGCGTAAAGAACGATTCTCCCGTCTGGCGCATCTCATCGAGGATTCGCGCCGACGGCGTGCGCGCCACGTCATCGATCTTGGCCCGCTGCTGCTCCAGTGCCGCCGCGTACGGTCGGCCCGGCTCGCCCTCGTCGAGCATTTCGCACAGACCCTGCATCGCATCGAGCAGCTCGCGCGCCCAGTCTTGCATCGGGTAACTGCGGCCTTCCCGGTTCAACGTGAGGCCAGGCTCGCGGCCGCGGCGCGCCACCTTGAGATGATTGGCATCCAAAGCCTCCTGTTCGTGGCGGCTGATGGGATCGCTGTCGCGCAGCAGGCACAAGGCCAGAAATGCCTCGAGGAAACGCAGCTTGTTCTGATTGACGCCCACCGGGTCGAACGCGCTCACATCCAAAGCCCGGACTTCCACATACTCGACACCGGCCCGTTGCAATGCCTTGGTCGGCCGTTCGCCCGAACGCGCGATGCGCTTCGGCCGGATGTAGCTGTAGTACTCGTTCTCGATTTGCAAGATGTTCGCGTTGAGCTGCCGGTACTCGCCATCGACCTTGACGCCGATCTCCTGGTACGGCGGGTATGGCGTGGTGATCGCGCGCGACAGATCACGCACGTATTCACTCAAGCTGTTCACGGAGACACTGACCGTCGCCTGATTCTTGTTGCGATACCCGACGTCGCTCATTCTGAGCGACGTCCCGAACGGCTCGTAGACGGTGTCGCGGTCCAGAGACGGCAGATCGGTTTGTCGTCCGGCGAAGAAACTCTTGGATACGGCCGGCGACGTGCCGAACAGGTACAGAATCAGCCAGCCATAGCGCCGGTAATTGCGCAGCACCGCGAAATATTGTTCCGAAATGAAGTCCTGGGCCGGCAGCGTCGACTGATTGACGTGCCCCAACACGTCCCATAAGGGCTTCGAGAACGAATAGTTGTAATGCACGCCCGAGATGGCCTGCATGATGCGGCCGTAGCGAACCCCCAACCCATGCCGGTAGATGGTCTTCATGCGGCCGATGTTCGACTTGCCGAATTGCGCGAGCGGGATGCTCGCGTCGTTTTTGACCGCACCCGGCATGCTCGTCGACCACAGCAGCTCGTCGTCCAGATGTCGGTAGACGAACTGATGGATATCGCACAAGTATTGCAGCAACTCCCACGTTTCCCCGAACGGCGGCGTCACCAGCTCGATCAGGGATTCGGAGAAGTCGGTGGTGATGTGCTCGTTCGTGAGCGGCGCCCCCAACGCGACAGGATGGGGTGTCTGCACGATCTCGCCGTCGGGAGTGACGCGCAACGACTCGCGCTCGACGCCCTTGCGACCGCCGCGCAGCACGCCCCGCTCGCCGGAGTTGACGAGTCCGGCGACCCGGCGCTCGAATTTCCTGTCGACGACGTTACGCAACGCTTCGGTTCCATGTCACGCTCGGATCGGCGCAAGCTCGCTAGGATACTTGAAGAACCGCCTCATGGCAGCTCGGCAACCACCTCTATCTCGACGAGAAATCCCGGGTCCACCAGGCGCTGCACCTGCACCCAAGACGTGGCGGGCAACAACTCCTTGTTGTAATAATCGAAGCGCACGTCGGACGCCTTGAGCAAGGCATCCATGTCGGTGGTGTAGATGGTCTCTTTGACGACTTCCTCGAAGCTCGCTCCGTGTGCCGCCAGCGTTCGCTGGATGTTCGAATAGGCGGCGCGCATCTGGCCGGCCATGTCGCCCGGTGCCACTAGCCGGCCTGCCGCGTCCGCGGCGACGGAACCGGATACATACAACGTCTTGTCGATCAGCACCGCCTGCGAGTAGCCGAAGTCCTTTTCATAGGCGTTCAGATGGAATATTTGTTTGACGCGCGGCGCGGGTGGGTCCGGCTCTTTTTCTTTTTCTTTCTCACACGCGACGAGAGCGAGCATAGCCGCCAAGCCGGCTGCCCACATATGCAAGCCGGGCCGCCGCGAGGCCCTGCGCTCGAGCGGGCCCACGCGTTCGAGCGGGCCCATGTGCTCAACGATTCTGCAGGGTTTCGGCACGGTTGCGCAGCGCCAGCAGCATTTTCGGCAAATCGCGCCGCAACGCCCCGCGCACGAGCCAGCGGGGCACCCAGAAGCCGGGCGCAAGATCGATCACGTATCGGGCGATCGTGTAATCGCCATCGGCCTGCAAGGTCCACTGCACACTCAACGCCTTGACGTCACCGCCCGTGCGAACGACCGTCACACGCTCGGGCTTGTCATAGGTTGCGCGCAATTCGTAGGTCAATTTCGGGATGAACCAGGAATAATCCAAGACGTGTCGAATCTTCTGCCAAGACTGGTCAGGCGCGGTCTCCAGAACATCGCAACCCACCAGACCCGGCACCAAATTCAATGACTCCGGACAGCTCGTAACGAGCGACCAGACGGTGTCTCGTGTCGCGTGGATCCGGATGGTGGCATCCGCCCGCCCGCTCTGTCCGGCCGCGTCGAGCACCACATTGAGCTGCACGTCGGCCGGCGTATCGCCGTCCTCGCCGAGCGCGACAGTCGACCATCCAACGATGGCCAAGAAAAACGAGCCCACAAATAGTAATGCACGCATAGCATAGTCTGATCCGAACGTTAGGCGCCGTCAGGCTGGGTCGCCGACAGGCGGACTACAAGGCTAGTCCAATTTGGAACCCTCTTCCACTGCGGCGGCTGCGCGCTCTTTCGCAGCCGCTTGCGCGCTGGCAGTCGACTCGGTCCACTGCTTGACTTCGGCGTCCAGCAGATCCAGGGGCACCGCACCGTGCTTCAGGACTTCATCATGGAAAGCCTGCACGTCGAAGCCCGCTCCCAACCTCTGTTCAGCGCGCGTGCGCAGCGCCTTCATCTTCAAATATCCCGCCCAGCACGCGAGCGCTTCGCCCGGCAGCGCCATATCGCGATCGACCACGTTGGCAGCCGTCGCCTCGTCGAGGGGCACGTTCGCGAGAACGTATTCCAGGGCTTGAGCTCGCGTCCATTGCTCGGCATGAATGCCCGTGTCGATCACGGTGCCGGCAGCGCAGGTGAGCTCGGCAAGCAATGCACCGAACTTCGCCTGGGGATCCCGGTAGAGGCCCATTTCTTCGCCGAGCGATGCCGCGTAGAGCCCCCACCCCTCGATGAAAGCGGGCGCACCGCCGAACTGCCGGAACCGCGGCAGATCGGCGCGTTCCTGTTGTAACGCCAGCTGAAAAAGATGTCCCGGTACCGCTTCACGCAGGTATGCGGCGGTGTCCAAGATCGCGGCTCGTGCGTCGATACCGTCAGCGTCGACGTACAGCACCGCGGGATACCGACCCCACGCCAGCGATTGTCGATAGAACACCCGGGGTGACGTAGCGGCTCGAAACGCCTCGACGCCGCGGATCTCGAAGCCGGCCCGGGGCACCGCCGCGAACAACGTGGGAATGGCGGCGGCAACCTCGGTCTTCATCTGTTCATATGCCCCGAGCAACTCGTCGGTCGTCTGGTAGGCACGGCGCGGATCGCTCCTCATGCTGTCGATGGAGCCCGCGGGGTTGCCCGCGAACGCGGTATCGTTCAGCAGTGCCTGCATGCGGGCGCGCAGGCGCTCCACCTCGGCGAGCCCGAAGGCATGGAGCTGCGCCGGCGTCTGCGTACTGCCGGTCGCTCGTTTCGCGAGAAAGGCATACCAGTCATCGCCCAGCGGCAGCGCATATAAACCGATGCTAGCGCGACTTCGCGGCAGATAATCGTGCTCTAAGAAATCGTGCAAGGCGCGGTATGACGGTAGCAGCCGCTCCTTGACCACGGCGCTAATGGCGAGACTCAATCGTTTCTGGTCGTCGGTGCCGTTACTCACGGCCTGCAGCGGTGCATACAACACGTTGACAGGCGTGTCCTCGCCCAACGCCGCGAGCACGGGCAGCGTGCGCGCGACCACGTCATGCGGCAAGGTATAACCGCGCCGCATCCCCTCGCGCAAATTGAGGATGGCCTGGGCGGTCCAGCGTTCGAAAACCCGCGCGCGCGACTGCCACTTGTCGAAGTCCAAGTCGCTCTGCAGCGCTTGATGCTCGGCGGCCGCCGCCATCACTGCGAACCGTTGCGGCGTGCTGTCGTAAGCATTGACCGGTAACAGCTCCGCAGGATAGGTAAAGCTTTCGATGGTCAGTTCACGCTCGCGCCGAAACACGTCGTAAGTCAATTTCGCGGCATCGTCGAGCGGCGCGCGCGGTACGCGCTCGAGATCGGCCAAGTAGCGCCGCTCACGTGCCAGCGAGTCGGCAAGTGCCTGTGGCGCAATGTTGTCGGTGGGCGCCTGCGCGAAGCGCATCTCGCCACCGCCCCACGGATACCAGGGACTGGAGGCGGCGGTCTCATCCCAATAACGTTCGACCAGATGGCCCAAGTGCTCGTGCTGAATCTCCTCAGCTGCACCGGTAACGGCCGGCGGCGCAGGCGCCGCCCCGCACGCCATGAGATCGAGCGCCAGCAAGCCGGGCAGCATCATATGGTAAAAACGCGTCATCTTTTGATTATATGCCGCCCGGGTCGGTTCATAATTCGCCATCGGTTACTCATGGTAGAGGCAAAGGAATAACTATGTTGGTTGGAACAACTGCGCGACGTGTCGCGATCGTCGGTGGCGTGCGCATTCCGTTCGCGCGCGGCAACGGCGCCTACGCGCAAGTCGGTAATCAGGAGATGTTGACCGCCGCCCTGCGCGGCCTAGTGGAGCGCTATTCATTGCAAGGCGTACGCCTGGGCGACGTGGCCGCCGGCGCGGTGATGAAGCATTCGAGCCAATGGAACCTCGCGCGCGAGTCCGTGCTCGGCAGCGGACTGTCCGCCGAAACGCCGGGGGTCGATTTGCAACGTGCGTGCGGCACGAGCCTCGAGGCGGCCATTCTGATCGGCAATAAAATCGCGCTCGGACAGATCGAGAGCGGCATCGCCGGCGGCGTCGACAGCGTGAGCGATCCACCCGTTGCCTACCCGAAGATTTTTCAACAGCTGCTGCTCAAGAGCTTTCGCACCAAATCCGCCGCCGAACGCTTCAAGCTCTGGCTCGGACTGCGCATGCGACATCTGCGGCCGGTGCTGCCGGGCATCGCCGAACCGCGCACCGGTCTGTCCATGGGGGAAAGCACCGAACTCATGGTGAAAAGCTGGAACGTCACCCGCGCGGATCAGGACCAGTTGGCCTATGAAAGCCACTTCAAGGCCGCGGCCGCTTATGCGGATGGTTTCTACAAGGACCTGGTGCAGGAGTACTTAGGCGTCGCGCAAGACAACAACATTCGCAGCGACACCACTCTCGACAAATTGGCGAAGCTACGGCCGGCCTTCGACTCGTCCGGCAGCGGTACACTGACCGCCGGCAATTCGACGCCCATGACCGATGGCGCGGCGGCAGTACTATTGGCATCCGAGGCGTGGGCCCGGGAACGGGATCTGCCCGTGCTGGCCTACCTGACCTACGGCAAAGTAGCCGCGGTCGACTTCATCGACAAGAAAGACGGTCTCTTGATGGCTCCCGCGTATGCCGTGCCGCAGATGCTCAAGGATGCGAAACTGGCGCTTCAGGACTTCGATTACTATGAGATTCACGAAGCGTTCGCCGGGCAGGTTCTGTGCACGCTCAAGGCCTGGAGCGACAACGCATTCTGCCGTGAGAAGCTCGGGCTGCCCAACGCCCTCGGCAGCATCGATCGCGCGAAACTCAACGTGAAGGGGGGCAGCATCGCCATCGGTCACCCGTACGCCGCGACCGGCGCGCGCGTCGTTGCATCGCTCGCCAAGATCTTGGACGAAAAGAAGGGCAAACGCGGCTTGATTTCCGTTTGCACCGCGGGCGGCATGGGCGTGACGGCCATCATCGAGCGATAAAAAACGCTATCCTCTCAGGTCCCGAACCACACCTCTTGAGGAGCAACAGCCCATGGGACACAACGTCGAGCTGAGCGCGTCGGACGGCCACCACCTGTCCGCCTATTTGGCGGAACCTGCGGGTAAGCCGCGAGGAGGCATCGTCGTGATCCAGGAGATTTTCGGCGTCACGCGGCACATTCGCGCGGTCGCGGATCAGTATGCGGCAGCGGGTTACTTGGCGCTCGCACCGGCACTGTTCGACCGCATCGAACGCGATGTCGATGTGCCCTATACCGACATTCAAAAGGCGCTGGGCTACATGAATCACGTCGACAACGACAAGGTTCTCTTGGACCTCGACGCGGCGGTGCAGCGCGTGGGCTCGGCCGGCAAGGTCGGAGTCGTGGGCTTCTGCTGGGGCGGCACCATGAGCTATCTCGCGGCCGCGCGCCTGAAGATCAGCGCTGCGGTGGCGTACTACGGCGGCGGGATCACCTCCCTCTTGAGCGCCAAGCCGAACGTTCTGGTGATGTTTCATTTCGGCGACAAGGATGCGCACATTCCCCTCGCCGCGGTCGATCAGATCAAGGCCGCGTACCCGGAAGGCATCTATTTCGTGTATCCCGCGGATCATGGCTTCAACTGCACGGACCGGTCGAGCTTTGAACCCGAGAGCGCGAAACTCGCGTTCGAGCGCAGCCTGGAATTCTTTCAAAAGCACGTCGGATGATGGCGGACAGAGCATGAAACTCCAGGATTCCTCCTTGTTCAAACAGCTGGGCTTCATCGACGGCGCCTGGGTCGGTGCGGACAGCGGCACGACGCTCGCCGTGCATAATCCGGCCGATGGCGAGCGCTTGGGCAGCATACCCAACATGGGCGTGCAAGAGACGCGACGCGCCATCGACGCGGCGCGCAAAGCCTTGCACCCGTGGGCGGCGCGCACGGCGAAGGATCGCGCGGTGATCCTGCGTCGTTGGTTCGACCTGATGCTCGCGAATCAAGATGACCTGGCGGTCTTGATGACCGCGGAACAAGGCAAGCCGCTCGCCGAATCCAAGGGCGAGATCGCCTACGCGGCATCGTTCATCGAGTGGTTCGCCGAAGAGGGCAAGCGCCTCTATGGGGACCTCATTCCCGGCCACCAGGCCGACAAACGCATCATGGTGCTGCGCCAGCCGGTGGGCGTCGTGGCGGCGATCACGCCATGGAATTTTCCGTCCGCCATGATCACGCGCAAGGCGGGGCCGGCGCTCGCCGCCGGTTGCACCCTGGTGCTGAAGCCGGCCACGCTGACGCCGTATTCGGCGCTGGCGCTCGCCGAACTCGCGCACCGCGCGGGGCTGCCGGCGGGCGTGTTCAACATCGTCACCGGGTCCGCCGCGGCCATCGGCGGCGAGATGACCACGAACCCGACGGTGCGCAAGGTCACGTTCACCGGCTCCACGGACGTGGGCAAGAAACTGATGGCCCAGTGCGCCGGCACGGTCAAGAAGCTGTCGCTGGAGTTGGGCGGCAACGCCCCGTTCATCGTCTTCGACGATGCGGATTTGGACGCCGCCGTCCAGGGTGCCATCGCCAGCAAGTACCGTAATACCGGCCAAACCTGCGTCTGTGCGAACCGGCTGTTGGTCCAAGCCGGCGTGTACGACGAGTTCGCCGCCAAGCTCAAGGCAGCCGTCAGCAAACTGCGCGTCGGCGATGGACTCAAGGGCGTGACCGACCAAGGACCGCTGATCGACTCGAATGCCGTGACCAAGGTGGAGGAGCACATCGCGGATGCACTCGCAAAGGGTGCCGCCGTCGCGCTCGGCGGCAAGCGGCACGCGCTGGGCGGCACGTTTTTCGAGCCCACCATTCTGACGGGCGTGACGCCGCAGATGCTGGTCGCGCGCGAAGAGACTTTCGGACCGATCGCGCCGTTGTTCAAGTTTCATTCCGAAGCCGAGGCCATCGCCATGGCGAACGACACCGAGTTCGGTCTGGCCGCGTATTTGTATACACGGGATCTGGCGCGCAGCTGGCGCGTCTCCGAGGCCATCGAATACGGCATCGTCGGTTTGAACACCGGCATCATCTCCACCGAGGTGGCGCCGTTCGGCGGCGTCAAGGAATCCGGAACCGGCCGCGAAGGCTCGAAGTATGGCATCCTCGATTACACCGAAATGAAATACGTCTGCGTGGGCGGTGTGAGCTAGGAGCTTCGGGGCCCGGAGCCTGCGCGTATCAATAGCATGTCAGCCCTGGAAGCTTATCCGTGCTAGGTCGCTTCCTCGAATGGTCGCTGGTGACCGAGGATATCCAAGCCTCCTTGAATTTCTACGCCAAGCTCGGCTTCTCCGAGGCCGAGGTCGGCGAGGCGTGGAATCATCCCTACGCCGTGATGACTGACGGGCGCATCTCCGTCGGGCTGCACCAAGAACCGGAATTCGTGCCGTCCTTGACCTTCGTCAAGCCGGACCTGTTCAAACACCTACCGCAGTTCGAAGCACTCGACCTGACCTTCGAGTTTCGCCACCTGGGCAATGACGTGTTCAACGAGCTCGGGTGGCTGGACCCTTCTGGGCACTTGATCCGGCTCGTCGAAGCGAGGACGTTCTCGCCCACCAAACGCATGGCGAACGAGCGATCATCTTGTGGTTATTTTCTCGAAATTGCCCTGCCCGCCGCGTCACGCGACCGCGCCAAGGATTACTGGGAGCGACTCGGCTTCGTCGGCATGGACGAGTTGGACGCGATCCCACCCCACATCGCCTGCACCAGCGACACCATCGACATCGGACTGTACGAACCCATCCATGTGCGCGAGCCTACGTTGCGTTTCGAGGTCGATGACTTGGACGCGACGCGCGCAGATCTCGAGGCGCTCGGGATCACGCCGGCCAAGCGCCTGCCGGTAGGGCTCAAAGCCATGCCGGCGATGCTGTTGCATGCCCCGGAAGGGACACCGATCTTGTTGGCCGCACGTGACGTTATGACGTCATAACGTCACCCTCGCTAGGGCTACATGCCATCCCCATCCGCCAGCAGCGGTGCATCACGTGACCGGTGCTCTAGCTCTTCAAGGCCACCAAGACGAATTTCACCGTGATGTCGTCTTGCACCTGGAGCGCTCCATGGAAGATGCTGAACGGCCGCAGCCCGAGCGACGTTTGGCGCACTTTGAGGATGCCGGATGCGGAGACCTGAGCGGCCGACGTCGCCACTTCGAAGGGGACCACCAGCGTGGACTCGTGTCCCGCGACGTTCACGGCCAACGTTGCGGTCACCACGCCGGCGCTCTGCGTCATCGCCACGCTCGTCACGACGATCTGCGGATAGGGGATGGCATCCAGCAGCGCCGGGCTCAACATGTTGTGCCGCGTTCCCGCTTTGGCATCGTCGTCGACCTCCTCGAAGAAGTCGGTCCCTTCCAGCGCCCGGTCACCCGCGTTATCCACTTCGAAATTCGCCACCGGCACGGTGAACGCAAAGGACGCCTCGGACGGTT
>Ga0116230_10001920_pt1 | contig 20002 bp, 18 predicted proteins | sample S1TSphfallax_3_FD_88678 | JGI IMG/M metagenome (GOLD analysis project Ga0116230, IMG submission 88678) | Host-associated microbial communities from peat moss isolated from Minnesota, USA - S1T2_Fd - Sphagnum fallax MG | ecosystem: Host-associated > Plants > Peat moss > Unclassified | place... | reverse complement strand
TCCACCGTTCCTACACCAAATGCCAATCTGCTTTGACCAAAATGCAGACGACAACTAGATCTTCCTTCTCTCCAAAACTCAACTAAAAAGAAGGTATGTGTGCCGAGCTATGACCTACGAAAAACCCCTAAAAAAAAACTGGGCATAAATCTACACAAACTTGAGATCTTTCGAAGGTCAATACTCCCAATTGGCTCCACCAAAAAATCCCAAACAATTCCCATATGCAATTTAGCCTTTAAGCAATATCTCCACAAAGTTGTAGCACCTAATCTTCCCTAGTTATTCAGCTAAAATTCGGCAACGTTTCCACACTAGGTATGCATAAATCAGAAAAACCCATCACCACAAAAATGAATATAACGCATAAACCACTTAATGAAAACACAATCTGTATTCACCAGATTGTAAATCAGCTCTCTAGCTACACTCCTACCAATTTTCAGCAACTTTCTTCAAGGAAATTTCCACTTATCTGAGAAATTGACGTCATTGGAAAACTGTCACAAAAAACCGTCAAACCCTAAACTAGCAACTTCAAATGATCATAACTTCTGATTTGCTCAACGAAATCCAACGTTCTTTGGTGCGTTGGAAAGCTCTCACCAAGTTGCTTCTTTCAACACCACCCACTTCCAATTCGGCCAAAAAACCAGAGAGAAAGATCACAAAAACCCCACGGTTTAACTACTCCTAGAAAAATAGAGTTCTTTTGAGTGAAAATGTCATGAGAAAGATCTACTATCATAAAACTCGTGATGCAAACTCATATAATCAAGCCAAGCCCACTCCACTCAGAGAATCCAAGCCGATGTTAACAAGACACCATAGCTCGGAGCTCCACTAATTCCAACTACTCCCAACGCTCTAAGCTCAACTCAAAGAACTACTTTCTTTGAGACCTTTTTCAAGTTATACCCCCACTCACAACATGAGGATGGGTCCTACCGGAAGAGCCACTCTCCTCTAACCTTAAACCTAGAAACCCTAAGTAGGCACTACTCACTACCATAGCACACTATATGCTATAGCTAACACACATATGGTCATGACGAAGGCAAAAAATTTAACTATTTATGTTGTCCATTGTGTTCACAAAATTGAAGGGGATGATAGCTTTTTGTTGTACACCATGAAGATGTTAATTTGGTATTAAGACTTCATAGAAGAATTAAATGGTGTTGTGCAATCTTTTGTGAAAATGTCTAAAAACATTTTGTGAGGGAGATGTTATGTTTGGTTCATTGGATGGTTATCCATTATTGATTAAAAAATGAATATCATTAGAATATGAATTAAATGTATTGTTGCATATATCCCTAATTATAGATGCAACAAAGGTTGCTAGTACTTTTGGAAGTAGCCAAAGTTGAAGGGAAGGTAAAATAATGTAATAATGCATCAATTTTGAAATCTTTGGGAAAGGTCACATTTAAAGTGCGATTTTTCAATGTGCATTTGACTATTGTTCCACACGAAACCCTAATGATGTTGTTAGCTTAACTTCCAATGGCACAAATTTGGGTTTTCTTCATTTTTTCAAATTTGAAAAATAAAAAAATTTAAGCTATTGAACATGTAGTTTAATTTTTTTTTCAAAAGCAATGTAAGAGTTATTTTCCTTGGATGATTAACTAAATTTTTGTTTATTATATTGTGTTGTGTGATTTGTGTGTAGTGGAGTTTTATCTAAAGGATGTGAAAACACCAAAGATAAACTTATTATCACTATTGACCAATGATTAATTGTTGGTTCACGAGTTCACAAGAGGTTCATAAGCACAACATGTTGACCCAATGTTTAAAATAAATAATACTATGGTGGCTATGTAGCTTAGAAATTCATTGTGTTGTAAGTTTGATGCATTCCCCACCTATTAGTTGTGTGCCAAGGATTATTGATTGGTTGTGAAAAGGTGATGAATGAGGAGGAAGATAGGTTGTTATATGATATAATTTCTCTTATGTGTAGTTTGATAAATCTCATGGTGAATCTTTGTAAAAGATGTATTTTTAACTTTTTAGAAGAAGAAGTAGCTTCAAAATTGAGTTTGTCTTTGTATTGTACACATTTTTCCAACACACCTATTAATTGAGTAGCTTGGAAATGAATGTTGTGATGGATTACAATAGAAAATGTTTATTTCCATTTGTAATAGATCGGTTGCTTCAATTTGGAAAAGTTGAACAAACAATAAGGTATCTTTTCTATGTGGTTATTGCATTTTGTTTACTTGCCAATTGTTTTTTAAATGGATTTTATTTACCTTCTTTTTGTTCATTGATTTAAGGTGAATTGGTTACTACAAGAGCTATTTCATCTTATGCCAATAGGTCCTTTCAATAGGTCTTGGTATTTGTTTCTTTTAGCTTTATGTAATTTGTAGTTTTTTTTCCTTGCAGTGATATTATGTCATTTTAGTTTTGGAATGTTAGTTCCAATATGAACATTGTTCACTTAGATCCTCTTTTGACATTAATCACTAAATCTTTTAAAGTGTTTTTTAGTTTTAGAGTGTCCCAACAAACCTCTGATACAACCATCAAATTGAAGCCTTTATCTTGAAGTTTTTTCAGCCTATAGTTAGAAGGACAACCATTAGAGCTAAAGTTGGACCATGTTTCAGGTTTGTGTTGTGATATATTCAATTTGGGCATGAACTACATATGTGCAACAATGAAAATCCTAAAACAACTAGAAGTTATTTAGGACTACTAGATTCAAATTGTTAATTTGTTAATGTTAAATTGTTTAATCCTCTTATTAAGGTTTATCTCCATAGATTTGTCATATTTGTAAAGGTGACAACCCCAATTTCCACATATAAATTCCATCTAAGATACATATTATTGGACTAAAAATATATTTTACACAAGTCTCAATGCTTTATTCTACTTATTAGATTTTTATTTTTTGTGTGTAAAAAAACAATTCAAGACTTCATGCATAAGAGGCCAATTGGATTGATAGGTGCCTCAGTTGGAAGGTAAGAATTTGCTAATGAATTTTTACTCCTTGAATAATTTTTGGAATTCAAAAGTTTTACCTTTGTTACATTTTAATAACAAGATTGTCCACTTGACATATAATACTATTTTGGGGCCTATAATTGGTATTAAAATGGATGTGGAAAAACACAACAAATGTAATTATGTCTTTACAAATATGGTTGCATTTCAACATTTTGCAAACTTGGTTAGTTTGAATTAATCAAATCTTATTGTCAATAATTTGGTGTGTGTAGGATGTTAAATGGCTACAAACAATGACAAGACTTCCCATCCATGTCAAGGGAGTTTTGACAATTGAAAATAGTATGTGACCCCTCAACTTCTTATAGAAAGGCTTTTTGAGTAACAATACACTTGTGAATAGAAGTGGAAAAAATGAGTTATAAATCATGACTTTGTGAAAATTGATGGAATAGATGAATAGACACAATAGTTGTCAAATGTAAATAAGGAAAAAAACTTCCCCCACCCTTGTTTCACAAATGTGCCTTCTAGTAAAACCCAATGCAAGTGCCAACAATGTGTAAAACAAATGAATCAATGAACACACAATAATAGGATACCAAAAACATTGTCCGTAATCATTGCAAATGTCAAAAAAATCAAAACACTCATCCTCCCCCCCTTTATAACTTTCATAAAATTCTTTACTTTTCACCAATGTAGATGTGATGGTACAAAAGATGAAAACAAAAGGTACATGCTTTTAATGTAAAGGAGGTTGCAAAAATCTAGAAGCACTTACCTTCTTGTAGATCATTAGGTTCTATATTTGTTATGCTTCCTTGGAAAATCTTGATTCATCCAAAAAGCTCCAAAAACTAGTAGCTTGCATTCACAATTTTGATGAGACACATTTACATAGAGCTCAAAGTGAATGATGCAAGTTGCAAAGGCAAAAAGCAAATGTGAAAAGTGAAAGAGATGTGAAAATTGAAACTAGAAACCACAAAACCCTAACCCTACTAAAAGGGCATAAACCTGGTTACCAAAAGGGTATGAGCTTGAATATTAAAAAGGTATGAATCTGGGTTTTTTGTAGATACCCTCTGCATCTTTTTCTCATGGGTTGGGTATGGTTACGGGTATTTGAGCTTTCCAGTTAAGAGGTAAGGGCGGGTACCAACTTTTGAAATGCCCGGGCAGGAGATGAGGCTGGGTTTCTGAAAAAACAACACCCAATGGTCATATATATATATGTACCCGACATAATACCCAATAAATACCCAGCGATCAGTCAACTACCCGCCCAACACTGCTAAAAATCCCAATACTTTTTGGGGGTTGCTTACTTCATAAGATAATTAAAAAGGCAAAAACGTTTACCAGCCCAAAGGGTACCTATTTACCCTATTACATACCCTTGGGTATACCAGGGTAAAAGACTTACTTGTCCAACTCTGGTTCAAATTTGCCATAAGGGGACAGAGCCATATTCATGAGATGAGGCACTTGTTGTTAAGTAGCTATTGTTTTTGCTACCCATTTAAAATGCCTGTATGACTGAATTTGCAAATTTAAACCCCTAAATTAGTCACATTGTTGGGGGTTAAATAATCACATGTTTCCTCAAAAGGAAGTTGAGATTAATTATATTTCTGTCTAAAATTATTGCAAACATTCTCTTTTCTCATCATAATTATTAACTCATAAGTTTATTATAGGTACTTACAAATCAGCGATCCATTATATTTTATTTCAACTTTCTGTTATAGCCAACATGGTGATCAAGCATAAGTTGGTTTAGCCAATTTTGACTATTAAAAATGAAACGATTAAAATATACATCCTGATATATATATATTTTATTTCCTACCTACTTGAAAACATGTATAGAAATTTGGTGATTCTTTAGACTTTTCAGATTTTTTTTTTTTCAAATGCTGGAAAATGTTTTTAAAAAAATCATTGAATTTGAGGCCCAAAAAAAAGGGGGGGGCTTTTTAGTTTCAATCCAATTTTTTAAAAAAAAAATCCAAGTAAATCAGAAAATGAAAATAAGAAAAAAGAAGGGAACAAAAAAAAAAAAAAAAACACCCCACAAAAACCAAACAAACTAAAAAAAAAAAAAAAAAAAAAAAAATAAAAAAAAAAAAAAAAAAAAAAAAAAAAAAAGGAACAAAAAAAAAAAAAAAACCACCTGTACTACACTAATCAACTTCAAAATACCTACCCACTTTCCCAATTAAGCAGGCCATAATAATAATATACTAAAATTAATAAAAAAAGGGGGTTTTAATGAACCATTCCGTGGCGTTGACTAACGATTCCGGTTGGCATTCTGCTCATTCGTCGCATTCCAGATATTTGTAACTGTGTCGTCAGCTGACAATTCACTGGCGGTTTCTGCGGGGGCAAGAACCCGTACTGACTGCTGACCGAGACGGGCAGCGCAAAATTATTGCTCAATGACTTGATTCGACCAATCTACGTGTGCCACGTCAAATAGTCAGGAGCTTCCCGTGTTTGTTTCCTCGTGACCTTCTTCTTCTTCTTCTTCTCCTTCGTTGGGTGTTGTCCCGTCGTCGCCAGCGCGCACAGTGTCTTTTTCTTCCACACACTAGCTTTGATTACACGGCCTTTTTCTCGATGAGTTAATTGCCCTGGTTGTAGCTCATGGTTGTAGATTCGCTTGCTGCAGTGCTGCCTGAGGAGCTTTCCTCGCAAATCTCGCTGCTTTTGGTGGCGTATTGCGGGAAATTTTTGGACTTGCACTCGGTGGAGTTTGCTGAGCTTTTTGGTGTTTCTCCACGGGGTTTGTGCGTCTTCACAGGTGAGTGAGTGGGTGAGTGAGTGAGTGAGCTCGATTTTAGGAAATGGGTATCTGTCTGTTTGTCTGCGGATCTCATCACTTGTTTTTGAGAGTCGTCGTTTCTCTTCTTGTTTCGGGAGTGTTTTTTTCTCTTTCTTTTTTTTTGCCTGTTCCTGGTTATGATAGATTTCGCTCTTTGTATAGTGGATAGATAGCTAGGGTTCTTCTTTTTGGGTCTCTTTGTCTGTTTTAGGGTGAGATTGCTTGCTCGGGGGTGTGCGAGTTTCGGGTTGTGGGTTTTGGAGATCTCATCTTCTTGCCGTGGCAATCTTGTCTTGTGGGTGGCGTGGTTTCGGATGCGGATCTTCGTGTATGGGTGAACGTGTTCTTTTTTATTTGGCTTGAGTGTCTGTTTTTAGAGAAGAAGAAGAGTTCGGATGGTCCATCAGACGGAAAGGAATTTGTGTCGGACTGTTTCTTGCTTGGTTGGTAAAGTAACATAGTGGATGATTTGATGTGGGGTTTTTGCATTAGGCAAGGATCATGGCGACAGAGGGTTTGGATGTAGACAGCAGTGGGGTGTTGGACAATGGAGGGAGCCATAGCAATGGAGTGGAGAACAGGAATGGCAACAATGGGAAGGATCATGGGTGGAAGAAAGTGACAAATGTGAAGAAACAGCGGCGGCATGAGTTGAAGGGAATCGCAGGATCAGTGCAGCAGCAGGAGGGGGAGAAGAATGGAGCAAAAGAGTCAGGAGCAGCAGCAGAGTTCAAGGGATTCCAAGCTCTAGAGACGGAGGCAGCCGAGAGGCGGAATCGATTGGAGGCAAGGATTGCAGCTGCCTTGGCTGCAGGAGAATCAGGGGAAGAGGAACCAAACGCAGAAGCAGGGGAGCATCAGCCTGAAGAAGCCAATGGTACAGTAGTGGCTGGAGAAGTGAAGAAGTCCAAACCAAAGAAGGCAAATAAGCCCAAAGTAACTGTTGCGGAAGCTGCAGCTGCAATAGATCCATCTGATCTTTCAACGTTCCTTGCAGACATCACAGTAAGAAGTTGGTTGCTTTCACTTTGTGATGATGTCTTCAACTAGCCATACACAAAGTCTGTTTTGCTTACTTTGTAGATTGGGGGCACACAATTGGCTTTGTATTTGGGGTGACATTTGGGATAGTTCTCTTGATTGCTTAATTGCACTCGTTTTTCTGCCACTCCTCCTCCTCAGCAAACTGTTTTAGATGAGAAACTGATCTTTTCAATGTGGATAGGGAGTTGCCTCTGTAACTGATCTTAACATGAAACTATGCCCTAAAGTTTGCTATGGTCCAGGCCAGAGTGAATGGGGTTAGGTATGGTTTGAATGGGTTTTCTTTTTGATACTTGAAAGCAGGATGTGACGGTTGTGTGTACGTATAAGTCCCAGAGAAGAGCAGCAGTGCATGGTGGGACAAACATTGTCACTGGCAGCAGATGGGAGTGTAAACGATTGTTTGCTTGCAGCCCCTCTGATTGGGATATCTGTGTGCTGTTTGGCAGGAGAGTTTTGCTTCTGTTCCCGATGTGCAGCTCATGCGATGTGCAGATTACTTTGCCCGTGCCTTCACATCCATTACCAGTGCCCAGTTTGCTTGGAACAAAATTCTTCGCGAGTCTCCTGTTGCCAAGACAATTGAGGTCAGCCTGTATATTGTGTAACAAACTCCCTTTCCTGTGCTTTGTTGATTATGGTACTACTAACTTTTAAGGCCTTGGAAGTCCATTCTAGAAAGCATTCTTGTGAACTGTAAGTCCATTACATTTCCATGATTTCACAAGTCTTGTTGTGTTTGGATCACATAACTTATGCGTCTCTTGTGTGGTGTTAAAGAGTGTTGTCCTGTGCTTGCAGTGCATTGTTTCTCAAATTTGGAGTTGCTGCAGGTACCATTGTGCTACATCCCAGAGAATGTGACCAAGATGATGGGTGACTGGCTTGCCCAAAGACCTGTAGAAGCACTTTCCAAGTTCATGCTGTGGCTTTTGAAAGAGGTTTTGGAGGACTCACAATCCCAGCAATCAGGATCTCACAAAGGCCCCAAAGCCGTCCCACAACCTTCTGGAAAAACTAAAGTAAGTCTAATGCACCTCTTCAAGTTTCATTCTCCCTCTGTGATATTGTTATGTACTTTTGGTTGACTGGTTTTGCTTCGCTTAGGCTTTGCAAGTAGGCAATTCCTGTTCACTTGTCACAGAAACCCAGTACATTGGTTTATGTATGGTATTGACCTCCACCCTCTTGCTGGCACTGGTGAACGTAGTGGGGATGTATGGTAGCTGGTCACTAGCATACATGCTGCTGTTCAAGGTCACTGAGAAGATTGTGATTGTTGCTGTTGTCCAAAGCACTCCTCAGTTTCTTCTTTGTTTTTGGTGTCAGGTCTTTTTCTTCTCTCTCTATCCTTTTTTTTTCTCTGTGACTGTTGATATGTTGTCAGATCTGAAATCTCCATTCCTTAGTATTGGGTTGTGTCTCAGTGCTATTCATGTTGACTTTAATTGTATTTAATGGAGGTAGTCTTGCATGAGAATGCCAGTTTGTGAGATAGGGCTTTTGTAAAATTGTGTATGGTGCACTGTGATCTTAGTGCACTTCTGGTGAGTACAGTGGAGTTATCCTGATAAGAATCCAGAATCGCAATTCAGATCATCTGAGATCAAGATTATTTCAGTCCAATGTTAGAAGCTATGTTGTTCTAACATTGAATTGTTTGCTTCAACAGATCTATTTCATGGTTATTCTGATTGTTTGTCAAGTGGCTTGTGATTTTTCATCTTTTTTGCCCATTTGTGTAGGAGAACTATATTAAACGATGGTGGTTGCAATAGATCCTTAAGACTGGATTTTTTTGCTGCAGTGCAGCAGAGGCTTTCTGCATGTGGCTTTTGACACAAGCTAGCCTTTTTCGCAGGTAGGTGTTCTAGTACTGTTGGCCATTGCATTGAGGAGAAGGCCAGACCTACTGCATCAACAAGCTGGCACAGTGCGGTCTCAGTTTCAGGGGCAGGACAAGCTCCCCACATTGGTGTGGATGTATGGCCAGGTTATTTGTCCTGACCCTCAGCTCTTGAGAGTTGCCTGAATTTTTTTCACAACTAATAGACAAATGACACAGTAGATTTTGGAGTTGGCCTGATTCTACCCATAAGGTACCAATGTGTCAGGGCTCTCTGGGGCTAGTTTAATTCAGTAGGAAGTGTACATACCCATCTGCCTGTGTTTGTGAGGCAACACAGATATTCAAGTCCTAAGAATCTGACAAGAGGTGCTTTACAAGCCTATGATGGGAATATTGGGGGTTCACCCATTGGCACAAAACAACTTCTCTCAATTTTTCTAGCTGCAATCAGGCAGTTGATGTTGTGAAGTAACAAGCATGCTGATTCTTTCTGTGTGTATCCTTCTTCACCTGTGACAGGTAGCCCAAGGAGATTTGGTTTCAGGAATGTATCTATGGGTGCAAAACTTGTTGCCATTTGCTGTTGGAAAGTTCAGCACTCCCTCTTCTCGTGACATTGTCCTTCAATTTGTTGAGAGGTCTGAGACACTCCCCTCCAAACTGGTTAACTATAGGCATGTTTTCCATGTTTTGAGAGCTCCCCACCACCCACCCTTCTGGTGAGTGGTTTTAAAATGGTACTCCCTTCAAAATCAACAGGAGTTATAGTTGTGAAGCATAATGTGTGCTTCAGACAACAAAATTGGGTTTTCGAGTAATCCAATTAGTTCAAGACATAACAGTCAGCTTTTTCCTGGCAGTGTTCTGTTTGCAAACCTAAAGAAAGCACGCCCTGTGTTACTCAATGGTCATCTGCGAAAAGGAGAAAGACTGGTGCCCCCTCTGTCCCTCGACCTAGTGATGCGAGTTTCCTTTCCTGCAGACTCAACTGTGACAAAGGTGGGCATTCTGAATAGGTGTGATCATTTTTGTCCATTGGGTTTTGGTGGTGAACTGCTGATGGCTTTATGTTGTAGGATTGAAGGGTCATCTTTTTGTTTTTCCAACTGTTTTCCTGTCTTGATTTTAGTGCAGTCTTCATAATTAGGCTTAGCAGAACTTGTGCTCAATTGGCTTTTGAGATGCTGATTGGCAGATGACCACAAGATGGTCTGCACAGCTTACACTGTCCAACTACTGAATATATGGGGGGAACAGGCTACAGAGAGGTTTCAATCTATTTATCCAGTAGTGAGGGAGCTTGCACTGGCAGGGAAATTTCGGAGCAAAGCCACACGAGCAGTTGCACAACAGCTGCTGCCCTTGAGCTTGGCAGCTCTCTCTGAAGGTTGTTGTTGGCCACCATTTTTGCCGCTGATATCAAGTTTTTGAACCTAAAATGCAGATGAAGAACCACATATTGTTGTTCATGGCACTGATTGGGTTTTGGTCTGTAACACAGTAATCTGAAGTTAATATGTGTTGTGCAGATGTGGAAACACTGTCACTAGAAGCTTACAACAATTTTAGTTGGTGTTTGTCACAAAATCCCGAGTGCTACAAACAGTGGGTATGTGCCTTGTCTCTTTGTTCCCTTGCTATCTATGATGGTTGCTGTGACACAAGAACTCCTTATCTGGATTTCTGCCAGATCCTCAAGCAACTACCCTCTTGGCTAGTGTCAGAAGTTATTTCAGCATTTTCAAGGAAGTTTAATCTGGTGGTGATTGGCTTCTTGCAGGAGAAATTGTACTTGGAGAATCAAAAAGCAAGTAGTTATGTTCTCAGTCATCTGCTAAATGACTGGAAAGACACAGTTGCACGACTCACACCACTGTCTGACCTGCGTAGAACACTCCAGGCCTTCAGAACAAAGGTATTCAGACAGGTTGCTCCATAGCTGTCCTAATCACTGATTCAATGTATATCATACTGGTTGGCACGGACAGTTGCAAGTCAAACATACAACCATTTGGACTCTTTTGTGGTGCATGAATGACTTAAAGAATGTACAGTACATGCTATGTGTTGACTGTCTGTTACTTCCCTTAAAGCAGGTTTACTACTTTCCTTCATCTTCCTATACTCAAGCTTTTCTCAAGTATTCAGGATGGATACTGATTTATGATTGTTTTGGTCAAGCAGCACAAGCATCTGCTCCAGACAGCTAAACAGAGCCCAGAACTAGAGGCACAGCTGAAAGCTGCAGACCGCACCTGCAAAGCTCTTGAAGGGAAGATGTCTTGGGTTCCATCTTGCGCAAAGGCATCTCTCACAATTGCAGTGGGGGTGTCTATGGCATATGGCTTTTACTTGATCAGCCCTGAAGTCAATCCGTGGAAGTGGGATGGATGGCTGTTACTCAGCAAAACGCACCCTTTCATTTGAGGCAGGAGGATTTTTGATGCAGCACCCACTGAAGTAGAAAATCTGGTTGAATGCAAGGGTTTGACAATACGAGGAAAGAGGTGGGTGCTGTAGCCAATGGAAACGATGGAAATGTGTCAAATCTTTATTAGAAAGCATAGTTGAGAGAGACTTTGCCGTACCCTAGTCTAGCAGATATATAAATGAGTGGGAGTCAATTAAACTTGATAAATACAAGAGGTCTAGTTTGAAAAGAGGGCCCAACTTGTGAGCTGTGCGAATAGCATTCTTTCGTCATCTCAGCATGGCAGAGTTTTTTTCTTTCTTGTCAGTTAAACTGTACACTGGCAGAGGTCTTTTTTAATGTCATTTCTCCTAGTTTGTTAGCATTGCAGTAAAGTAGATCAAAATTCAGGTGATTTGCAGTTTGATGTTGGACCCGCAATCTTTATGTGTCAAAGGTTTTGTGAGAACAAACTTGAATAGAGATACAAATAAGCAATCTGTGCAGGCAGAGTCCAGTTTTTTTTTTAAGAGCAGTGTGAGAGTGGAGTTAGAGTTCTCTAATCTTTAGCAATTTGAAAGCAGGGGTTTTAGACTAAAGTTTTGCAAGAGGAGACTAGTGGGTGAACCCTTAAATCTCTTGGAAAAGTATATGAAAAAGTTTTTTCATTCTTTGTATCTACAGGAGACCTGTATTGCATGGATATTTGCCTATTGTGTTATGGAATTGACTGTGGTGCCAAGCATAGTTTTCTTGTCCAATGAAGTTCCCCTTATATGGATGTCATGCAATTTATACAATGTCTCTGCAAAGATTCAATCTTTCACAAATCATGTGCTACATTGAAATTTGCTTGTGTAGCCTGTTGCCTTCTCTTGTCTCTTGAATACAAACAGGGGTGTAGCTGCTGCAATCAGTGAATTTTTACTTATTCTTCAATTGCACCAAATTGCTCACTGACAACCACTCCTAGGACCCTGGTGAAGCTTTTGGCAGGAAATTTGTTCCTTGCGATCAACCTGATGAAGGTGATGGAAGCCACATCTTGGCAACTAGGTGGTCTGCTATCATACCTTGCTCCAATGAATGAGAATTGGCTAAAAAGAAGAATGTAAATTTCATTGCAACTGAAGAATATCATGAGTCAGATTGATTAGAATTAGATCAGCCAAATAGATGATTAGAAATTCCATTAGTGCTACTCAAGAACATGGTGACCATCAGCTTGAGATCATTTTGAATCAGGAACAGCTAAAATAGATTATTAGAAATTACATCTCTTATTGAAGAGTATTGTCAATTGACTCGATCCTTTCAAGGGCCTTTAAACCACCTTGGCAAATATTGGATCATCTCTTGATATGACGGTTTACTCCAGTACTTCCCCTGCACTAAGAGTAGTTTCAGTGATCCATTGTACTTGGGATAGTATCATTAATTATCATATCAAAATTTAAAGTCAAGTGTTTGTCGCTCCTCCACCAATAAACAAAGAATATTGAGCAATATATAGCTTAAGGGATGCAGCTAACCTACCTCAAAAAATAATCATATGCAATTAGCTCAGGCGGGGAGGTCTTAATCCTCACAACATCATGATAGTCCAATCAAACCCCCTGATTCATCAAGCAACATAACTTGCAATTAACCAGAGACTCCATGGGAGCTATTCAAGGTAGTCGTACTTAACACACATGGTGTCAAAAATACCAACACACCTTAGGAGAAGATCAATTTCAAATTGGCATCACACCAGCAACCTACAAGCATCCCAACTTCAAAGGCTTGGTCTTCATACATGAGGTGGATGAGACACAACACATCATAGGGCAAATTGTTCCACCAAGCATTGCATTATGATGCTCCTACTAATCTCCTCTGCATCTTTGAGCATGTCTTTAGTTGCATCCCCTCGTAACACCAAATGGTGTTGTGGATGTTCTTTTGTTTGAATAGTTTGTTTATTATCCACTTGCTCTCCTCTGATACTCATGATTTGTACCAGTACAAAATTAAGTCTATTTTTTACATTATAAATGGCAACTTGTGAACAACCAAGGATTACTTGGATGCTCTTATCTAATTAATGTTTTTTTTTTTAAATTTGTAATTTTTACAAAAAGGCAAGAGAGCAAGAACTTTTTGATTTCAGACTAAAAGGAGGAAAGGAAAGGGTTTGAAGGAGAGTGAAGGGATCAGTAAAATAATTTAGTCTAAGCAATCCACATTTTTTGGGAAAGAGGATCTAGAAGGACAAATGTGTGAAAATAAAGAGAAATGTAATTTTTCAACATAAATGAGAATGTGAATTCTCTAGAATTGAACAATGCAGAGATTTTTAAATTTTGATTTTTTTCATTCATGTGTGATCTTCACTAGATTGGTTCAAGAATGTTCAAAAAGTTTTGTTTTCAATTTTTCATTACAAGTTTGTTACCTATTTGGCTAATGCAAACGGAGTCTTTGGTGAAGTTCCTTGCATGAACATTGAGCTCAATTGTGACTCTATGATGTTGAATGTTATGAGAAATAGGTCCAAGAACTCAGAGAAGGTGAATTGAAGCATTTGTTTTGGAGCATGACATAGTGCGTCAAAATTAACAATGTTGTGCGTATCCCATTTTGGTGATCAGAAGTGAAGAAAGAATGACATAATTTTTAAATTAAGCTATTAAGTTCATGAACTTACATCCCCATACCACACAAACCAAGTGATTGAGTTGAAGTCAATAATTTGAAGTTTGATTGTTATGAAAGGAAAAAAAAGCTCTAGAAGGTCTAATTTTTATACATTGTTGTTGAGGATAAGATATAAAATATTCATGTTGTGGATTTTTGGAACTCATTTTTGGTATTAGGGCATGTTTAACAAAGGTGCTTGTGTGATGTGCATTTGATGAAGAGCATGAAATAGTTGCAAGATGGATATGAAGGCCTCACCATTTGACAAGCACCACTTTGAACAAAAAAAAAGAGTGGTGTGAAATTTTAAAAAGGACTTGAATGCCAACAAAATTTTCAAGGTTGCTAATTAAATTTGATTTAAAAGGAAAAGGTAAAGATTAGTTTAAGTGTTCAAGAATCCAACTCCTCCAAATTGGGACAAACTTAGAGGTTTGATGATTGCCAAATTTGGGGCGGTTCATGATGATGAGATTATAATGAAGCCAAAAGCAATTTGCCAAAGGCCTTGTCAGCACATAGCTACCTGCTTGAGTCAACTTGAATATTTCATAGCTACCTGCTTGAGTCAACTTGAAAAATATTTTCACAGTGGTCAAATTGATGAAGCAAAACAATAGATCAAGAGGTTCCTTTTTTGTTTCCAACTTGAAATAAAAAAGGTGTGTTTGGGAAGAAAACTTGTTGATTTGTTAAAAGTAATGAAAACCATTGAAAATATTGAAAAGGTGTTGGGTGAAATGGGGGAGACCCATTTGAACCCTTAAAATAGAAACAAGAAAAAGGTGATCCTCAAAGATAGCTTAATAAAAAGAAGTTAATGCTTTGAACACCACATTAATAAACTTCTTCAATAAAGAAGTTGAGGTGTGATATGGAGTTCCCACTACTAGCTACACTATTACCTCTATAGTTTGTTCCTTTTACAAGTAAAGTGGACATGAGGTCAAAAATTGTTCAAAACTTCGGGAGAACTAGTTTAAATGTGCCAAATGTGGGGGTCTTCACAAGATCAAGAATTTTTTGGCATGAAATGCAACTAATGTGGGAGGTGGGGACATTTAAAAGATAGGTGTAATAGGAAGTTGAGAAACAAATACTTTGGAAGCTCTTGTGGATGATGAAAAAATAACATTTAATTAGCTAAATTGAATATATGTGAGACTAACCAATAGATTTTTGAAGGAAGACAAATTCCCAAGAAGAAAATACTTGTTTTGATGCCACCATAGAGGTGGGTGTTAAAGAGTCAATGAAGAGATAGTGCATGCAAGGGAGGTGCTAGAAAAACTCAATGGACTAGAGGCTCCTATTCGATCCAAAATTCTAGCACATTTTATCTAGGGTAAAATTTCAATGTTTCTTATGTATACAATTATGGGTATCCTTGAAAAATAAAAATACCTAAAAGGTATGGTGAAAATGGCATGTAGACATAAAGATGTTGCTAAGCAAATGGAGGTGAATTGAGTGAATAACAATTTGTGATAAAATAGGAATGTGTGTTTGAATTGAATCGGAAGAGACAAAAGTCTACATGTACTACCAATGATCATAGGAAAACACCAAGTGGATGTTTTGGTGGATATTGGAGCTTCAATGTTGATGATGTTTGCAACAACAATGTGAAAATTGGGAATTATGCACCTAGTGATTGATTTGGAGCACAAGGAGTTCACTTACAATTTTGCAAAAGGATGTTAGTTCAAAATAGAATATTTTATTATTATTTTGGAGGTAAATTTTATCAAAATTTTAGAATAGCCCCTAAAGTAACCCTCAAAATATTTATAAAATAAAGAAGGCATTTGAATACACAATTTAATCTTTTTCATTTATAGAAAATGTAGATATTTATCAATTGCCAACACTACCATTTTTATAAAGAAACATGAGTATGTATTAACATCCATCTCATTTATAATTAGGTGGAAAAATAATACCCTCTGAATGTAGGGGTACCTTGAGAAAATAAAAAGTGACTATCATGCCCCCCCCCCCTCCCCACAAGTTTTGAAGAGTTATTAGACTGTATTTGATATGGTTACACATGTGATGGGATGCATGAAAACTTGTTGATTTGAATGTGCATGATAAATTGTCATATGAAATTCATGATAATAGATACAAGTGGCTACCATATGTTGATGGGCTTGATTTCTTGTTCAACATGGGAGCTCTTGTTAATGTAAAACATGGATTAGTTGAAATCTATAGTGGGTCAAGTTGAAATGTTTAGACTCTTCCTTTGAATGTGATCAATGTGGTGAATTATTTGGATGTTGGGAAGGGTGCAATCATGAATTTCCCAAAGGTTAAGCTAAGGTGAAAAGAATGGGGAATGGGAATGCCTACCAAAGGGATCAAAATTAGATCAAGTAACATTTGAACTAAGGTTTGAGTAGGACAAGATTATCAAGATTGATGATGATCAAATGTGAATTTCAATGATCCCATGAAAATCAAGGTTTGCAAAATGTTGAGGATGAACAAATGGATCTTATATTTGATTCTTACAATTTTACAAACTAATATTTGAAAAAACATTATTTACAAAAAACATGTTTTAAATGCCCTTAACATTGTGATTGAAATGATAAACATGGCTAAGCTTCTTGTCTAAAATGACTAACTTGACATTACCATTCACATATGGCATGTGTGGTGCTATATGATGTAGGTGCATACAATATAATGATTAATATTAGTCATTCCAAATACAATGTGGCATGTGATGTGTAACATTTACTAGATTTAAATAATTTTTAATGTTATTTAGAAGACTTGATGTCTCTAATTGGCTTGTGGTGCATGTAGGCCGCCCCTAGGTTGATCTCATCATCATGTATGCAATTAGTAGGTAGGTAGGTATGTAGGTTGTAGCTAGGTCGATAGGTATGTTGTAGGTAAGTTATAAGTATGGAGGTAGATAGGTTGTAGCTAGGTATGTAAGTAGGTTGTAAGTAAGTAGGTAAATAGGTAAGTAGGTGAGAACATCACAAACTTATTAGGCAATGACATTGAAAATTTGAGACTTAGGTAGGTAGGTAGGTAACATATGGACACATTGTAGGTTAGTAGGTGTATCAAAATATTCAACATCTACCAACTTACAACCTATTTATTTATTAGTAACCTTCTTACCTACCAACATAAATTTAGTTTAAAAGACGTGAAATAAACATGTTGATAATAATATTTCAACAAACATTAACACCTTCAACATGGTGTGGTGCATTGGTTAAGAACTTGGTTTCTCCTTGTGGAGGTGAATGCTTCAATTCCTCATACTTGTAACTTATAAAGTGGTTAACCAAGGTAAATTAAGTGGGTAAAACATCACAAATTTAACATGTGACAAATTAATAATGAAAATTATGTGAAATTTGTTCATTCAGAGGTTTATATATTTTTCGCACGAATATCATGTGTTAAAAACATATTTGACACATGGATAAATGTGTTGATTGATGAAGTATGAACATATGAATGAATGAATTTCAAATCTTCTTATAAATCCACATGTCAAATGTGTTTTCAATCCATGATATTAGTGTGTGAAATGTTCAAATTATGAATGAACAAATTTTGCATAATTTCCATTATTAAGTTATGAGATTTGTCATGAATAGATAGACTAAATTGAACTAGGTAGGCTAGGATAAATAGGTTAATTATTCATACCTATTTAATAGTTATAATAAATTAAAAATTAAAATAATAATTTGGGCTCCACGTTGTTGTGCACTACCAATGAAGATCAACTATTGTTGAATTTTTAATGTTTTCATATGGTGTCCAATAATTTCTCATTATTTACATCAATGTCATTTGTAATTTGAATTAATATAAATATCATGGACATGAAAATACACACGTTAATTTTTTTTACATATCCATGTTGGTGGGTAGGGAAAATGAATGAAGTAACTATAAGGATCAAAATAGTTATTAAGAACAAAAGAAGTTAATTATTAAGGAAAAAACTGAGTTAATTAGGCTTGGAAACGAAGTAGTTGTTTTTGGAATTGTCTTTGGAAAATTTCAAGGATGACCATAAGATAAAAATTGTTTGTGATATATTCCAAAAAATACCCATATACCAATTCCTCAATTTTTTTCATCATTGAAATTTTATACCTATTTAATATTTTTAATAAATTTAAAATTTTAATAAATAATTTAGAATCCTAGGCATCATATACATTACGTATCAATTAAATTGACTAATACCTATATGTTAATTTCTAGTCAAAATAGACAAGCTACATTAATAACACTTTCTAATTTTAGTTAAAACATACATGATTAAAACATACATTACACAATGGATACAACTAAACACTCTCTCATGTTTGATTTGATTGAATTACTAGTAAATTTTTGTGTCACCTTTTGTAAATATTGCTTTTTTTTTTTAATGATATTTCATCACCTTGTTTGTGTTGTTTTAATATTAAAATTCAATCATAAAAGACAATGGATAAGACATGATATTCAATAGTGAGAAAATCTAAATGTTGAGGATGATGGCCTCGATAGTTTGCATTCTAAACATGCATGCAAGGTGACTCCACCCACCAAGCATGATAATACAAGGCATTTTTATGAAGAATATTGTCCCTTGAACCAACAAATGGACAATGTGTTAACACAATTGAGTGTTCATGCATTTTCAATGTTTTAAACCTATAGTTAGGTTTCTGGCATATTTTGATAAATGCGATTACAAATGGAAGGTTCGATGAGTGAATTATCATGTTGTCTAGACTAAAAAATGCCACTAATACATTTTTCAAACTATGAATGAAATTTTCAAGGAGGAGTTTGAGCATTTCATGAAGGTGTTGTAGATGATTTGAATATGCAAGCAAGAGTGAGAATGAGCATTTGAATCATTACATCAAGTGCTTAGGCAGTTAAAAAAGCCAAATTTAAAATTGAATCCCAACAAGTGCTAATTTAGTGTAAAAAAACACATCTTGTTTCTAGGGCATGTTGATGTTGATAGGTTCAATCCTAGAAAAGTGGTGGTTGTTCAAGCATTTCCAAGGTCTACAACCCCTACCAATGCGAGAAAAATTATGGGACCAAGATGATGTATGATTGAAATTCTATGAAGGGGTTATGCCAAACTTGCTTCTCCTTTGTTCAAGATTCCCAAGAAGGATGTGCCTTTTGATTGGAATACAAAGTGTCAACAAGATTTGAAAAGTTGAAGCAAAAATTGGTAACTAATCCAATTTGGCTAGACCTAATTTCTAAAAACCTTCCATACTTGATGTGGACTAGTCTACCCGAGTGTGTGCAATGTTGTTGCAATGATAAAAGTGAAAGGAAGTTTTCATAGCCTATGCAAGCAAAGGTTTTTCTAAGGCCCAAAATAAAAAACTCACCTAATAGAAGGTGATTGTTATGCTTTGATTTGGGGACTCATGCATTTTTGTCAATTTTTGCATAAAAATCATTTCACTTTATGCACAGCTCACAAGCCATTAAAGTGGTTAGCCACAATTTCTAATGCCCATGGAAGGAGGGGAAGATGGATGGACATGTGCTGAGAGAGGTCTGGCCTCACTTTTGACTGTCAATTGCTCTTCAGATGTGAAACTGCATTGATACTGGTCTCCAAAGAGATGAACCAATAATTTTTGTACCTAATCTTCAGTCCTAAAGACATTGATGCAAAATGGTAGAATATGATATATAAGTCGAACGTGAGTATTATTTTCAGATTTCTTTCTTCAGAAATCCACTGAAGAGTATAAAGAAAACTAGCAGCATACACTTTCACTTCCACCTCACAGTGAAAACAAATGTCAAAATCTGCCCTTCAACTTGAAACCCCAACATTTAATGAAACTTGAAGTGTACATGAGACTGTAATGCAAATATAAGTTTATACAGTATGGTTTTGGAGAGCTCAATAGGAACCTTTTGGTGTGAACTCAAGATCTAAACAGAATAGGAAAATATTATTTTCTCACAAAATGAGACAAAATTAGCACTGTAGAGCAGTAAAGTAGTGGTGGCTTACCAAGCCCACCCTGAACAGACAACACAAATACTCCCTTGGCACATGGGTTGCTCGTAAAAGGAGTGGTTCTACAGGGCTCTGGACCACACCAAGGTCATGCTTTCGGCATGCCTATTTATGTACACTTCAACTTTCGTTATTTGGGCAAAGCAATTATGAATTGCAACTTTGAGT
>Ga0116230_10001918_pt1 | contig 20019 bp, 9 predicted proteins | sample S1TSphfallax_3_FD_88678 | JGI IMG/M metagenome (GOLD analysis project Ga0116230, IMG submission 88678) | Host-associated microbial communities from peat moss isolated from Minnesota, USA - S1T2_Fd - Sphagnum fallax MG | ecosystem: Host-associated > Plants > Peat moss > Unclassified | place: USA... | reverse complement strand
GGCAACCTTTACATCGCCGATAGCGGGAACAACGTGATTCGCAAAGTGAACGCGAGCACGGGGATCATTACCACGGTGGCGGGCAACGGCTACGGCGCGGGGATGGTTCCAGGCGGATACACGGGCGACGGCGGCCCGGCGGTCGATGCGGAGTTGGCCGATCCGTTTGGCGTGGCGGTAGACAAGGCCGGAAATATTTATATCGCCGACCTGGACAACAATGCGATCCGCAAGGTGACGGCGGCGACGGGAATTATCACTACCGTGGCCGGCAATGGCAATTTCGGCTACTCGGGCGACGGCGGCCCGGCGGTCGATGCGAATCTCTACTGGCCAAAAGCCGTGGCCGTGGATTCGGCCGGCAATCTCTACATCTCGGACTCGGGAAATTTCGCCATCCGCAAGGTGGCGGCTGGGACGGGGATCATAACGACGATTGCCGGCCGCGGCAATGGATGCAGCCAGGAGACAAACGTGTACGGGGATGGCTGCCCGGCGGTGGACGCCAACCTCGAGATCTCCGGCTACTTTACGGGGACGGGCGGCATTGCCGTGGACGCGAGCGGGAATGTCTACCTTGCCGACCCGGATGTGGCGGAGGTGCGGGAGATCAAGGCCTCGACCGGCATCATCGTCTCGGTGGCGGGCAACACCGTTGCCGGATTCAGCGGCGATGGCGGTCTGGCCACCAAGGCGGAGTTGAATCTGCCGCGGGATGTGAAAGTGGACGGGGCGGGCAACCTGTTCATTGCCGACGATTACAACAACGTGATTCGCGAGGTAACGGCCTCGACGGGAAAGATCAGCACGGTGGCCGGGGAGCAGTACACATCCGGCGGCACGAAGGAACTGGTGCCGTTTGTGGCGGCGACGGGAGCGACATTCTCGAATCCCGGTTATGTAAGCATCGATCCCTCGGGGAACGTGTTTATTTCGGATGTGAACCATCAGGTGGTGGACAAGGTGTATAGCCTGGCGGCTGCGACGCCGGTGCCTTAGAGCTTTGGCGATTTGTGTGAGCGCGCCCGCCGGGAGTGGCGGGCGCGCCGCTTTTTGTGGGTGGAAACGACCGGAATGGCAGGCGGCGGTGTGCTAACTTAGCTCTACGACGGCAGGGATTGCCGCATTTTGGCGAGGGTTTTCACGGGGCAGGATGAACAAACAGGTGGCTTTGCATCACCGGACCGAGTACCGGTACGAGAGGGCGGTAACGCTGGGTCCGCAGGTGGTGCAACTGCGGCCGGCGCCGTATTGCCGGACGCCGATTTTGAGCTACTCGCTTGCGGTGACGCCGGCGGACCGGCTGCTGAACTGGCAACTGGACCCGCACTCGAACTGGTCGGCGCGGCTGATTTTTCCGTCGAAAACCGAGGAATTTGCGGTCGATGTGCGGTTGATCGCGGACCTGAGCCCGATCAATCCCTTCGATTTCTATCTGGAACCGGGGTGCGACCAGTTTCCGTTTGCGTACGCGGCGGGTTTGGCGGGGGATCTGGATCCGTATTGCGCGGCCGAGCCGGCGGGGCCGCTGCAGAAGGCGTTCTTGGACAAGTTCGCCGAGTCGCGGCTGATTGGGCCAGATGGGCGGGACGCGAAGTACGGCACGGTGTCGCTGCTGATCGAGCTGAACCGGGCGGTGCGCGACTCGGTCGCGTACACCACGCGGATGGAGCCGGGGGTGCAGAGCTGCGAAGAGACGCTTTCGCTGCGGTCGGGGTCTTGCCGGGATTCGGCGTGGCTGCTGGTCGAACTGCTGCGGCATCTTGGGTTGGCGGCGCGGTTTGTGTCGGGGTATCTGATTCAACTGGCGGCTGAGGGCGGCCCAAGGACGGATTCGGCGGACTTGCACGCGTGGGCGGAGGCGTATCTGCCGGGCGCGGGCTGGGTGGGGCTGGACCCGACCTCGGGGATGATGACCGCGGAGGGGCATATTCCGCTGGTTTCGACGCCCAACGCGTCGAAGGCCGCGCCGATCTCCGGGACGGCCGAACCGGCGAAGGTGGAGCTGACCTTCACGATGACGGTGGAGCGGCTGTATGAGGCTCCGCGGGTGACGCGGCCCTTCACCGAGGAGGAGTGGGCGCGGGTGGAAGCCGTGGCGCTGGCGGTCGATGCCGATCTGGTGGCGCAGGATGTGCGGCTCACGATGGGCGGCGAGCCGACGTTTGTAGGGATCGACGATCCGGAGAGCCCGCAGTGGAATATCGACGCGCTGGGGCCGGGGAAGCGGACGCGGGGGCTGGAGTTGATCCGGGCGATCCGCGAGCAGGTGGCTCCGGGGGCTTTGCTGCATTTTGGACAGGGAAAGTGGTATCCGGGCGAGCCGCTGCCACGCTGGGCGCTGAGCTGTTACTGGCGCGCGGATGGGGTTGCGGTTTGGGAGAATCCGGCGCTGATTGCGCTCGAGGGCGTCAGCTACGGTTACGGGCTGGCGGATGCGCTGCGGTTTGGGCAGGCGCTGACGCGGCGGCTGGAGGTGAGCGTCGAGAATCTGCTGCCGGCGTTCAATCCGGATGCGGCGGATGCGGCGGGGTTCGTTTTGCCCATTCGGCGGCGGCAGTGGGACGGGGAGATTCGATGGTCGAGTCAGCTTTGGTTCGAGCGGCCGGAGCGGCTGGTGCTTTCGGCGGGGGATTCGCCGATCGGCTTTCGGATTCCGACCGAGGCGGTGCCGTGGGTTGCTCCCGATGAAGTGATTTACGAGCACGAGGCCGCGCCGTGGGGCGACAAGGCGAAGCTGCCGGCGACGGCGTCGCGGCATCCTGAGCTGTTTGCCGTGGCGCCGCTCGACGATCCGCTGCCGCCCTTGGCCAGCAACGCGGCCACGGCGACGGTGCTGATTCGCACCGCGCTTTGCGTGGAGGCGCGCGAGGGGCGGATGCATGTCTTCTTGCCGTTTGCCGCGCAGTTGGCGGACTATCTCGACATGGTTGCGTCGGTGGAGGATACGGCGGCGCATCTGGGCATGCCGGTTTGGGTCGAAGGGTACACGCCGCCGATCGACGGGCGGCTGCGCTTCTTCAGCGTGACGCCGGACCCTGGAGTGCTCGAGATCAACTTGCCCCCGGCGGCGGACTGGCCGGAGTTGGTGCGCCTGCAGACGCTGCTCTTCGCGGAAGCGGCCAAGAACCGGCTCACGGCGGAGAAGTTCAATTACGACGGAAGCCATTTGGCGACGGGCGGCGGCAGCCACATTGTGGTGGGCGGAGCGACGGTCTTCGACAGCCCGTTTCTGCGCCGGCCCGATTTGCTGCGCAGCATGGTCGCCTTCTGGCAGAACCATCCTTCGCTCTCGTATCTGTTTTCGGGCCTCTATGTGGGGCCCACCAGCCAGTATCCGCGGGTGGACGAGGCGCGGCTCGATGCGCTGTACGAACTGGACATTTCTTTCGCGAATCTGCCCAAATCGGACTGTCCGGCGTGGGTAATCGATGGGCTTTTCCGCAATTTGCTGGTGGATTTGAGCGGAAACGCGCACCGTGCGGAGTTTTGCATCGACAAGATGTTTCCGCCGGAGGGGCAGGGGCTGCAGCTCGGCCTGGTGGAGCTGCGCGGGTTTGAGATGGCGCCCCATCTGCGGATGAGCCTGCTGCAGTCGCTGCTGGTGCGGGCGCTGATTGCGATGTGTTGGAAGACGCCGTTCGAGGGGGCGCTGATCCGGTGGGGCGCGCACCTGCACGACCGGTTCATGCTCCCTCATTTTGTTGAGCGCGATTTGGGCGACGTGCTGGGGGCGCTGCGCCGGGCTGGGTTCCCCTTCGAGGAGAAGTGGTTTGCGGCTCAGGTCGAGTTTCGGTTTCCGAAGCTGGGATCGGTGACTGCGGACGGTCTGGAGCTGGAGCTGCGCCACGCGCTTGAGCCGTGGAATGTGCTGGCGGAGGAAACGGTTTCGGGCGGCACGGTGCGGACCGTGGATTCGTCCATGGAGCGGTTGCAGGTGAAGCTGTCGGGCGGGGCGGCGGAAGGGCGGTATGTTGTGGCCTGCAACGGACGCCGGGTTCCGCTGACGGCTACGGGAACTGCTGGCGAGGCGATCGCCGGGGTTCGCTATCGGGCGCGGCGGTTTTCGAAGACGTTGCATCCGACGATTCCGGTTCATGCGCCGCTGGTCTTCGACCTCATCGATACCTGGAACGCAAGATGCGTGGCGCAGTGTACGTACTTCGTCAACCAGCCGAAGGGGATGCTCTACAACGGTCGGCCACTGAGTGCGGAAGAGGCGGAGGCACGGCGAAATGAGCGGTTTGTGGCGTCCGCGGCGCTGCCGGCGACCGTGGTGATTCCCGCGCCGGAGGTGAATCCGATCTTCCCGATGACGCTCGATCTGCGGCTGCCGCTGGCGCGGAAGACGGCGGAGTACGTTGAACTTGGTCCGGTCGATGGCATAACGAACGGGCCGGCCAAATGACGGTCGATCTCTATCAGGCTCCGCTCCGCTACGGAGCCGCGTACGACGAGCTGTCCGCCGATGGAGTGACGCCCCGCGCGCATTGGCGGCATCTGATGGAGTCGCTGGAGGCGATCGGCCCGCAGGAGCTGGAACGGCGCTGGGCGCGGGCGGAGCGGCGGATTCGCGAAAACGGAATCACGTACAACATCTACGGCGATCCGGAGGGCGCGGACCGGCCGTGGAAGATCGATCTGATCCCGTTTCTGATTCCAGCCGAGGAATGGCGGTTTCTGGAGGCCGGGATTGTGCAGCGGGCGCGGTTGCTGAGCCGCGTGCTTGCGGATTTGTACGGCAAGCAGGAGCTGCTGACGGGCGGGCAGTTTCCAGCGGCGCTGCTCTACGCCAATCCGGCGTTTCTACGCCCGCTCGTGGGGGTCGGAGTGCCGGCGCAAAGCTATCTGCACATGCTGGCGGTGGATCTGGCGCGGGCTCCCGACGGGCGCTGGTGGGTACTGGCGGACCGGACCCAGGCGCCTTCGGGGAGCGGCTATGCGCTTGAAAACCGGACAATTGTGTCGGATGTCCTGCCGGAGTTGTTCCGAACCTCGGAAGTTCTGCGCCTCGCGCCGTTTTTCCGGGCGCAGCGGGAGGCGCTGACCTCGCTTTCGGCGAAGGCCAATCCGCGCATCGTGCTGCTGACGCCTGGGCCCTTCAACGAGACCTATTTCGAGCACTCCTACATCGCGCGCTATCTGGGCTTTACGTTGGTCGAAGGCGCGGATCTGACGGTGCGCGACCGGTGCGTTTTCTTGAAGACCGTGGCTGGCCTCGAACAGGTGGATGTGATCCTGCGCAGGGTCGACGACAGCTTTTGCGACCCTCTGGAGCTGCGCAGCGACTCGCTCTTGGGTGTGCCGGGGCTGGTGGACGCGATCGTGGCGGGAAATGTGCAGGTGGCGAACGGCCTCGGCAGCGGCTTGATCGAGACGGCGGCGGTGATGCCGTTTTTGCCGGGGCTGGCGCGTCATCTGCTGGGCGAAGAGCTGAAGCTGCCGTCGGTGGCGACGTGGTGGTGCGGGCAGTCGTACGCGCTCGAGTGGGTGCTGCAGCACCTGGACGAGGTGGTGGTGAAGCCGGCGTTTCCGTCGGGGGGCGCTTCCGGAGGTATGGAGCCGGTGTTTGGGGCGGAGATTTCCGCTGCGGACAAGACAAAATTGGCCGCGCGGCTCAGGGCGCGGCCGCAGGAATATGTGGCGCAGGAACAGGTGAAGCTTTCCACGGCGCCGGTCTGGGAGAACGGGCATGTGGATTCGCGCAGCCTGGTATTGCGGGCGTATGTGCTGAACACCGGAAATGGATGGATGGCGATTCCCGGCGGCCTGGTGCGCGTGGCGGAGGGCGATGCTGGGACCAGCAGGGGTTCCGTTGTTTCCATGCAGCGGGGCGGCCATAGTAAAGATGCGTGGGTGCTGTGGGACGGCCCGGTGGACACTTTCAGCTTGTTGCGGCCGCGCGGAGAGCCAGTGGAGCTGCGCCGTGCCGAGCGCGCCGTGCCGAGCCGCGTGGCGGACAACGTCTTCTGGCTGGGGCGGTATGTGGAGCGGGCGGAAAACATCGCGCGGATTGTGCGGGCGATGATTCCGCGCGCACAGCGGGCCGACACGGCTGAATTTGGGTGCCTCTTGCGGCTGCATGGGTGCCTGGAGACGCGGTCGAGCAAGCTGCCTCGCTCGAAGGGGAAACTCCCGGAGGCTTCAGAACTGGAGACGGAGCTGATTTCTCTGCTGACGGACGTTCGGCGGGGAGACAGTCTGGCGTCCACACTGCGCGAAGTGGCGCGGGTGGGCGGGCGGGTGCGGGAGCGCCTTTCGGCGGATATGAACCTGTTGATTGTGGAGCTGCGGGATTCGATTCCGACGGACTTGGCAACGCCATTCCTCGAATATCCGGCGATTCTTACCGCCTGCCTGGAGAAGCTTTCGGCCTTCTCCGGGATGGAGCGGGAAAATGTGACCCGCGGGCTGGGATGGTTGTTTCTGAGCATCGGACGGCGGCTGGAGCGGGCGATCTTTCTGGCGCGGCAGTTGCGGGAGTTGACCGCGCCCCTGGCTGAACCGGACTGGCCGTTGCTGGAATGCCTGCTGGAGGTGGCCGATAGTTCGATGGCCTACCGGACGCGGTATTACACGACCCTGCAGCCGATCGCGGTGCTGGATGTGCTGATGGCCGACGAGAAGAATCCGCGCTCGTTGGACTTTCAGTTGAGCCATCTGCTGGATCTGTATGAGAAGCTGCCGCGCACCGTTCCCGAAGACCTGAAGGCCATGCAGGAGGCGATAGCCGAGCTGCGCGGGTTCGACCTGAGCCGGGTGTACTACCCGCTGCCGGGGGCTGCGCGGTCGAAGGGCAACGCGGCAGGGCTTGCCAATTCAGGGCTTGCCAATTTGGAGCGGTTCCTGCGCGACCTCGAAAATCTGCTGCCGGCCTGGTCGAACAACCTGTCGAGCACCTACTTCAGCCATGCGCGCGCGCTGCCGGTTACGATAGGCGAATAGGCAGATGCAATATAAGATTCTCCATCGCACGACTTACCGCTATAAGTACCCGGTCTCGGTTGGGAACCATGTGGCTTGCCTGATTCCCCGAGAGCTGACGGGCCGGCAGTCGGCGACCGGCGAGGTTGCGGTTTCTCCCGTGCCGGTGTCGCGCTCCGAGCGCGTGGATTTTTTCGGCAACCGCACTTCGATCTTCACCGTGCAGGAGCCGCACCGGGAGTTGATCGTCGAGGCGCGCAGCGAGGTCGCGGTCACAACTGGCCCGGCGCGGGACTTGGGCGATTCGCCGCCCTGGGAAGACGCGGCGGCGCTGTTGCCGCAGGACGCGAGCGCGGAGGGGCTGGCGGCGTACCAATTCAGCTTTGAGTCCCCTCGCATTCGCATCCGCGACGATTTTGCCGCCTACGCCCGGGCCTCCTTCACGCGCCGCAGGCCGATGGCTGAGGCTTTGGTGGATTTGACAGCGCGCATGCACCGGGATTTCCGGTTCGATACCAAGGGTACGCATGTGCGCACACCAGCTGAAGAGGTCTTCAAGAAGCGGCGCGGTGTCTGCCAGGACTTTGCCCACGTGCAGATCGCCTGCCTGCGCTCGCTCGGCCTGGCGGCCAGGTATGTGAGCGGGTATCTGCGAACGTATCCGCCGCCGGGCAAGCCGCGGCTGATCGGCGCGGATGCCTCGCACGCCTGGGTTTCCGCCTTTTGCCCCGGCCTGGGCTGGCTCGACGTGGACCCGACTAACAACGTGGTGCCGACGGATGGGCATGTGACGCTGGCATGGGGCCGGGATTACGGCGATGTGAGCCCGCTGCGCGGACTGGTGCTGGGCGGCGGCGCGCACAAGCTGCGGGTTTCCGTGGATATGGAGCCGGTTCCGGGGGATTGACGCCGGATCGGCCCGGATGATGTCTGGCCCGAGCCGGTTCCGGGCGACAGTCTGGCTGGCGCTGTCTTCAGGCTCTCCGCAGCTTTCGGATGGCGTCGACGTCGGCCAGGTCTTGCGGACGGCTAGCCGCGAGCTTGGATGTCACCAAGTCTTCGCCGGAGATGCCGGGAAGAATATGGAATCCACGCGGATCCCGTCCGAAACGAAAGAAATTGCCGAACCCCGCGAAATCTTCCGGGACGATCCCCTGAAGTGCGGCTCCGAAACCGGCGAGCGCCGCATAGGTTGCTTGCCCGTTGCCAGGATCGGCCTGGATAAAAAGGTCTATGTCCCCAGTGAACCGGGGTTGCGCGTGAAAAATTACGGCGTAGCCCCCGACGATGAGTTAATTAACTCCATGGGCATGGAAGGCGGACAAAAGGTCTTTGCAGTCTTGGTACATCCGGTTCTAACTCCCAACCCTTCATGGCATAGGCGGTTTCAATCATTTCCTCCACAGCATCCATACGCTCATGAACCGACCGGCTCTGCCAATACCGGTACTCGTCGGCTTTCATCTCATCGAGGCTCGTGTATCTGCGAATCGTCTTGTCCACGTCTCTTGGTAGCACCCGCGATAAGAATCTTCAACGAGTCGTCCGGCTACGGTTCACACTCCAGCTCTCGCAGCTTCCGCTCCAGGTGCAAAATCTCCTGCGAAACCCGGATTGTCTCCGGCGAATTCCGATCCGTCGCCAGCTCGACCGAAGCCCGCAGCACCCCGATTCTGCGCTTCAGCAGCCGAATCTCCAGGTCGCGCACAATCTCCATGTCCTGCGCGTGGGTGCGCGTGTGGTCGCCCGCTTCTAGGAAAACGCGATGCAGCAGCGTCCGCTGCTCTTCAGTCTCGGCGGTGTGCTCAATGTCCTCGCCCAGCCTCCGCGCCAGCAGCCGCTCCAGCAGGCCCACTGGAAAATTCTGCAACAGTTCCTGCCAGTCCATGCCGGACTCTTTCAGCCTCCGGTCGAACGCCCGCAGCTCCGCGTGCAGCTCGTCGTACTCCGCCTGCGACTTGGAGTCGTTGCAGGCAGCCTCCAGAAAGAACCGCTCCCACGGCAGAAGGCCGGTTCCGGAGCGGGTCTCGACGCGATCCTGACGCTTGAGCGCGGCCTGCCGCAGTTCTTCGCGCAGCACCGCCGATTCGATGCCCAGCTTCTGCGCCGCATCGTGCGCAAACTGGTCCCGCTCCAGCTTCTGCGGAATGCGCCGGATATGCGGCAGCAGATAATTCATCGCCTTGATCTTCGCGTCTGCGCTGGCGCCGGGAAACTGCTGCCGCGCCCGCTCGATCAGGTAATCCGATTGGCGCCGCGCCCCGCGAATCGCCGCGGCATACGCCTCCACGCCGCGCTCGCGAATGAAGCGGTCCGGGTCGAGGCCGCCATCGAGCGTCACCACCTTGATCGTGAACCCCTCCTCGGTGAGCAGCGCAATCGACTTTTCCGCCGCATTGGCCCCCGCCGCGTCCGGGTCGAAGTTCACCACGACGTTGGTGGTCTGCCGGCGCAGCAGTCCCACCTGCTGCTCGGTAAACGCCGTTCCGCTGGTCGCAATCACGTTCTGAATGCCCCGCATATAAACCGAAATGCAGTCCATTTGCCCTTCCACCAGCAGCGCAAACTCCATCGCCCGCATGGCAGATTTCGCTTTATCCAGATTGAAGAGCACCTGACCCTTGGTATAGAGCGGCGTCTCCGGCGAATTGAGGTATTTCGGCCCGGATTTCGCGTCGCCGCCGGTATCCAAAGTACGCGCCGTGAAGGCGATCACCTTCCCCGACTCGTTGCAGATGGGGAACATCACCCGCTTGCGAAACCGGTCGTAAAGATGCCCGCGCACCACGTTCCCCGCGCCATCCTCCGTGTCCTTCGAACTGAACAATCCCGAAGCGCGCAGCGTGTCGGCGTCGGCCATCGAAGACAGCCGGTCGCGCAGGCCGTTGAAGTTGTCCGGCGCGTACCCAAGGCGGAACAGCTTCACCGCCTCCGCCGACACTCCGCGCCCGGTCAGGTATTCGCGGGCGATCGCGCCCTCCGCCGAACGCAGTTGCTCCTCGAACCACTGCGCGGCTATCTCATGCAGATCGAGCAACTTGCGGCGAATCCCAGCCTCCGCCGCCTCTTCCGGCGAGTTGTATTCCCGTTTGGGCAGCGGAATGCCGCACTTCTGCGCCACCGCCCGCACCGCCTCCGGAAAGCTCATGTTTTCAATCTTCGCAACGAAACTGAAAACGTCTCCGGACTGCCCGCAGCCGAAGCAGTGGAAGAACTGTTTCGCCGCGTGAACGTTGAACGAAGGCGACTTTTCCTTATGGAACGGACACAATCCCGAGTAGTTCTGCGCCCCCGCCTTGCGCAGCCGGATGTAGCCGCCAATCACCTTCACGATGTCGGCCTGCTGCTTCACGGTTTGGGCAAAATCGGGCATGGCTGGAAGCGTTGGCTCATCTTCAGAATAGAGCCTTCACCCGTGCCCATGAACTTGTTGAAAAACTCTGAGTTCTCATGCTTTGTAACAGAGCTCGGCTTCAGTCGTGCCGATAAAGCCAATCAAATCAACCGGGCTTTAGCCCCTGAGGGCCGATTCTGCACCCGGCGGAGCGCGCGCCGCGTCAGCATCCAGCCGACTGCCCAAAAACATCCAGAGCCGCGCCCAGCCGCGCCAATCCCTCCGCAGTCATCGCCCGATCTCCACCAATCCCTATGCGGAAACGCTCCGGCATCTCGAAAAAACGCCCCGGCACCACCGAAGTCTCAAACCGCCCGCGCAACAGCTCGCAAAAAGCATCCACCGGCCCGGTCTTGAGGCGCGGAAAGGCAATCGTCCCCCACCGCGACCGAAAAACATCGAGATCCGCGCGCGAATCGAGAAAAGCTTCTAGAGCTGCGCGGTTCGCCGCAAGCAACGCATTCGCCCTTGCGCCCACCTTGTCTAAGTTATCCAGCGCAATAACTCCCAGTAACTCGGCCGGAAACACCGGCGAGCCGCTCATTAAGTCGTCCACCCGCCGGATCCGCGTCGCGAGGCCAGCCTCGGCCAGTATCCATCCGGAGCGAATGCCGCTCAAGCCATACGCCTTGGTCAAGCTGTTGGTCGCCACGAACTGCGGTCCGTAACGCGCGCAAGTCCGGTAGGGCGAACGGAACTCGCCCAACGGCACCAGATCCAGATACACCTCATCCACCAGCACCCACGCGCCCACCGCCGCGGCCATCTCGCCGATCCGCCGCAACGTCGCCTCGCTCGTAAACGCCCCCGTTGGATTATGCAGATTGGTGATGGCAATCAGCCGCGTATTCGCGGTGATCTTCGACTGCAATTCACCCAGATCGATCGCAAAATCGTTCTCCGCGCGCCGGCCAAAGCGCACCACGTTTGCACCAAGGTAATGCGCAACATCCACCAGCAATCCGTAAGTCGGCTGCTCGATCAGCGCCTCATCGCCCGGCTCCAAAATCGTCGCCATGGCCAGATGATTGGCCATCGAGGTTCCGTTGGCCGTCACCACGCACTCCGGAGCCACGCCGCTTCGCGCCGCCAGCCGCTCCACCAGCGGCGGATAGCCGTAGGTGTCTGGCCCATTGATCTCCAGGTCCGCCATCGTCACCGGCAGCTCCGCCAGCGGATAACTCATCATGCCGCTCGTGGCCAGGTTGTACTTCGCCACCGACTGCAGCTTGGCCCACTCCAGATAACTCGAACGCTTATTTCGCTTGAACGCAGTCATAACACCGCTTTCCGTTTTCGATCCCAGAACAGATACACGGGCAATCCCAGCAACAGAATCCCAACCCCGATCAGGCTATTCTCCGGATAGGTATAAATCGTATTCCCAACCACCGTCCAGCACGCCACGATGAACACAATCGTTGTGAAGGGATGCCCCGGCACGCGAAAGCCCGGCTCCGCCAGAGCCGAATCGGGGCTTGCCAACCCACGCCGCCGAAATACGAACAAACACACCGCGCTAAGGCCGATAAAGAAGAAGTCGATCGGAATCACAAAGTTCAAAATCTGCTCGTATTTCCCGGTAAACGCAATCGCAATCGCCCACGCGCTCTGCAGCGCAATCGCAACCACTGGCGCGCCTGTCCGTTCTGAAACATAAGCCACGCCGCGAAAGAACAAGCCATCCTCAGCCATGGCAAAATACACGCGAGGCGCGGTCAAGATCGCCTGGCTCAGAAAACCTACCGTTGAAACCGCAATCCCCAGGGCAATCAGCCGCGCCCCCCGCTCGCCGCTGACGATGCGCATCACCGCGCTGGCCGGCACGGTGGTCTCGGCTAAGACAGTCGTCCCGAGCACGCGAAGGCAGACGACATTCACCAGCAGATAAAGCGCAATCACCGCCAATACGCCAATCACCAGCGCCCGGCCCAGATTTCTGCGTGGATTGCATATCTCGCTGGCGATAAAGTTCGTTGTCTGCCAGCCTCCATAGGAGAACAAGACCGGGACCATCGCCGCGCCTACCGCGGCGGCCAGCCCCAATGAAATAGGCCTGTCGAGCACGGGATGCAGCAGCGCATGAGGCTGCCTCGCCAGAAACAGACCCGCGGCGACCAGGCACGCAATCGCCGCGATCTTCAGCACCATCAGCACACTCTGCACACGGCTCCCAGCCTTCACACCCAGGCAATTGATCAGGGTCAAAATGCCAAGCGTCAGCACCACTATCCAGCGCGCCGAGATAGGCAAGCCGGTAAGTTCGAGAAAGTATCCGGCAAAGGTCACAGTAACTGCGGCCATGCCGCCCGTCTGCACCACCAGCAGCAGAACCCATCCGTAGAGAAAGCCCACCGCCGGATGCAGCGCCTTGCTCAGGTAGACATACTGCCCGCCGACCTCCGGCAAGCGATCCCCTAACTCCGCATAGATAAAGGCGCCTAAAATAGCGATGACTCCGCCGGCAACCCACACCGCGAGCATCAACGCCGGCGAATGCACCCGCTGCGCCACCACATAGGGATTGATAAAAATCCCAGCGCCCACCATGCCGCCCATCACGATCATCGTGGCGTCGAAGAGGCCGATCCGGCCCGCCAGCCTGGGTCGCGCGTTACTCACCATCTCAGGACCCCAGCCTCCATGCCCAAATGCAGCGCTTGAGAGCGACAGAATCTCTACTCTAAATCACACTTCTCGCCAGAACGCGACTACGCGGCCCGCAGCCTTGTCTGCAGATCGCGCAATACGTTCTGCGCCTGCGCATCCTGCTGCTGCGAGTGGGCGGAAACGCCCCCCACCAGCAGCTTCGCGGCCATCTCCGCATGCGGCAGCGCCTCGGTATCGCGATGCTCCCCAACCAGCGCGCGCGCCCACAACAGTTGCGCCTCGCCGATGCGCCGGTCCGTCGAAGCCACCTTCCCATCCTGAACGCTGAATAGCTCCCGTGCCGTAGCTTCCGCTTCGGCAAACTGCCCCGCTTCCACCTGCGCCCATGCCAGGAAATAGAGCGGCTCGGCAAGGTCGGGACTCGACCCCGCGATCTTGCGCCAGCCGGGCAGAATCGCCTCTAGCGTGGGCAGTGCCTCTTTCGCGCGGCCCAACTCAATCAAGGCTCCAGCCATCCGGTCCTGTTGCTCCAACGCGGCGCGGCTTTCCGGCCCCTCGCACGCCTTGATGCCCTCATAAGCCTGCCGGAAGATGGGCAAACTCGCCTGCGGACTGCCTCCCAAGTCTTTCACCTGCGCCAACTCGCCGTATGCCGCGGACTGATCGCACTTGGCCTGCGCATCCTGCATGTAAACGGCCAGCGCCTTGTCATAGCTCGCTTCGGATTCCGCATAGCGCTCGCGCAGCTTAAAGGCATAGCCCAGCGTGTACAGCAAGTCCCCAAACTCGTGCGGCGGCAGCACGTTGCGCCCCTGCGCCGCCTCGACCGCGGATTGAATCATTCTCAAGTTCTCTTCGCTGCGAAAGCCGAGCCTATCGCGGTTGGTGGCGTAATACACCGCGCTCCAAATCTTCACCGGGGCGGATATGCCGGATTTGCGGGATAACTCAAGCGCGTGCGTGGTGAGAGCAAGCCCTAGATCGGTCTTGCCCTGGAGATAGGCCACTTCCCCCGCAGTAGCTTCCGACTCCGCCTCGGTATCGTAGTCCCCGGCTGCCTTCGCGCTCGCAATGACCTCGGCAAATACCCGCGCCGCGCCGTTCAGATCGTTGTTCTCATACATCGACTCGGCAAGACTCATCTGCGCCTTGCGTAAATCCGCCGGATTCTTGATGTAATCCGGCAGCAGCTTCACGCCTAACTCAAGAAAATCCGGCACCGAGAAGTTAGGCTTGCCGGTATAATTCGAGTTGGCCAGATACAGCAGCCGGTAGAGAAACGTCTGCATCCGCACCGCGCGCTGGCCCTCCAGAACCGCCTGCTGCTGACGCCATCCCGCGTAGGCAAGACTCGCCACCAGCGCCAGCGCAAAGACCAGCGCGGCAAAGACCAACTTTCGCTTTCGCCGCACATACTTTCCGATCAGGTACATCGTCGTCTGCGGCCTGGCCAACACCGGCCAGCCGTTCAGGTAACGCTGGATGTCCCCTGCGAGAGCATCGAGAGTCGCATAGCGATCTTTGGGCCGGGGCCGCAGGCATTTCGCCACGATCGTCGAAAGATCCCCGCGCAATGTCTGGCGAAGGCGCTGATCGGACATGCCGCGCCGTTCCGCCGCCTCGCCCGTCACGGCATTGGTAATCCGCTCCGGCTCGCGCTCGGCAATGGCCCGCTCCATCATCGCCGCCACGGAAGCCTTGCCGCCTGGCCTGGTGCCCGATAGCAGTTCAAACAGGATCACTCCCAGCGAATACACGTCGCAAGCGGTCGTCAGAGGATCGTTGCGCAACTGCTCCGGGCTGGCATAGGCCGGCGTCGCCATCACTGTGCTGGTCAAAAGGCCGTCGGACTCCATGAGCTTCGACGTGCCGAAGTCCAGCAACTTCACCGTACCCTCGGAAGTTACAAGAATATTGGAAGGTTTCAAGTCCAGATGCACAACTAAGTGCCGGTGCGCATACGCAACCGCGTCGCACACATGGAGAAACAAGCGCAAACGCTCATCTACGCCAAGACGGTGCTCGTCGCAGTACGTATCGAAGTGAACGCCCTCCACAAACTCCATCACCAGATACGGCTGTCCGTTCTCGGTAAAACCGGCGTCGAGCAACCGCGTGATATTGGCATGATCGAGCGAAGCCAGTATCTTCTGTTCGCGGTGAAATCGCTCCACAAACGTCGGCCCCGCGGCGTGGGGTGCCAACACCTTCATCGCCGACCGCATCAGCGTGCCGGCCACCTTGCGCTCCACCAGATAGACCGAGCCGATGCCGCCCGAGCCGAGCAATCGGATCAGCGCGTACGGGCCGATCTTGCCCGTCAGCAGCTCCGGGCCGGGCGCGGCATCTTCCTCAACTTCCACCTCGCCGGCGGCGACGATGGCCATCGCCCGCCGCCGCAATTCCGCATCCGGACAGGCCTCCGCAAGCAACCGCTCGCGCTCCGCCTCGGGAGCGATCGCAGCCAGGTGAAACAGCCGCTGCAACATCTCCCAGTTGTCGGACTCCAACGTCATTTGCGCTCCGCCCTCCCGGCAAGCATGCGGAAAGGGTGTCTCTCAGATTACAACAACGCCGCAGGTTGCAACTTGCTAGAAAAGATTGCCCGCCACCGATTCGGCAGCCTGCTCCAACTCATCGCCGGTCGGGTCTTCCGCCTTGCTGGCGGCGGCTTTCCGCCAATAACTCAGCGTCACACTGAAGTAACGGTCCCGGACCCGGCCTGCTATCTTCTCCAAAGCATGGCCGCCCGCCGCGGGCAACGCGCAGCGAACCGCCTCATTGCCAATTCCCTTCAGTTTCATCGCATCCGCGCCGCAAGGCGGAAGCGGAGCCTTGCTCACCTCGATCCGCAAAGAAGTCGTGGCGTCCGAACTGCGAACGAAGCTGCAAACGCCCTCACCCGCATCGGAAACAGGCACGGCGACCGAGACGTTTCCTCCGAGCACACGAGCAGCCGTCCCTTGTGTGAGCCACGGACAAGCGGCCGGAGCCTGGCCGAAGACGGTGGCCGCGCCGTAAGCAAGCGCACCCCCCGCAATCCACCGGTGGAGCCTCGCACCCTTCATCCTTTACCGCCCATCGCGACCTTGGCGGCAGACTGCAACTGCGGCAGCGGAGCCGACTTCAGAATCCTGCCGCCCTCCTCCAGTACATGCAGTTGATTCACCGCCAAATCCTTGAACTTATCCACCTGCCCGCTCAACCACTTCACTTCGACTAAGTCGACCTTAGCCGCTCGTTCCAGGCCAAAATGCATGCGGAGATCGTTTTGCGAAAAGTAACTTCCTCCGCTGCGCAACTCTTCCATCTGCTGCAGTGGATTCCCGGCGTCCAGCGTCGTCTTGGCCGTCACCGTAACCCGGCTTCCGATCCCCGATCGATTCGACTTCACGCCCACCAGCTTGATCTTGACCCAGTTGCGCTTCAGCGTCGAATCGCAGCGCAGCAACTGAGGGAGCGCGTTGATGCAATTGACCGCAATGTCCATATTGCCGTCGTTGTTGTAGTCGCCAAAGGCGCACCCGCGCGCCGGAGCGTTTTCGAGTATCCCCGGCCCGCCCTGCGCCGTAACTTCCTCAAACCGGCCATTGCGCAGGTTGCGATAGAGATACTTATGCTCGGCATACTTCAAGTCGGCCTTCGACTTATCCACTTCCGGATACACATGCCCGTTCGACATCAGCAGGTCTAGCCACCCGTCGTTGTCCATATCGAAGAACCCCACCCCCCAACCCAGCAGCCGTGTATTCACCCCCAGTCCACCTGGGTAAGTACGATCCTCAAACGTGGCGTCGCCCAGGTTCGTATACAGCGAATCCGTATCGCCGGCAAAGTTCGTCTTCACCACGTCCAGATTGCCGTCGCGATTGTAGTCGCCGATTGAAACGCCCATCCCGGCCTGCGGTTTCGCCTCCGCCGACAGCGCCGCGCCCGCCTCAATGGCGATGTCGCGAAAGGTTCCATCCTTCTGATTGAGATAAAGCGTTGCCGGCGCGGAATCGTTGGCCACATAAATGTCCGGCCATCCGTCGTTATCCAGATCCGAGGCCGCCACGCTCAGTCCATACGTTCCCAAGGCGGTCCACATGCCCGCTTTCTCGCTAACATCCGTGAAAGTCCCGTCGCCATTGTTGCGATAAAGGATGTTTCGTCCGCCCGGCAATCCCGGAGGCCCGCAAGCCACAAGAATTCCCTTGTAAGTGCAGGGACCATCCTCGGGCTTCGGCGCAGTCTTCAGATCGAAATCCACATAGTTGGCGACAAATAAGTCGAGATGCCCGTCGCGATCGTAATCCACAAAAGTACAACCCGTGTTCCAGCGGATCTTAGGCCCCGGCTGGATCAAGCCCGCCTGCTCGGTGACGTCGGTAAAGGTGCCGTTGCCGTTGTTGCGGTAGAGAGCATTTTGCCCGTAGTAGGTAACGAACAAGTCGTCGCGCCCGTCGTTGTTGTAGTCGCCCACACAGCAGGCCTGTCCCCACCCCGTCTTGTGCTCCAGTCCCGACCCTGCCGTAACATCCGTAAACGTGCCGTCGCGATTGTTCTTGAAGAGATGACAGCGCGGCTCCTGACCCGCCGGAAAACCCTCCAGCCTCCAGCCATTGACCAGAAACAAATCCACCCAGCCATCGTCGTCGTAGTCGTAGAAAGCTAGCCCGCACCCGGTCGTCTCCAGCAGATACTTGTTGGTAAATTCTCCGCCATAAATCGTCTTCGCGTTCAACCCGGCCTCGCGCGCCACATCCACAAAGCTGACTCCGAGCGGCGTGCCTTCGATGGGCGACTTAGGCCCCGGCGGCGGCGCTGCCGGCTTCGCTTCGTAATCGCGTTCCTGGGGCCCTAACTTGGGCGCGCTCTGTTGCTGCCGCGGCGCGGCCAGCGCGACAATCTCCGCAAAGGGCAGTACCAGCGCCGTGCGGCTCAGCGAACGAAGAAATTTGCGGCGATTCAAGAGATTAAGCCTTCCCCATTCCGTGTTGACTGACTGAAAACGATCGCTTAGGGTTGCCCTGCGCCGGGCGTGGGCATCTGCGACGCTTCCATATGCACATGCCACGGCGAGCTTTCCGTGTGCATCTCCGGATGCATGCGCAGAAACTCGAGCGAGTAAGTCGGCGCGCCTGGATCGATCCGTTTCATCGCGTATTGCGCGGCCTCTTCCGCCGCCTCCTTCTTCCTCCCCAGCCGCCGGTAAAGCACGGCAAGATTGTAATGCGCCGCCAGGTCGTCCGGATCGATCGACTGCAACGCCTGGAACTGCGCCATCGCATCTTCGGCGCGATGCTGCTGATAGTAGGATATGCCTAACTCCCGGCGCGCGTCGCGCGAATACGGGTATTGGCTGACGACCTTTTCGAGGTCGGCTACCTCAGCCTCCGAATGACGGGATCGCCGCTCCACCAGCGCCATGTAATAGAGCGCCCGCGCGTCGTCGGGATGAATCGCCAGCGCTTTCTCAAGCGGCGCGCGCGCCTGGTCGTATTTCTCCCACTCAATCAAGTTTACGGCTAGATTGATGTAGCCGTCTTTGTAGTCCGGACGAAGAGCGATAACTCGTTGAAATGCCTGCGCCGCATCCTCATACTGCTGCTCGTCGAGATATCCGATGCCCACATTGTTCCAGCGCATCCATTCCGGATTGTCCGTCGCTTCAGGCTGGCTCGCGGGATTCTGGCCCATGGCATACGTACGCTTGCGCGAAGCAAGCTCCACCACCGGGTAAGCCGGATGATCCTTGCCCAGGACATTGTTCAGATAACTCTGCCGGAGATGCCGGTATTCCACCGCCGCCGCAATCGTTACCGCGCCCTTGGTATCCTTCGGAATGCGGAACTCGTACCGCACCAGGGCCGATCGGCCCGACTGAATCGTGTTGTCGTAAGCCACCGAGTGGATCGCCCAAACTTTGTGGTTGTCGACGAAGTCTCCCAGTACATCCACTGGACGGTTGGTGAAGCTGTGCGCGCTCGGATCGATCGTGCCATCCGGCCTGAGAAAGCCGCTCTCGTAGATCGTCGCTCCCGCACCGTCTTTCACCGTGAACTGGACCCATGCTTCGTAAAGATCGCGCACCTCTGGGATCAACGAGTGTCCGATGTTCCTGTTTTGGACCACCACATAGGCTTCCACCAACTCATCCGGCTCAAGCGCGACCGGCGCGGAACCCAGTGGCGCGGCCATTGCGCCGCTATCGACCGACTTCAGCGCGAAGATATCCACATTAAGATAGTTGCCGCTCTGGAGAAAGTCGACCGTCTTCCGCAATTGCTCGTCGAAGCCGTAATAGAAAGGAACCGCTGTGTTGCCCGCCAGCCAGCGATGCGAGGCGAACGTACCCTGCTTCGCGCCTGGGTCCGGCAAAGCATTCGCAGCCCGCTTCATGTGGCAGCCCTGGCAGGCGGTGTAATCGGCCGTGTAGAACGTCAGCGGGTTCTGCTGCGAAAACTTAGACCCCTGCCACTCGTCGTAGGCCGTAAACGCGCGAATCCACTTATAGTCGTTCAGCATGGGCGGCAGGTTGGCTTTGTGGCATGCCGAGCAGAACTGGGGGGTGCGATAAATATCTCGCATCACCGCCTTGCTATGCCGGTCCAGATGCGCCAGTATCTCGGAGTCCGGAACCATCCCCGGAATGCGGTTCCCTTTTTCGTCCACCAGCACCGAAGGCACATCCATAACAAAGCTGCCGTTGCCCAGCTTGGTTTCGACGCTCTCGATCGAGTGGCAAGTCAGGCATGTCAGTCCGTCGCGATCGAAGGCGCGGTCGAAGGGATAACTCGCATTCAAGGCGCCGGCCAGAACCCCCACCGGGTTATGGCAGCTATCGCAGTGCCGCGCAAACTCGACGCCTTTGGTCCGCATCAGGATATTCACACTGGTCCGATAGAACGGCGTCCGGAAGGAGTTGGCATGGAGCGACTCGCGCCACTGGCGGTACGCCTCTTGGTGACAGTGTCCGCAGTACTTCGCATCCAGAAAGGCCGAAGGCTCCAGAAAGTCTCCGCCCTCGACCGTCGCGTTCCCCGGCAGCGCGATCTTATCTTTGCCAAACGCGAAGTTATAAAGAGGCCGCACCTTATCCGTGTACG
>Ga0116230_10001916_pt1 | contig 20024 bp, 11 predicted proteins | sample S1TSphfallax_3_FD_88678 | JGI IMG/M metagenome (GOLD analysis project Ga0116230, IMG submission 88678) | Host-associated microbial communities from peat moss isolated from Minnesota, USA - S1T2_Fd - Sphagnum fallax MG | ecosystem: Host-associated > Plants > Peat moss > Unclassified | place... | reverse complement strand
TAATTCCAAATTTAATTCCAAATTTAATTCCAATTTACTATGTATTACATAATTAATTAGTACACGATAAGGAATAATTAAGGAATTTTTTTTTTAAAATGGTACACGGAAATGTTATTAACAACCATTGAGTTTATTTAGTCAAATGGGAACTCAAGGATGTTTACTTATTACTACCAGTAAATTATCCTAATAGTTAGTTACTTGGAATAATTAAGATGAAAAAATAGGATGCTAAAGTCAAACGGACGGAATTGACAATGATCGAACTTTAAAACCCCATCAAGATATCCAAGATAAAGAAAATATGAATCCTCCAATTCTATTGGTCATGAGCATTATCATCATATTTGATTGGAGGATGGAACCGTTTTAGTGTTTCTTTGGTGTTTTATTGGGCATAAAAATTCTCATTTTAAATTCCATTGGAGAACAAATCATCTTGATTTTCATTGGGTCATGAAGGATGAAGAGGCCATTGATTAGAAGGAAGGATTTTCACAACTTCCATTGGAAAAGGAGAACAAGCTCAAGGAGGGGTCATGGGAAGCTTGGTGTGAAAGGAGTTTTATCTTATGTGTTTTCCTTGAGAAGAGGAAGAAAATGAATGTGTGAAAGGAAAACTAGTTATTATGTGTGAAGAAGTGTCGTTCATAAAAAAATTGTGTGTAAACAAAAGAGCATGGAAGGAAATTATGTGTAGCAAGTAGTTGTGGGGGAATTCATGAAAGGATTTCCATGAACAAACCTTTGGATTATTTATTAAAATAGTTGTTCCTTTTATATACATCGTTGGATTTTTTCAATTTTCAAATAGTTCTAGTTTAGGAGGTGCAAAACGTTTTCTCAAAATTTCAATATCATTGAGTTTGTTGTAAGAGAGTTACACTTGCTGAAAGTAGAGGGGGTTGAAGTTTTTTTTTTTTTTCAAATTTGGTCAAAATAACTTTTAGTTTTGAGCCATAATTTTTTATTTCAAAAATAAAAACTTATAAGATTTTGTAGCATTATTCCCTTAAAGATTAGCTTTCTAACAACCCTATGCATGTTAGATTAAAAGATTGTATGAAGATATTATGAGGAATGAAATGAAGGGAGGTCAATTATCAAGTGTGAACATTGATCAAACATCAACACAATGCTCCTTCACATTCCATCATGGTGAGTTTTGATTTTCCAAATGTATTGGTATCTTCCAAGTGGAATCAACGCATTAAATTCTTGGTGAATTTCATTAAATTTCATTAAACCACCTTAATTTATTAGAATACAACTACATAGTAGTTCCACCCCCAAATGAGTTTTGTGAGTGCATATCTTCATGTGGAAGGTGTGCAAGAATTCCTCACACATAGTAAGAAGTTAAATTGTAAAAACCTAAATCAAGTTAGTGAGACAAGCTAGGGCTTAGAAGGCTAGCTAATTGACATGTGCAAACTAGGATATATAGTATTGCAAGTGGACTAGTATTAACATTATTTTGCCAAGTCATTTTGGTGTGTCATCTCAATATGTCATCTAGACAAATAACTTTGGTTTGTGATTTCAACAAGTCATTTGGGTATGTTATCTTGTAGAGTCATTTCAATATGTCATTTTAACAAATCATATTGGTATTTCATCATAATAAATCATATGGGTTTGCCATTTTAACAATTCATTTTGGTATGTTACCTTAGGAAGTCATTTTGGTATGTCATTTCAACAAGGGTGTATCATCTTGAGAATTCATTTTATGTTAGCAGATTATTCTGGTATGTGAATTCAACAAATCATTCTTGTATGTTATCTTAACAAGTCATCTTGGTATGTCATTTTATAAAATCATTTTGGTATGTTCGTTTGGCAAGTCATGTCAACAACTCATATTGTCCTATGTGATTTTAGCAAATCATTTGGGTATGTCATTTTGGCAACTCACTTTGCATGTGGTTGATAAGTCATCTTGCTATGTCATTTTAACAACTCATTTTGGTAAATGTGATTTTCACAAATCATTTGGGATTATAATATAGGGAAGGACCATTTTTTAATGGCATCTTGGCAAGTTATTTTGGTATGTTATTTGAATAAGTCATTTTGACAAGTCATTTTGGTATGTTATTTGAATAAGTCATTTTGGTATGTCATTTTGATAAATCATTTTGGTTTGTTAGTTCAACAAGTTATTTTTGGTATGTTATTCTGGTAAGTCATTTTGGTATGTTAATTCGACAAGTCAACTCAATAATTCATTTTGGCAACTCACTTTGATACATGGTTGACAAGTCATTTTAACAAGTCATTTTTGATAATATATGATTTTGGCAAGTCATTTGGGATTACTATACAGGGAAGTCATTTTTGTATGGCATATTGGCAAGTTAATTTGGTATGTTATTTGAGTAAATCATTTTGTTATGTCATTTTGACAAGTCAGTTTGGTTTGTTAGCTCAATAATTCATTTCATAATGTTATTCCAATAAATCATATTTACTATCATGGCAAATTATTTTGGTATTTGAATTTGACAAATCATTCATGTATGTTATTTCAACAAGTCATCTTGGTATGTCATTTTGGTATGTCATTTACAAGTCAATTCAATAACTCATATTGAACTATGTGATTTTGGCAAATCATTTGGGTACATCATTTTGGCAACTGACTTTGATACATGGTTAACAATTCATTTTGGTAAATATACAATTTCGGCAATTGATCTAGGATTATAATCTAGGGAAGTCATTTTTATATGGCATATTGGCAAGTTATTTTGGTATGTTATTTGAGCAAATATTTTGGTATGTCAATTCAATAATTAATTTTGGTTTGTTAACTCAACAAGTCATTTCATTATGTGCATTGGCAAGGTATCCCAACAAGTGTTTGGGCACTCATGATAAAAATAATTTTGGTAAGTTGTGTATAATATTATTGACAAGTTTGTTGATGTAAATTTTCCATCATAATGAACATGAAAATTCAATCCATCACGAATAGAAATGTGATGAACTGCACACAAATGAAAAGAATTACATAAGCTATCTCGACAAATCATTTGGAAATCATTGGTAATTCATGTTTCAAGATAATTTTGACAAGCCATTTTTGGAAATCATTTCATTAAGTTACATCAACAAGGTATTTTAGCAAGTCATTTCAACATTCATGATAACAAATCATGCCAACAATGATATATCGAGATGACTTGTTGAGATAATGTACACAAATGATTTGTGGAATTCACATACCAAAAGAATTTGCCAACATAAAATGAGTTATCAAGATGACACATCAAAATGACTCGTTGAAATGACATACGAAAATGAATTGTTGAGATGACAAACCCAAATGATTTATTGTGATGAAATACCAATATGATTTGTTATTATGACATATTGAAATGACTTTGTAAGATAACATATTGGATTGACTTATCACTACTACAAAAGTGGGGTGCAATTTACTAGCCTAAATCACTATGGGACCTTAAAAGTGAAATAAATATTCTATTTATGCTACTTTATGATATGCCCTAAATTATTTTAAGCTATTTTAGTTATTTTACCTTATATTTTCTGTTATAATAGGCTATTATAAATTATTGTACCCTAAATTATTATACATTATTTTACCTTAAGGTATTTTAACTAGTTTATTATAAGCATTTAAGTTATTTTAAATTAAATTATTCAACTAACTTTAGGCTATACCTTAGGTTATTTTATTTTGAATTAATATATGTTATTTCAAGTTATACTTTCAATTATTATAAACTATTTCATCTTAAGCATAATAACTTAAAATAATCTAAAATATAATATAATGACCTAAGGTAAAAATAACTTAGAATTAAAAAAATAACCCATGAAAAATAATTTTAAATGCCCTATAATATAATAATAACCAATAGCTTATGATATTATAACATAGAATATCCAATAATAATTTATAATACATTAATCAGCAATAGTTGTAATATTACATATAAAAACCAACAATAACTTATAATACAATAACCACCAATAACCACTAATATAATAACATTAATAAACATCAATATCCACCAATAGCCATTAATATAATAACCACTAATAACCATTAATATAATAACCACTAATAGCCATTAATATAATACCAATTAATAACCATCAATATTCACCAATAGAATAGTCACCAATAGCCACCAATAACCATTAATAGAATAGCCACCAATAACCATTAATAGAATAGCCACCAATAACCATTAATATAATAGCCACCAATAACCATTCATAGAATAACCACCAATAACCATTAATAGAATAGCCACCAATAACCATTCATAAAATAACCACCAATAACCATTAATAGAATAGCCACCAATAACCATTAATAGAATAGCCACCAATAGCCATTAATAAAATAACCACCAATAGCTGTTAATACAATAACAACCAATAGCCACTAATAGAATAGCCACCAATAACCACCAATAGTCGTTAATATAATTACAACCAATAGCCACTAATAACCATTAATAAAATAGGCACCAATAGCCATTAATAAGATAGGCACCAATTTATTAAAAAAAACACCAATAGCCATTAATAGAATAGGCACAATAGCTATTAATAGGATAAGCACCAATTAATAGAATAGGCATCAATAGCCATTAATAGAATAACCATCAATAGCCATTAACAGAATAACCATCAATAGCCATTAATAGAATAGCCATCAATAACCACCAATAGAATAACCATTGATGGCCATTAAGAGAATAACCACCAATAACCATTAATAGCCATTAATATAATAAGTACCAATAACCATTAATAACAATCAATAGTCGTAATAAAAGAATAACCAATAACCATATATTAGAATTGCTTAAGATTGCCAAAAATAATTTAAAGTGAAATAATTTATAATAGACAAAAATAACTTAAGGTGAAATAACCTATAATAACCTAGAATTACCAATAATAACATAAGGTGAAATAGGCCTCAATAGCTAAAACTAACTTATAATAGCTACAAGTAACTTAAACTAAAATATTTACAATAGCCAAAAATAACATATAATAGTTTTCAAAATTACAATAGCTAAAAATAGCCTAAGGTGAAATAAGTTAAAATAGCCAAAAGTAACTTAAAATAACCAAAAGTAACCTAGGGTGAAATAACAAAAAAAAACCAAAAGTTATTGAGATAGCCGTAAATAGCTGTAAATAATTTAGGGTGAAATAATTTAAATTAATGAAAATTAGTCATATAATAATTTAAAGTAGCTTAAACATAGGTAATATTATTATATTATCAAAAAATCTATCCATTTTTTTAATTTTTTTTTTTTAAAAAAAATGGTCATTGAAATTTTTTTTTATAATTTTTTTTTTTTTTTTTGTTCAAATGATTTTAAACTTTCAAAAGGAAATAAAATGTAAGTATGTACATTCACTAGTAAAAAAACCTCGTTTTTCGACTTGTCTTAGGCGATTAAAAGTGCCTTTTGCAACTTTTTTTGATCAAAAATAGTTGCAAAAGACACTTTTAATCGTCCAAGACAAGTCAAAAAATGGGGTTTTTTTTTCTAGTGATTATTGATTTAAAAAAAAGTAAATTCGAATCATTTCATATGAACAAAATTTCAATAAGATATGATTTTTCAAAGTTTTTGTAATGTTTAAAATAAAGTATTTGATAAATAGAATGTAATGTAACATATTACCACAACAAATGGGGTGGCTTGATGGTAAGGGTGTTTGCTTCTAATATAAAGGTCAAGGGATCAAACTTCATGAATGGTGTTGTGTGTGGTCAACAATCGTATGTTGATCGAATATTTTCCTATCAAATTTTTAGAATAGATGCTTAATTTGATTATGTGGTCTATCTACTTAAGCTAGGTTTTAAACCTAGCCTAGGTAGTGTCATGTGTCAATAAATCATAGGTTAAAAAATCATGAAAATTATCAATAATATTATATATTAAATAATTAAATAATAATTGATTTCCATGTTGGTTAGTTAATTAATTAGCAAGTGAATGGTTTGGTAAATTTGTATTCACATGAGAATAACCTTTTTTCACTAGGTACTAATGAAACAATTCATTGTCCGTAGCAACTAGTCCTCATTCACTAAGGGATTAAACAATTTCACTGGGTAAAAATGTCCAAATTCACTCAAAATTTAGTGAAACCTAGAATGAACTAGGACATATTTTGTAATAGTATATTGAAATCGCAAACCAAAATTATTTTGTCTATATGACGTACCCAAATGATTTACCAAAATATTGTACCAAAATAATTTCTTGGGATCGCATACCAAATTGACTTGCCAAGATCACATACCAAAGTAACTTGTTGAAATATATTAAAATGATAGGTCAAGATGACATACCAAAATGACTTGTGGAGATAACATATTAAAATGATAGGCCAATATGACATACCAAAATGACTTGTGGAGATAACATAGTAAAATGATAGGCCAAGTTAACATACCAAAATGATTAGTGGATATAATGTACTAAAATGACAAGCCATAATGACATACCAAAATGACTAGCGTGGATAACATATTAAAATGACAAGCCAAGATGACATACCATAATGACTTGTCAAAATATACTACAACAAAAGGTGTCTTTGTATGCCAAGTGATTTCACTAGATTTTGAGTGGATTCACTAGTTGTAATGAGTGTGGATTAATGAAGAAGTAATGAATTCATTGGTTTGGTGAATGGGGACTAATGAACTACACCCGCATACAAAAATGACAAGCCAAGATGATAGACCAACATGACTTATTTTTATTAAATAACCATTTATGTTTGGGATACCTTTTAAATTTATGATTTACAATTTTATATCATACACTACAACAAAAGGTGTCCATGTACACCAAGTGATTTCACTAGTTTATTAATGAACATGACCTAGTGGGGAAGTAATGAATGGGACTAATGAATTGCACCCACATTTTGTAGTAATGATATTGTTTTAATTTGGCCTTTAAAAAACAATAAACCTCGGAACCTTAAACCTTTTAAAATAAACCAACATTCCATGAGATATTCATTTACTGATTATAATTTCAAAGTCATTCATGTCATCATATTCATTTACACACACCAATGTGGAAGAAGGAACATATCAATATATCATAGTTATTTCTTACCTAGATTGGTGTTGCTTCAACTATTGTTTTTTTAAATTAACAAACCACTTTCCTTACATCTTTCTCCCTTATGTATATTCTAAATGGTGGTTACAACCAACCTTCCAACCACAAATGTTTAGTTGTTATTGTAATTATCTTCAACCACTTATAATTAATCTATTGGTTCTACTTATTAATTAAATACCATGAGCATGTTGGTATGCTACTATTAGCCGACTTGCAATACTATATATTTTGGTTTGCATGTGTTAGTTAATTAATTCTTTAAGGCCTAGCTTGTCCCGCTAGTTTCTTCTCGAATTTTACAATTTAACATTTTATTATGTTTATCTTGGTAAAAGGTTTCTACCTTTCAATTGAACAAAAAATATGCACCCAAAGTTTTGTGCACAAAATGAAACACATTGAAAAACACATTAGGAACTTGATGGAAGCATGGTGAAAAAAAACAACACTAAACCAAAACACAAAATGAACACACACAAAAAAAATCACTGCAACTCAATATATGTTGTAGGAATGTATAGAGTTTTATTGTGTTCATATATTAGTTATGCATTATTTATAAACATTAAAAATATTTTATACTTTCTATGGTAGTCTTTGGAGTAGAAAATGCCTTTTGCCACAAGACCATAACTACAATTGGATGGCAATAGGAAGGAGGTTTAAGGTTTAGGGTTTAAACCCTAAACTTGTTTATAGATGGTAAGTAGCAATCACAAAGGGTCTACAAGTAAATTTATTGACATGTTCAAAACCACATTGAAAAACTATTGTTAGTTGTATTGAATAGTAACTGGGGTGCGCCCAAATATTTTTTTTGGGGGGCAAGTGTTTAGCCATAAATTACATTTCATTGCCTTTTACATAGAGACTTTGTTAACCCAATGTTCCAATGTGTATTTAGTAATTGGTTTAACCATCTAATAACTAGTATGGTATTTTGATTTAAAGATATTTTTATTTTTTAGTTAAGTTCAAAGGATAATCAGTTTCCTACGAGAACTAGTAATTGGTCTATTGTAGTAATCGATTAATTAACAGAACATGTGGATTTGAGCTTGTGACTAGTAACTTGTTATTTTGATTTAAAAGTTATACTAGCTAGTGATTGTTTAAGTTACAACAACACTATGAGATGGTCTAACTAGGAGGATTTGGAGATAAAGGGCATTTGAATTCCTTTCCATTTTTTGGTAACTTTTGAAGAAGTTTTTGATTTTTGAATTAAATTTTACTTTGATTTTTTTGAACATTTTTCTTTTATGTTGGGAGAATGTAAGCTTGAGATTATTCTTCTTAATGCTTAAACAAAAAACTAAAAGGCTTATAATGGTTTTTGATGTTCAAAATTAGAGCAACATGTTGATGAAATTCAGTAAACCAAAGTTATAAACTTGAAAGAGAAAAGATAAATTAAATAGGGCAGAAAAAACCCTTAACATTTGGCAACCACATAGTGGAATGAAATTGTAAGCAAAAAAATGTTCATGCTTTCTTATTTTAGTAATTGTTTTGTTTTAATATTTTTGGTTTGGATATGTAATAAGATTTAAGAGTTTTATAATATTATCTTTTAAGTCCATTTTTATTTTTTATTTTTTACAAAAAATAATAATGAATTTCTTTGGATTTACAAGTTGAGTTTTTATATTTTCTTTAGCAACTTGTTGACCAAAAAAAAATCTTAATTAAAGATTTCTAAAAGATGTCAAGAATAGTCATAAGAGACCTTAGAAGGCAATTATAATTAAAAGCATTGTATCAACATGCTTGTGAAACGATTCAAATACAAGAACAAACACATTCTCAAGCCAAGGGAGTACAACTGGTTGAAGCTCCTATCAATGAACTTCAACAACTTGGTACCAAAAAAAAAACATTTCCATCAAATACCCACATAGCAGGAGGAAAGAAGGGAACCACAAGTAACTTCAATTCCTCAATTTCTGACACTTCAATAGTCATCCCAACAATGGAGGTTGAATACATATCCCGATGAACAAAATATTGAACCTATTCAACATGCTAATGAAGTAACCTCTACAAAATACATATTATAATTTGCAACACCTTATTACTATATTCCTAGAGCAATTACACTGTTTTTATTAACACCAATTGTCGGGTACTATACATTTAAACCAATTCTTATTTTGAATCTAATCGTAGTAGATTCTGAATTGGAGCATAATCAATTCCTAACCTAGTTGGAATAGTTACACAACTTGGGGCTTCACACCGATCTAGTTTTCAACAACATGCAAAACTAATGGAAGTAGTAGTGGACTTTGTTGTTGTTCAACAAACACAACCACTTCATCAAACTATTTGGCCAAATGTACTTATCATGGGAAGTGTTGAATGACCATTGGTTCAACAAAGTATATTGATCATGACCACCCAAGCGATTGTTGAAGATGCATTAACTTGTGCATATTATCAATAGGTTGGACATGAATTCAAGAATTATCCTTTTGTGGATGATAAATTGAAGAGATTAATCAAAAAAGAACTAAGAACTTCTCTATAGCTTATGGTACTAAGCACACTAGCGACACATGTTGGTGTAATTGTACCACAAACCTAGATACAACCAAGTTTGGTTACCAATCCAATATCAATTAGTCAACATTTAGGTTGGCCACAACCTATTACACCATTAATAGTAGGGTAACTTAGAAATGTTCCATACCCAATGTGGTATAATATAGTTTCATCCTTTGCACCTATGGATCTTAACATGTACTCAATGTATTATTCAGGAATCAAAGTACATGATCCATTGATTTATAGAAGAAATAAAGGGTATGTAACCGGTGTTACTCAACCATAACTAACAACACATTTTGAACAATTGGTGCAAAACTAGTATCTTGTTTGAATTCCAACTTCTAGACTAAAACAACTAGTTCTTGTCACAAAAGGTGGACCTATTCCACAAGCAATGACAACTACTCTACATGTCACTATACCTATTACCACTGGGCTACCAATTTATCGTAATGGTGTTGCTATCTAATAACCCAAAAGGGTTAATTCATATCCACATCCTGGTGGAGAATTGCCTGGATATTCACTTAATGGAGGATCATTTGATCAAAATCCACCTAGAGGACCACCACCAAATCCACTTGTTGGATTTTATGGATGGCAAACACCTAATCCAAACATATTTATGCCACAATGGTACCAACTAGTTCCAATTCAACTTGAACCAACGAGTAAGTTGCCATACCAAAAGCTTCAATATCCCACACATGTGAAGGACATTGATCTTAATGCTCACATTAGAGTTTTCAAGAAGGCAATCAAAGCCAATGGTGAGATTGTGGAGGCATACATCATTAACCTGTTTAGTTTTACTTTACAAGACAACATTTCAAAATGGGGTGAGAACTTTTGTTAAAGGAGTAATTATTTGTTGTAATAGTTAATTGGTATATATTTACTTACTTAGTTACTGTTCTAGGAATTACTGGCTAGTTTACATAGTTTTTGTCACCATTTGAATTGGAATAGATCATAGGATTTTGTTAAAGATGATTATTTTTTGTGAAGAAGATATGGATTAATTGTAGAACACCGAGTTTTGATGGAGTATGAAACAAGAAGTATTTTGTGTTCTAGAAAAGCTTCAATTCCATAGCCATATTTGTTGTTTTTATGTTTTTTTCATACTTTCATAACTAGATTAAAGTTATAAAACTAGATATGAGTAGATATGAATGAACAAATTTTATTAATATTAGTTTTATGATATGTTTTAATCAAGGTTTAAATGAGAATATAAGTTAAAAATTTTGTATTTCAAATTTGGCAACCATTTTAGGGCCTAAATTCAAATTGAAATTCAAAGTGTTGTTTGTCTTATCACTGGAATTTTTATTTTAAAAAATTCATAATGAACTTCAGTTTCATTTTTTGCATTTTTTTTTCAAGAACTAAATTTAAGTAGAATAACTAATTGTGAAGATTTAATTATAATGCAAAAGTTTGTTCAGATTTGAATTAAAATGTGGAGAGATAGAAAGTATAATTGTAACTATAATTTGATGAAATAATTATATAAGGTTATAATACATGAACAAGTGGAAAATGGCACTACCATCAACAACAATGTGAGTGTAAATCAAATAGATTAGTAGTTTATAACACCTATAAGAGTTTTTCAATTAGCATAAAGACATTTGTGGACAAAAGAGAGACCTCCAAGCCACAAAATACCTAAGGAACAACCAATAATTCCTCATGTAATGCAAACAAGTGAAGCACAAAGGCGTACCAACAATCTACTAATGATGAATCTAGGCAAACCACCATTACCATCAAACAAGCCTTATCATCGGCCACTTAATTACCATGAGTATGTGAAGGACTCTAACCCATATGTTCATGTAAGAGTTCTTAAGGTAGCCATTAGAGTGAATGGTGAAACAAAAGATGTAGAGATTGTTAATTTGTTTAGTTTTACCTTCAAAGATATTGTGTATGACTAGTGTAATAATTACATGGGAGACTACTCAAATTGTACTTTTGTAGAATTATAGTTAGCTTAATGTAAAAGGTTCAAAATAGTTCAAAATGATGAGCAAGTTTACATGCAACTGAAGAACATGAAGCAAGAGAAGAATGAAAGAATGGAAGTTTATTATGAGAGATTATTGATGTTAACCAATAGTCTTCAACATAGGACAACAAATAGTTTCCTAATTACTATTTTAAGATATGGATTACAACTATATTTGCATGTAGCAACAACAAGCATGAAGAGAAAAAACTTGCAACAACATAAAGAAGTAGCTTTGGTTCATGAAGAAGGAATTTTTGAAATAAATGTTATAAGCAATCTATTAGTACCTAAGACAACATTAATTCAAAAACCTCAAAAAATTACAAAGAAAACATTAATGTATTGTACAAATTCTCACATGACAAATCATAACGAGTTCCTTCAAATTCAAATTAATAAATTTCCTTTATCAATCCTTATCCTAAATGCTTGTTCATCCAAAATCATGTATTCATCTAACCCCCTTAACATTACCCCCTCTATGCTTTGGATTTTGTCCTCGAAAATCCTTGGAAAATGAGGGAAAATGAAATGAATGTATTATGTAACATTCTAAACATCTATCTCCTTTACGATAATCTCTGTAATCTCAACCTATATAGTAACCAATGGTTTTGTACCCATTTGTGGTTCTATAATTTTGACATGTATCTTCATATTTATAGTTTTAACGTCCTCTTCTATTAACTTAGTTTGTGGTTATATTTCCAAGGGTTGTATCTTAGATACCTCTTCTTCTATTACTGGATTAATTTCCACCTATCCTTGTTCTTAAGTCTTCTGTCATTTGTTTTCTTCCTAACCCCCTCCGAGGTCTTGTGGTTTCTTTGTTTGTATCTTTGCCTCTTAAACTACTCCATTTATGAGGTCTTGTGGTTCTCTAGTTTGCATTTCCTCCTCCTAAGCTATTCCATTGGGCCCTGCTTTAGTCTCCTCATCCTAGCATGATACCTCTGTACTTGTTGGATTACCACAAATAAAATCTAGATTTTTTATTTATAAGCTTCTAATTTGTACCTTAAAATTCTTTCATTAGCTCTATGTTGAGCTAGATTATTCTCCAACTCCTTTGTAAAATATTCCTTTGCTACCTCCCACCATTCCTTCTTCATCCTCATCAAGGTATAATACTTCAACATCTATTCATAATCCTTTACTCTTTTCTTACCACTAGCTAGGTCTAGATTCTTCCTTTGTTCCTATGCCATTTCTAATTGTGCTTGCATGTGTTGTAGATTTAATTGATATATTTTTTTTCCTCCATTAATTTTTTTCTTTCTTCCTTCGTTGTTTTTCTTCTAAGCTCTTCAAACTACAACAGAGATTTCTTCAAATTTACCAATTCCAAATTTGTCAAAACATTCTCCTTCTCTTTCTTTTCCTTAGTTAGTGATTTCACATGACTATCCAAAGCCTCTTATTGTTTCTTATGAAGAAACAATGCCTTTGTCCACTTTCTTTCTATCTTTTTCCATATTTTAACCTTTTGCCTTAAATCTTATAGTTTTCATCTTGCGACTTCACCCATTTTGTGTTACCTTTGAGCTCCTCATTTTCATCTTGTAGTTTCTTATTGAACATTTTAATCTTCTACTCAACCTCTACCATGTTCGTCCTCCAAATTTCCACATTATGCTTATACCCCTTTTGAAAGTCTCTCTCCTTATCCAATTCCTCCTATAGTACTACCTTTTCATTTTCCAATGTAGCCAATCAATTCTTAATACTATTCATTTCTAGAGTCAAATTCCCCAATTCATACTCATAATTGCCATGGTTTAAAATAATGCAATTGTTTTATTTCCGTGCAGTACTTCTACAACTACCTCTTCCACAAACTTTGGTGTACTTGTTTGTGTTGTAGGATTTCTAGATCCTTCTACAAATGATCCCAACTCTTGCACCATTTTTTCCTCCAATTCAAATTCAAATGGGAATCCTTTTACAAATTTTGGTCTATTAAGTGGTACTTGTAGTTTTGTTGGTTTGAACTCTTCAAAAGTAGGTTGTGTCACCATTCTCTCCATATGCAGTTTAGTAGCATGTAAACCTTCATGTGTTTGTTGTTGTTATTGCTGTAAATGTTGTTCCAAATGTTGCAAATGTTGTGGACTTGTAGTGGTTTCCACCCAACCTTCATATACATTTGCATCAAAGTGTAGATGTTGTTCACCCTTTGGAACACTTATGTCATGTTCCTCCTTAACTTCTTGCCCTTGCTCCCTCAATTATTTCTTTTGTGGAGATGTCATCTATAGTACCTTTTGCCTCTACTCCCTTAGTTGTGTCTCCTACGGAATTTTCATATGTGGTATCTTTGTAGTCTATCTAGCTGTTTATACCACTGTTGACATTGCCCTTACCATTGTTGGCATTGCGGATGACTCCACTTTGCCCCTAATCATTTTTTGTGCCTTTAGATTTATGTTCTCCTACTCCCTCTTCACTCTTGAACCTAAAGTTCCTCCTTCTTCAACTTTATTATTCCTTTTAATAACATTTTTTTAGAGAGTTTGTTATAGATTTCTTTTTGTTCTGTAATGATGTCTACATTTCCACTCTAGTTTTTAAAACCTTGGTTGGTGGTTTTTGTGGATTATCCTTTTGATGCACAAATACAAACTTTTTTTTTGTGCCAATACCAATGTAAGCTAACATGTATCTTTCTTATCCCCTTTATTTTCATTAACATACTTATACCATCGATCTAGCTCACTACACAAACTATTGAGTATAATTTGTGCCCAATCTACCTTTTGCCCCTTTTTTTGCTTTCGTCAATGTTATAACATTCTTATTGTTAAAAGATTGGACTTTCTCCCTCTAATAAATGACAAATATAATGGTAGATATCTGACAAAATATGGTAGACCTAAACTCTTTGTATTCCATTGATATGTAAAAAAATTTGTAGATGTAAGTCTACAACTCTATAATGCCTAAATTGTTAGTGACTTATCAACCTACCCTTTCGGTTCTTTTACATACCCATCCACACACACTCCAAAGACATTTACAATTAGTTGTTTGTTAATTACATACACCTTATGCCCAAAGTAAATATTTGCACCCTTGATCAAAAATATGTTTGGAAATTCCAACATTACATTGGGCATTGGTGCGTGCCAATCCATGAGAAACAAAGGAACAAGCCCTGTTTTAAAAGCCCAGTCTTCTTCCTTAGCAATATGCTTCCAATTCTCCATCCATTCAACATGCTTATCATTGTTTTGTTTTGTTTATTTCCACATGAATTGCTCAAGGTTTGGAATTTTAATACCTTTCTCCAAAAGTGTAGCTCTATCCATGATTGCACATCTTCTCTTCATTACAACTTCCAATTCACGCCTCTCCATCTCCATTGCCCTTTGTTATGCTTTTGCCATCGCCAGCACCTTTGTGGATTGTTGTATTTCTACCTCCACAATGTTATCTTCCCTTGCATCCGTCTTTGTTATCTATGCTTCCACAAAGTGTTATTCCACAACTTCGTCTTCCTCCAATTCTTCAATGAACATTAGATCTACTAATGTAATTCCTAGTCATGTTTACTCTCTTGCACGCCAACCTCTTCTACTTCTACGCAAAAACTCAAACTACAAATGTTCTAGTTGTATTTATGTCTTGAATTATTGTTGGCACAAACTATATCTTTTCATTATATGCCTTCCCTTCTGCACAATTCAAAGATGATGATGAATGCAACAACAACCTTATAGCTAACAACTAAATATTCAATATGCCTTCTTTCTCTACTCTTTTCAACTCCTCTTCTACTTATGTTCTTCTCAACAATTCCACTTCCTCCTCCTCCCTTCGTTTGTGCTCACTCTTCTATGCTTCCTTATTTTATTAAACAATAAAAAAAGGCCATTAAGGCAAACATTGCCTTGAGATGTATGACAACTTGATGATGTAGCATGCCATGCTCAAGTTGAAAACAACTTTTTGGTAGTAAAAATCTAGGTGTTGGGAATGGAGATGGTTAAAGATCAAGGCCCAATTCGAGGAGGTGTTGAGGATAACACTTTTACCATACAAGGCAGATGAGGCCTTGTATAAGTGTATCATTGCCTACTAATAAAAGGCATATCCCAACTTAAAGCCAATAATAGAATCATCTTTTCCCAAGTCCAACGCATTAATTTAAAAGATAATAAGGAAAAAAAGCCTCCTAACACCCTTCAATTTTTTATCCATGTCATTAATCTAAAAATGGTAGGTTAGTCTTACCTTGACCTAGATGTTAATTTAATTAGATGGGTAGCCCAGCAAATGTCTTTTCCAATATTAATTTTCATTATTGTCTCCCATGGGAGGTGACACCCATTAGTTACCATTTTTAGGTTAAAAGTCATCCTAAACCTTCCAAAAGGTGGAGATTGGTTAATCATTTACTTGAAAGGTAAAATGAATTTTAGGAATGGAAACGCCCCTAGCTAGATTACTAGAAGTTTTTAAGTTGCCCTTTGGGGTAGGAATTGGTAGATAAGGGCCAAATGACCCTTGGGGAGGGATGAATAAGGCAACCCCTACTCTCTAAGTTGGGGGACTTCTTTTGTGTGTGTTTTAAAAAAAAGTCTATCTATTTGTTATTAATATGATGTTATGTGTCCCTTTGCCTTTCCTTAATTTTTCTTCCCTTTTTAAAGTGGAAACCTTTTAGATTCTTTAGGTGGCACTTTGTTTTCTTTCATTTATTCCTTTCTTTCCTTCCTATCCCATTTAGTTTTCTTTTGTTGTTTTTATTATTTTCTTTTTTGTGTGTTGATGGAGAACAAAAGGAAGACATGGCAGTATGAACTTTTCCACTGTGGTAATAAAATGTGTTCATATTTCTTGGAACTCCTTGGTATAATTTGTTGTATGTTTTAATTTTTGGTAGAACGGTAAATGTGTGGTATAGAAGGTAGGAACATGGGGAAATAGTAGGAGACTTGGACAAAAGGTAGGAAAGTCCCATGAGAATATGTACTTTCTAAGGTATTAATCTTTATAGTATTTTACTTCTTAGAAAAAAGGGTACCCTTTGTTACTGTTACCCATATTTTTGTAATAGATGATTTACCTTAACATGTGATAGAACCTAATTGGTTAGAAAACCTAATAGGTGACATGACAATAGGTTAGGTGAGAAGTCAATAGATAATAAGTCAACTGATAGTTTTCAAAGTTGGTAGGTAGTAGAATAGGTAGTTTCAAACATGCGATTAATTTTGGAATTTTGGAATTGTTAGTGTATATATTGGCTATTGACTATTCAAATGGTGTATCCAAAACGTTTAAATATTGAAATAATTTATGTATAAGTAGGAAAAAAGGAAAATATGAACATTGAATTTTTGTTTTTTGTTTTTCTTTCAAACTTGAAATGGAAAATGGAGAATTTTGTTTTCAATTTTTTATTCTTTGAAGTTTTACAATTTTAGTACATTTTCTTTAGGATTATACATAGGATTTTAGACTTTTATTTTGAATGCACATGTTATTGTTTTTATGAACCTATTATTGAGAATTAAGAAAGTTTCAAGAACCTTGATGGGAATATAGAAAACCTCATTAATATTTGGCAACCATGTTATGGATCATAATTCAAATCATTCACATATAGAATTTTTTGTTATGTTTAATAACTAATAGATTGGAGTTGAAAATCAATGATTGTTTGCAAATTTTGGTTTGTATAAGTTTTTGATTATTTGTGTAATTTTTAAATATAAGTGTTGATGTTTCTTGATTTATTTTGAAAAAAATAGGAAAGAGGTTGAAGTTAATTTAATTTTTTTGAAGGAAATAAGGCACGAGTTTAATGTATAAAAGATGTTTTTAACAATTTTTTTACTATTAGGAATAATTGATTTGATTTTATGTTCAAACACAACGCAAAGGCTTTTTTATAACTTGTTGATTTCAATAAATGTCAAGATTAGTCACCATAAGTTTCAATAATCGATTAAATTAGGTTATACATCAACCTATGGCAAAACCTACATAAATGCAAGACAGATAGCAAATGCAACCTATGGGACATGAATTGGTGAATGCACCAAACATGGATGCAATATAGGGTATAAATCAATCAACAAAATCAAATTGTAGTTGAACTAGTTGTGCAGAGGGACCTAGCAATACCTTCAACCACTAATAAAATGACACCACAAACATCAACCCAACCATGTGCAATGAGTATTCATAATGGTGGCAATCATGAACCTATTCAATAGTTTGATGAAGTTGTTTCAACACAACAATGATGACGATTTGCAACCCCTAGTTATTTCATACCCAAAATAGATGTACCTACACCAACAACAATATTTGCCGGTTTGTAAAATCAACAACCAAGTTCCAACATTAATTTGGTAACCATTAATTTGGAGATGGAATGAATCGAACTTATCAACATGTTGGAACAATTTTGTCACATAAACCAAATACCTTTTGACTAATCAATTTCCATACCACATTTAAAACTTATTGAACTTTGAACAACACTAATGGTTTTTCAACAAGAACCAACATATCGACATGTCACTTGGCCAACCAAATTAATCCTTGATCAAGGTGAAATATTACAAGTTCCACATTTCACATCAATTTTAAGAAAAAATCATGGCGTTGGAACTGGTAATTTGTTTTTATTATCAACATGTGGGACATTAATTTAATCGTTGCCCTTTTGTTGATGACATATTAAGACAATTGTCGAGGGAGGAGGTGATGAATGTTCATCAACATGTCATTCCAACTACTACAACAATATTACCCAATGTGCATGTACCAAGAATTAAAGCCATGAAATTTAGCATTGGTCATACAATAATAATACTTGTTAGTTATCAATGAACTTGGCAACCACTTGTTACACCATTTGTACTAGGTGAAACCAATGTTTTACTTACATCTACATACCCAATGTGGTATAATGTCATACCCCTTTACATTATTTTAAATCTTAATTTGTATCCAACATATCCTAATGGAAGAAAAAGGATTTGATCCTTTGATTTCTATGAATTATACATGTTATGTACCTAGATATGTGCACCTCATACTATAACATGTGGTACCATTAGTACAAGCACCACACACTGTTGGTAATCAATTCACCACATTAGTTCATTTTATCATCAACAAGGACAAAGGACCCCTTCAACATGTTATTATTCTAATGACAACCACTATACAAGTCAATATCGAGGTAATTTGAACCAAGTAATGGTTTGTCAACTCATGTACCAAGAAAAAATTCTACTCACCAACATTGAATGGAAGACAATTTGGAGATTCACGTGGAGGAAGTTCACATAGAGGAGAATCCACTTAAAGGACCATCATTCAATCCACATGTCAGACCATTTAGATGGCCAACACCTAACCCATGCATGTTCATACCACCATGGTATCCATTACCTACTACACAACTTATACCAAAACCAACAATTAAGTTTCATACAAGAAGTTGTAATACTTAACTTATGTCAAAAAATTGACCTTAATGTTCATATCAGAATATTTAAAAAAACCATTAAAGATAATGGTGAAACTAAGGAAGTAAACATTATCAACCTATTTGGTTTTACTCTCAGAGATAGTATCTATGAATGGGGTGAAATTTTTGTTTAAGATCGTCCAAAATTACACATTTGAAGAATTGGAACTAAATTTTTCTAAGCAATTTAGAATTGTGAAGAATGATGAGGAGGTCTACATGTAACTATGAAACATTCAACAACAAATTGTTGAAAGTGTTGAGGTTTATTATGAATGCATGTTAAAATTAGCCAATTGTTCACAAGTTAGAACAACAAATGTTTTCCTAATTATTAATAGTAGAGTAGGATTATTACTTTATTTCAAATTAGCAATTACAAGTATGAAATGAGATACCTTGATTGAGCACAAAGAAACGTTATATTTTGTGAGGAGAGTGGACATGTTAGTTTGAGTTACAATGTTTTACTAACCACACTAGAAGCTAATGCAATTGCTAAACCAATATTACATGTTGTTACATTTAAATCTACATCTACTTATATTAATTGTGGCAAAATAGGTCATACTCTTGAAACTTATCATAACCAAAAGGGAGAAATTCCAATAATACATGTGAGCAATGGATTATAATACCACAAATTGTTAAGCTTTAGTTCCATAGTTTTCCTTAGTATTAATGATTTGAATCTTGATAAACCTCCAAGTAATAATTATTAGGAGTTGGATTAGCCTTTGGATATTTCAGCATAGAAGACTTTTTTATTTAAATTGATGCAAGGCTTAGTTAGTTTTAG
>Ga0116230_10001915_pt1 | contig 20027 bp, 12 predicted proteins | sample S1TSphfallax_3_FD_88678 | JGI IMG/M metagenome (GOLD analysis project Ga0116230, IMG submission 88678) | Host-associated microbial communities from peat moss isolated from Minnesota, USA - S1T2_Fd - Sphagnum fallax MG | ecosystem: Host-associated > Plants > Peat moss > Unclassified | place... | reverse complement strand
TCTCCCACCTATCCTGCGCAGACATAGTCCGCAGACAATTTCAGCCTACAGTAAAGCTCAATAGGGTCTTTCTGTCCTGGCACGCCTAGTCCGTATCTTCACAGACAATCCTATTTCGCCGAGCCTCTCTCCGAGACAGCGCTCAAATCGTTACTCCATTCGTGCGGGTCGGAACTTACCCGACAAGGAATTTCGCTACCTTAGGACCGTTATAGTTACGGCCGCCGTTCACCGGGGCTTTGTTTTTCAGCTTCGCTTGCGCTAACCGATCCACTTAACCTTCCGGCACTGGGCAGGAGTCAGCCCCTATACATCATCTTACGATTTAGCAGAGACCTGTGTTTTTGTTAAACAGTCGCTTGAGCCTCGTCGCTGCGACCATCTCAGGCTTCAGACGCGAAGTCTTACACCCTAATATGGCACCTCTTCTTCCGAAGTTACGAGGTTATTTTGCCGAGTTCCTTAGAGAGAGTTATCTCGCGCACCTTGGTATTCTCTACCTGACTACCTGTGTCGGTTTCGGGTACGAGCACCATAAACCTGGCTTTCGCGGCTTTTCTCGGCAGCGTGGCATCTATACAATTTGCTCCGTAGAGCATTCCTTACTCGGCCTTACTTAATAACGCCGGGGCGGATTTGCCTACCCCGACTAGCTACGCCTTTGGACGAACTAAACCAATCAGTTCGCTGTATATAGCCTCCTGCGTCCCCACTTAGCTCCTAGCGGTTTTTTGGTGGTACGGGAATATTAACCCGTTGTGCATCGATTACGCCTTTCGGCCTCATCTTAGCTCACGACTAACCCCACATGGACGAACCTTGTGTGGGAACCCTTAGTCTTTCGGTGCATTGGATTCTCACCAATGTTTTCGCTACTTAAGCCGACAGTCTCACTTCTGCTTCGTCCATACGTGCTTACGCTCGTACTTCGACCTACAACAGAACGCTCCCCTACCGATCAATATTTAACGTTGATCCTACGATTTCGGTACCATGCTTAGCCCCATATGTTTTCGGCGCAGAGTCGCTTGACTAGTGAGCTATTACGCTTTCTTTGAATGGTGGCTGCTTCTAAGCCAACATCCTAGTTGTCTATGCAACTCCACCTCCTTAATCACTTAGCATGAATTTTGGGACCTTAGTCGGTAGTCTGGGCTGTTTCCCTCTTGACGACGGAACTTATCTCCCGCCGTCTCACTGCCGGATACTTACACTGTGGGTATTCGGAGTTTAACTCGATTTGGTACGGATTTTCTCCGCCCGCACCGAACTAGTGCTCTACCCCCCACAGGATACATCCGACGCGGTGCCTCAACGCCTTTCGGGGAGAACCAGCTAGCTCCGGGTTCGATTGGCATTTCACCCCTATACACAGCTCATCCACTGATTTTTCAACATCAGTTGGTTCGGACCTCTACGCATTGTTACACGCGCTTCATCCTGGCCATGCATAGATCACCCGGGTTCGGGTCTACCTCATGTAATTATAAACGCCCTTATCAGACTCGGTTTCCCTGCGGCTTCGCATATTAACTGCTTAACCAACTACATAAGGTAACTCGCCGGCTCATTCTTCAACAGGCACACTGTCACCCTATAAATAGGGCTCCAATTGCTTGTAAGCACACGGTTTCATGTTCTATTTCACTCCCTTTCACGGGTTCTTTTCACCTTTCCCTCGCGGTACTTGTTCACTATCGGTCGCTAGTCAGTATTTAGCCTTACCGGATGGTCCCGGCTGATTCGTTCAAGGTTTCACGTGCCCCGAACTACTTGGGATACTGCTGAGGTTCAGAGTCTTTCGCTTACCGGACTGTCACCGTCTTTGGTGGTTCTTTCCAGAACTCTTCAGCTAAACTCATCCCATCTCGTCTGCAGTCCCTCGACCCCAATATGACTTACGTCGTACTGGTTTAGGCTGTTCCCCGTTCACTCGCCGCTACTGAGGGAATCACTGTTTTGTTTTATTTTCTTCCTGGTACTAAGATGTTTCAGTTCCCAGACTTACCTTCTCTCACCCTATATATTCAGATGAGGATCACCGATCTTCAATCGGCGGGGTTGCCCCATTCGGAGACCTACGGATCGACGTCTATAACAACTCCCCGTAGCATTTCGCAGTTTATTGCGTCCTTCATCGGCTGCTAGCGCCAAGGTATCCACCGTGCGCTCTTAGTAGCTTAACCAACGTTCTACAGCCTTTTTATTATTTAGATAACAAGCATTTAGGCGTGCAGCTGTAAAACGGCGTGTGGGTAACGGAACTTATGCGTGAAGCGTAAGTTTGTCCCCACATCTACTTGGTGGAATACGGACCTCAATATGCAGTTTTCAGGATACGCGACCGGTTTTGTGACGCCTCTCGGTTGGCGCTTCGGGCCTTCGCCCTTTGGAGTGGATAATAATATCACACCACTCGCATATTTGAAGAGGGAGTTTCTTATATGTAACTCACCATCTTCTTGAGACTGGAGGCTAGCGGAGTCGAACCGCTGACCTTCTCCGTGCAAAGGAGACGCTCTACCAACTGAGCCAAGCCCCCGCGCTTTTGCGTTCCGCATATTCGCTTTGAGATCGATGCACCCTTCAGGTCAACTTGTTTAGTTTCGCCGATCGATGATCGATTGCTTCAAAGGAAGCGGTTCGCTTGAGCTTCTTTCTACTCAGCGCGCTCTTTAATCAATCCTATCAAACTGATAGACATATTTGATTTTCGGAGAGTGCTTTGTTGCAGAAAGCTTTACTATCTGGGCCATCCTGGACTCGAACCAGGGACCTCACCCTTATCAGGGGTGCGCTCTAGCCACCTGAGCTAATAGCCCTCAGCAGTTCAGATATAGTATCACCGCCTGACGGGTCTGTCTCTGCCCTCTCCCAGTTGTTTTAAGGATCTTCACAATGGGGGTATAGCGGATATATCTTGCGTGCTCAAAATCGGCTCTGCCTTTACTGTCTAAAATGCGCCAGCAGTGCTGCTTTCGACGGTTACTGCGGTTTTTGACAATAGGCGTTCGGTAATCAAAATTGGTCGATGCATCTTTATATATGACTGCTGATCAGCCTTTACGATGGTGCAAATGAGAGAACTGCCATTTACCCTTCCGGCAATTTCTGGTCAGAGCGATTTGATTGCACCGAAGATTGCAAAGTTTGGCGCTACCCTGGCTGTTTTGGGCATCAATGCGCTTTGAGGCCGTTCTTTTACTGTCATCGACCAGCAAAAAGAATTGAACGAAGCAAAATTTGAAAATTTGGAGATAAGGGGATTCGAACCCCTGACCTCACGGGTGCGATCCGTGCGCTCTACCAACTGAGCTATATCCCCAGAGAGCCAAAGCAGGCTGTGTGCCAATTGTACAATACAGACCGAGGGTGAGCATGGCTTATTTGGTAGAGAAAGCGAATATTGGGCTGGCGCCGTACTTATATCTAAGTGGCTATATATTCGCTTTCTCTGGCTGGTATCAATTTGGTTGCCAAGCTCGCTGCCAAATTGGCCAATTTTCTTGGCAATTTGTTCCTCAAACTGATTGCCGGCTCGGGTTACGAGTTTGGTTACCAGTTTGATTACCAGTTTGATTTTTGGTTTGATTACTGTCGGGGATCTCTGAATAAATCCTAGAAAAACATTCTATATAAGGATAGGTGTCGAGGCACCAGGGACGGCGGCACATAATTTTGTAACTAAGAAATGTTCCGCACTTAATAGCGAGGTCGTTACAATGTCTCGGCGGCCATAATCATTGACCGGGTAAGCTTTTGCGTGATTTACTCAAAGCCTGGAAAACTAAACAGAACCTTAAGCCTCGTACGATAGTATAAAGGCGTAGTATAAAGGACCTTCATCTACCAGAAGGTGTGTGTCATGAACGTATCGTCCAAAATTACTCAGAAATTGGCTGCTTTACTAGTTTTAACTGCGGCCTTGACTGTCTCGGCTGATTTTGCCGGCGGTGGTTTTGTCCGTGCTGCTAGTGAAACTGAAGCTGCTGCCCAGGTTGGCAAAGCTGCTCCAGAATTTAGCCTGCCGGCTTCGAACGGCAAGAAAGTAGACCTTTCCGAATACAAAGGCAAGTTAGTGGTGCTCGAGTGGTTCAATCACGGTTGCCCCTTTGTCAAAAAACATTATGACTCAGGCAATATGCAGGCATTGCAAAAAGAATATACCGGCAAAGGTGTAATCTGGCTGTCTATCTGTAGTTCGGCCGAGGGTAAACAAGGTTTTGGCAGCGCTGAAGAGCACAATGCTGAAATCAAAACATACAAAGCCGCACCAACTGCGGTGTTGATTGACGCTGATGGTAAGGTCGGTCGCCTCTATGGTGCCAAGACCACGCCTCATATGTTTGTTATCGATAAAAAAGGCAACCTGGTTTATGCCGGTGCTATCGACGATCATCCTGATACAGAGGCTTCATCGATCAAAGGCTCCAAAAATTATGTGAAAGCCGCCCTCGATGAATTGCTCAGTGGTAAGACTGTGGCCGAAGCTTCGACCAAGTCTTATGGTTGTTCCGTCAAATATCAGTAATCGCCTCTGAGACCCAGGGGATAACAGATGACCATGCCGAAGGTCGAAGATTCGAAGATCGGTACTGTGATTGCTTGGTTATTTCTCCTGGGTCTTTTTGTACTTTGCTGGTATTGGGGTTTTGAAATTGCCACCGGTGCCTTGACTGATCCAGACACTTGCTGGTTGATAGCAGTAGGACGTTGGATTGCCGACCATTCCGCCCTTCCGGCCCAGGACCCTTTTTCCTGGACACTGGCTGACCATACCAGGCCGTATGTGCCCTATCAATGGTTGGCCACTCTGATTTTTTATGGACTGTTTCGTGCTCTTGGCGCCGGCAGTCTTCTTTTTTTAGTCAGTTGTATAGTTCTGATATCTTTTTTTGCCCTGCCATCGTGCTTGTCAAGGCGTTCTGGGCAGGCCCTTTTACCCCAGCTTATTCTTTCCATTCTGGCCATCAGTGCGGGCAGTTTTCATTTTCCAATGCGGCCTGAATTGTTTTCCTATTTGTTTATCGCTCTTTTGTTTATCGCTATCTTTGAAATAGTTTTTTTTACAGGCTTCCGCAATATTGCCAAATCCTTCGCCCTGGTCTTTAGCGCCAGTCTGATTTTCTTTGCGCTCTGGGCCAATCTTCATTCTGGCTTTGTTCTTGGCTTGTTGCTGGATTTTCTTGTCTGGGCATTTTGCGTTCTGGCCGTAATATTGGCGCCCGGCTATTTTTCTGCTGAAAGCGTGCAAAAGAAGGAGATCCTTGCGTCTTTGACCGCTTTGAATCTGGGTGCCTGCCTGGGGACTTTACTAACGCCCTTTAATTTCAAGCTTTACTCTTACTTGCCGGGCTTGTTTTTTTCGCCGACTAATCGTTATAACCAGGAGCTGCTGCCCCTGGCTCCGCGGGAATATCTGTCTTTCGACTATTTGCCCTTTACCGTGCTGGAAATTATGCTTGTTCTTTCTGTCCTAATGGTAATAATCGGCACTATTGTGAATCGCAAGCAAAATCAACTTGATCCTCAATTTCGCTTTGGCTTGCCCCTGTTCCTGGCTTTACTGAGCATTTCTTTGATAGCTTTTATTGCCGGTGACCTCTGTCGGCGCATGATACCGTTTGCGGTGCTACTTTCTATCCCCTACTTTGTCGCTCTGGGCAAATGCGGCGCTATCAAGGGGGGGTGGAGTGCTGCCAAAGAGGTCGCAGTAGCGAATATGGCACTAATCTTTTTAGAGAAAATTGACTATGCTTTCGGCAAATTGACTGCCAGACCATTACGCTTCTTACTTCTAATGATTTTTAGTTTGTATTTTGTCTGCCGGGGAGCAGAGGCCAGCGCTGCTTTTATCCCCCCGGCCATTCCGCAAAAGACCTTTTCCTTTTTGACACCTTTTGATGGCGTGGCATTTTTGCAGAGGCAAAGGCCGGCAGGTAATATGCTAAACGACCCTCAGTTTGGGGACGTTTTGATTTTTGCAATGAACGAAAAAGCTCAAGTTTTTATCGACACTCGATTCGACCTTTACGGACCGGACATTTGCCGGGATTATATAGTCATGGCCAATTGTCTCAACGGGTATGAAAGTCTCCTGGATAAATACAAAATTGACTGGATCTTTTTTCCCCAGCATGTAGCCATTGTCGACAAATTGACCAATAATCCCGATTGGAAGACCATCTACAAGGACCAGGCCGGAGTAATACTGGTCAGACAGCATGCCAGGTAGCAAAGTGGAAGCGTCAATTTAGACGGAGCAAAATGCCGGTGTCGCCAGTAAAAAGTAGCCTTTCTCTTCTGGCAATTTTTATATCTTGCGCCCTGATCGTTTTCTCTTACCATGTCAGTCAAGGCTATGTTCTGGCGCCTGAAGATGATTTTGTTCGAAATTATCCTCTCTTTGCCAGTCCCGGCACGCTTTGGACACCGCTTCTACTGAGCGGATTTCCTGTACTGGCTGATCCTCAAGGTCAATTCTTCTACCCCCTGGTCTGGCTGGCTAAAATTTTGCCATTCAGTTTTTTAGGTTTGTCATCGATGACAGCCAATTTTGACCTGTATATAGGATCTGCCTTTGTACTGGCGGCTTACTTTGCCGCACTTCTTGCCAGACATCTGACTGGGTCATTTTACGGGTCGGTGATGGCCGGATTGGCGTACGGCTTTTCCGGCTATTTGATTAGCGAACTAAAACATGTCCAGCTTTTGCACACGGCTCTCTGGCTGCCGCTTATTTTGCTGTTGCTTGAGAGAGTTCTTCAGCCTTTTTTGAATGTTGAGGAGACGGCAATTGCAAAAAATGCCGTCTCCCTGAAAGGTTTTTGTAGTGAGCCTGTCTGGAATTTATTCCTATTGAGTCTGGTAGTCACCATTTGTATTTTAGCTGGGCATCCACAAACCGCTTTGTATGTGCTTTCTGCGGCTATCTTCTACGCAATGATCCTGTCCATAGATATTGATAGCGGCCGGAAAAAATTGCAGTTTATTGCTCTTGTATTTTTAGCCATCGGTGCAGGTGTATTGATCAGCGCCGGACAGCTTCTGCCCAGTATCGAATTGGCCACACAAAGCGCCCGTCCAGGGTTTCTCTTTAAAGATTTTGTCATCGGTCAAGTGGAACCGATGCAGGTGGTCGGCTTCCTCATACCTTACATAATGGGAGGCGCCTACGGCACCATCGGCAATCTGCCTTTTGCTGAACAAGGCGCACCTCCGGGCCTATTGTTTTTTGGCTTTGCCCCCGTTTTATTAGCTTTATATGCTCTTTTAAAAGCGCCGCGACAACGGCGGATAGTTTTCTTCTTCTCGTTACTTTTGCTCTCTTTCATTTTGTCTCTGGGTGCCCTTACCCCTTTATCCCGAATTTTTCACATCTTGCCATTTTTTGGCAATTTTCGCGGACTTTATCGGGTCTTGATCCTGCTTGCCCTGTCCGTTTCAATGCTCGCCGCTTATGGCCTGGCACAGTTAGAAAAGGACTATGATAGCGCCGGCGCCGTCGGATTTGACCTTGGCAGTCGGGGCCAGAAAAAGCATCTTTATTTCGTTTTGTATTTTGCCATTTGCTGTTTCAGCTTTCCCTTTTTCTGGGGGAGTTGGCCTTTATTGCTATTCGTGGTCAGGTTTGAGAAGCTTGCATTTCTTTACCGCCACAATTCAACTATTCGTCAGAAGATCCTTGTCGTTACTACCTTTGGCATGCTTTGTACGTATGCCTTGAAGGCCGAGTGGACGCAGGTCGCGCCGAAGATACAGGAATTTAATCCACCGCTTGAAGCCACTATATACGGTGATAAGTGTGAGAACGGTTTATATCGTATTTTTACAATCAAAGGTCTTGAAGCTGACCTGGATCAGCTGCCACCTAATCTGTCCAGGCTCTGGAAAGTACCCAGCGCCACTGGCTACGAGCCGCTCGTTAGCAGGCGCTACAGCCGCTTGCTCAATATTGCCGAAGGAGGGTTTTATCAGCCCCCATGGCACATTAGCGGCCGGAGCCGGGCTTTTGATATTACGTCGGTCAAATTTTTGTTTGCGCCTTCTGCCCAGTTCGATCAGCGAGCTTTTGACCAGGAGAGTCGGAAAAATTGGATAATGCGTCATTCGACGGCCAAGACTCTTATTTACGAAAATAAGCGCGTGATGCCGCGATTTTACGTAGTCCCAGCCGCTCTGATTCTTGAACCGGAGGCGATATTTCAGACTATTATTCAAGGCCGCCTGCCTGGTTTAAAAGAGTTTATGCCTCACGAAGTGGTGCTTTTAGAAAAAAAACCGGATGATAATTCAGTGGCAACTGTCCCCTTAGCAGCTAGCACTACGATCGGTGAGGAGAGTGCTTATTCTCCTCACGGCGCTTCGGTGGGTGAGATCCAGGAAACGTTTCTTCAAGACCAAAAACTGGATTTTAAGATCAATATGCAACAGCCTGGATATTTTGTTCTGGCCGATCTTTTTTATCCAGGATGGCAAGTTTTCGTTGATGGCCATCAGAGTGAAATATTGCGAGCCAATTACGTTCAGAGAGCAGTTCATTTGGAGCGGGGGGTGCATAGACTGGTTTTTTTGTATAAGCCCCAATCACTTACTACTGGCCTCCAAATAAGCTCTATCGTATTACTAGCCTCGCGTATAATATTCGCGGCGGCTGTCTTGAAGCGCGTCTTGAAGCGTGCCTCAAAGCGCCACAGTTTTCCTGATTTGCAGGAGCCTGCGGAAGGTTCATAATATGTGTTTTTTTCACCGTCTGTCGCTGGAAAAAAACGGTCCGTTTAGCTACTTTATTTAAGTGTTTTATGATTTCGCTGGCGATTTGGGGGCTGTAAGTATTGCAAGACAATCTTCAGGCAATGGCAGACTCTGCACTGGCCCGCGGCCTCTGGGACGAGGCCGATGGGCTTTATCAACGAGCCATTCAACGATATGGCAATTCTTCTGAAGAGCCGATCGTAGCTGAATGCTTACGCGGTCTAGCCAGGGCTCATCACGCCCGGGGAAGATTTTTCGAAGCAGAAAAAGTCGCTAACAGGGCACTGGCAATCGATGAAGATTATTGGGGAGGCGGTTGCGCTCAAGTTGGTGAATGTTACTTCTTGATGGGAGAAGCAGCTAGATATCAGGGAGCGCTCGGACGGGCTGAATTCTTTTACCTGGAGGCTTTGACCGTTCGCCGTGCTCATCTCGGTGAGGAGCATATCGATGTGGCTTGGGTTCGGGCTCGTATTGGATTGCTTGGACTGATTCATGGTCTTTATCCAGATATGGATCAGGTTTTGCTGCATTGCTACGATGCTTTTTGCAAACGACCACCAACAGCGGAATTTGTCGAGTTTTTAGACCTACCGGCAACTTTGCGCATGCTCGTAGAGCAGCGCAGGCAGGGCGAAGCAGATGACCTCTACAGACATTCTATGCAGGCGCTAGAAAGGCTGCTTGGCTATGGCAATATCGAGTCAGCTAATCTCTCTCGTAGTTACAGTCATATTCAGCGTGAAATTTTGGGAAATTCAGTTGGGCTCGCCACCTGGCATAAGAAGGTTGTCACTACCGGCATACTGAATGAAGAAAACTTCGAACGCCAGGCCAGGGAGTTCATAGCCTCGGGGCAGTATGCCAGGGCTGAATCTGTTTATCTTTTGCAATTGCGTCTTGCCCGTGAAAGATATGGCGAAATTTCCAGCCAGGTTCGTCACATTCTGCTCGATTATGTGACTTTGCTTCGCCGGCTCGAGCGAACTGGCGAAGCTGAGGCGATAGAGAGAGCAGTGCTTAAAAACTTCTAAAGCCCTGCTGTGGGCGGGTTTTGGGGCGGCGGCTCGGGCTGTGCTCTTGGGCATGTGTGTGTCTGGGGGCTGGTAAAAAGAGAGAGAGATTTTCGCGCGAAAATCTCTCTCTCTAAAAGCATTGTCTCCCAATGGCTTCAGCACTTCGGCAGCGCAATTGAACTATTTAAGCGCTTTTTGCGTTCAAAGAAAAAAGGGCGAAAATCTCCCGACATTTTCATGGAGGATTCCGAAACATGAGCACCATGGTCTACATCAAACGCCACATCGGCCTGACCCCAATTGGCCAACCATTCAGCACTCGCGACTGCCTCAAATACGGTACACGCAGCGCGGTCGATAATGCACTCTACATCTGCGTAAAAAAGAAAGTCATCGTCAGGCTTACATACGGTGTTTTCATGCGCGCTGATCATAAAACTCCTTTCCCATCGCCCATGGCATTGGTACGAATCAAAGCCAGAGCATTCGGCAAAGTCCTGGTGGAGCACAGTGCAGACCTGGCTTATGAAAACGGTTTTGTCGACAAAGGCAATCAATCACCGACTTTTTACGTGAACGCCAGCAGCAGTTCTTTTCAATACGGTTCAATGCGGGTTTATCTGCGCACCTCCAGTAACAAGAGGATGCACATGAAGGATAAGCCGGCCGGCCAGGTGATTCGTTCTCTCTGGTATCTCGGGGCCGATTGCCTGCATCATCACGCCGAACAAGCCATTATGAAAGCCAGTTCTCCGGATATTCGTAGGCAACTTGTACTCAGTAAAGCCTGGATGCCCGCGTGGCTAGCCCGCTTTTTCCCAACTAAAGGCTATCCTTGTCCTCCTGATAGAAGAGCATACGACGCCCATTTTACTGATTATTTTGAAGGCGATTCCAGGGTGGTGGAAGAAGCCTTAAGCTGGCCCTACCAGTCTGACAAATTTTCGTCGGCCTACTTGCAAGACTTTGCTCTCGCCTGCAGCCAGTGAAATTTGTTCATTAGGATCTTTCGCTGTTTCGCCGTCGAGCTTTACGCCATTGTCTTGCACTAAGCGCTTGGCTTCGGCAGTGCCGTTGGTCAATTTGCTTTCAACCATCAAACGGAAAAGAGCTGTCGGGACTGCCACTGCATGCGATGGCATGTCTTCTGGAGCCTGTCCTTCACTGTGCACTTTGTTCCACTCTTCAAGCTGCTTTTGGCCAGCCCCCGCGCCATGATATTGCTCGACAATTTGGGCGGCGAGTTTGAGCTTGGCGTCTTTTGGATTGCCGCCTTCTTTTAGATGTAACTGTTCTACTTCATCTATTTGAGCGCCTGTTAGCGTCGTCGCCAGCTCAAAATATTTGAGGATCAGTTCGTCAGGAATGCGCATGCATTTGCCGAACATGTCCACAGCCGGCTCTTTTAGTCCGATGTAATTACCATATGATTTAGACATTTTTTTGACGCCGTCTGTCCCTTCCAGAAGAGGGAGAAGCATTGCCATTTGTGGTTCGAGATTGTACTTCGGCTGCAATTCTCGACCTTGCAAAATGTTGAAACGTTGGTCCGTGCCACCCAGTTCTACGTCTGCTTTGATAGCTACCGAATCGTAAGCCTGCAGCAAGGGGTAAAAAAGCTCGTGAAATGATACAGGCTGTTGCTTATCCAATCTGTCACCAAAAGCTTCTTTAGCCAGGAGTTGGTTGGCAGTAACAGAAGCAGCCAGTTTTATCACGTCGTTCATATTAAGCGGGGCCAGCCAGTCATTGTTATTGACCACTTCGGTTTTTTCCAGATCGAGAATCAAGCCCATCTGATTGAGATAAGTTTGAGCATTAGCCTGGACCATTTCCAGGGTCAAAGGTGGCCGTGTTGTATTGCGACCAGTTGGATCGCCTATTTGAGCGGTGAAGCCACCAATGATAAGAACTACCTGATGGCCGTATTCTTGAAAACGTCTCAACTTACGGAATACGACGGCGTGACCCAGGTGCAAATCTGTTGAAGTGGGGTCTACTCCCAATTTGGCTCGCAATTTGCGACCGGCTTTTTGTGCCTGGTGAATTTTGCGTGCCAGTCCCATCGCGCCTTCTGGTAAAACCTCAGCGCCGCGGCACAGCTCCTGAGCTTCTTCCAAAATTGCCAGGGGAATGCCCTCTTTTTCGCAATCTTCCTCAAATTTGCCCGTGCTGATCGATTTTGTTTCCATAATTTTGAACCCTTGGCCTCGCGCCACTTATATGACCAGACGCTAATAAAGACAGCCTCAGTCGCTAAAAATCTTAGCATGCGGTCACTTTACCTTGAGTGATAAATGCTGACCAAGTATATTCAAGTCTTTATTACTTACTTATTAGAGCGGCAACGGGGTAGCACTGTCCATGGTTAGCCAATATGTTCCACAGGAATTTGATGAGAAGTGGCAGCAGCACTGGGAAACACTGGGCATTTATAAGGCTATCGACGACGACAAAAAGCCCAAATTTTATTCCCTGGTCATGTTTCCCTATCCTTCCGGCGACCTGCACATGGGCCATATGCGGGTTTATACCATTTCGGATGTAATTAGCCGTCACCGTCGCATGCAGGGTTACAACGTACTCAATCCTATGGGGTGGGACGCTTTTGGTCTTCCAGCCGAAAACGCAGCCATTAAGAATCAGAAACATCCAGAGGCCTGGACAAAGTCCAATATAGCTTTCATGCGCGACAGCCAGTTAAAAAAGCTGGGCACCAGCTATGATTGGGCCCGCGAAGTAACCACCTGTGACGTCAGCTATTATCGCTGGACACAGTGGATATTTCTCAAAATGTATGAAGCCGGTCTGGCCGAGCGCAAAGAAGCGCCGGTCAACTGGTGTCCTGAGTGCCTTACCGTTCTGGCTAACGAGCAGGTCGTAAATGACGGCTTTTGTTGGCGGCATCTTGAGACCAGAGTCGAGCAGAGACTTATGAGCCAGTGGTTTTTGCGCATCACAAAATATGCCGATGAACTTTTGGCCGACCTTGACACACTCAAAGGCTGGCCTGAGCGTGTGCGCATCATGCAACAAAATTGGATCGGCAAATCACAGGGCGCCGAATTATTCTTCACCGTAGAAAGTGCCCCCAATATCCAGATCAAAGTTTTCACAACCCGTCCTGATACTGTATTTGGTGTCAGCTATGTGGTGCTTGCTCCCGAAAATCCGCTGGTCGAAAAGCTCACTATTGATGAAAATCGTGAAAAAGTAAAGCAGTATGTCGAAAGCTCGAAGCTTAAGAGCGAACGCGATCGCATGACCGGCGCTGCCGGTGCCGATGGTTCGGAAAAAGCAAAAACGGGTGTGGACACCGGTGCATTTGTCGTCAATCCTTTTAACGGTGATGTCGTACCAGTGCTTGTTTCCGATTACGTTTTGATGAATTACGGAACAGGCGCCGTCATGGGCGTGCCTGCCCACGACGAGCGCGACTTCGCCTTTGCTAAAGCGCTCAACATGCCGATTAAAGAAGTGATTTCAAAATCGGGCCAGGTTTCCGGCGAGATGACGGAGGCTTATCTCGATGAAGGACTGTTGATCAATTCGGAAAGCTTCAACGGTCTTAAATCCGAGGAGGCCCGCGCTAAGATTACCGCCTGGGCTGAGCAGCACCAGGCCGGCAAATCGAGAGTGCAGTGGCGCTTGCGCGATTGGTTGATTTCACGTCAACGTTATTGGGGCTGTCCTATTCCGCTGGTGCATTGTCAAAAGTGCGGCATCAAGCCTGTACCAGAAGCGGAGTTGCCGGTTGTATTGCCGGTTGAAGGGGTTGAATTTACCGGCAAGGGCGGCTCTCCCCTGGCTAAAATGGAATCTTTTCTCTCTGTCAAATGTCCTGCCTGCGGTGGCGAGGCCCGGCGTGAAACCGATACGATGGATACATTTATTGATTCATCCTGGTATTTTTTGCGTTATACCGATGCCAGTAATCCCGAGGAGGCTTTTTCGCAGGCTAAGGTAGATTACTGGATGCCTGTCGATCAGTATGTTGGTGGAGTTGAGCACGCTATTTTGCATTTGCTCTACTCGCGCTTTTTTACCCGCGCTTTAAAAGATATGGGGCTGGTCAAATGTACCGAACCTTTCACCAATCTACTTTCCCAGGGCATGGTAACGATGTATTCCCCCATTTCGGGACGAATCGAAAAAATGTCCAAGTCTCGGGGCAATGTCGTCGGCACAACGGATTTTTTCCAACATTATGGTGCTGATGCCGCGCGTCTCTTTACTTTATTTGCTTCGCCGCCGGAGCAAGAACTTGAATGGAACGAAGATGGCGCAGTCGGCCAGTTTCGCTTTCTGGGGCGGGTCTGGCGTCTGGTTGGTGAGCTCAATGAAAAAGGGGTGATCTGTCCTGAGCTTCAGGGCGCCTCCGGCATCATCGATGAAAGCTTGCTGGACGCCGGCGGCAAAGCTGTACTGCGCGCCGTGCACAAAACGATTAAGTCCGTTTCTCAGGACCTCAGCCCTGAGCGCTATGTTTTTAACACGGCGATTGCCCGCTGCATGGAGCTGGTCAATGCTCTGTACAAGTACATACAAGAAGAGGGGCAATTGCAGCACATGCAAGCCCGCGAAGTTCTCACATTTGCCGTTAAGAGTTTGCTTCTCTTGCTTGCGCCGATGGCGCCACATATAAGCGAAGAGTTGTTCCATCAGTCTGGCTTTGCCAGTTCGCTGGATCAGTCTGTCCACGTACATCCCTGGCCATCCTTTGATGAAAAGCTAACAATCGATGATGAAATTGAGCTGGTACTCCAGGTCAATGGCAAAATCGTCAGTAAAGTACCTGCTCGCCGTGGTTTGACCAGAGAAGCTGCCGAAGCTATAGCTCTGGCCGAAGAAAAAGTGTTGGCCAAGATGAATGGCGCTCCATCCCGCAAAGTGATAGTGGTTCCGGATAAACTGGTTAACGTAGTGATTTAGGTCAGGCCTTTGGGTCAGCCAATCGGGTCGGCCAATCGGGTCAGGCAATCCAGACAATAGTCAGTTGAAATTTCAATCGAGCCAGCGCAATATTCAAAAAAACAATGTAGGATAGATTTATCCATTATTGTGGTTTTTTGACTGCTATTGTGGTTTTTAAACTGCTTCGTTTCATTATGCCATGATTATTGATTGGTTGTAGATTGGCTACCAGACAAGATTGCAAAGTCGAATTGCTCGTCCCCGCCAGGGCTGAAATTGTCTTGAGCCGCATTATGAGATGCTCTCCCGATTATTTTTCCTATGCACCGGGCATTGAGTATTATTGCAATGAAGCATTGAAGCCCGAAAATTTTACCCTTGTCGCATCTTTGGCCGATAGCCATATTGGTTTTGCAGTGCTGTCAAAGCTAAATCAAAGCACTATCGAAATAATTACCATGGCAGTTTTGCCTCTTTACCGTAGACGTGGCATAGGTTCGGCTCTGTTAGCCGATATCGAGGCCCGAGCGCTTGAGTGCGACAGGAAGTTTTTACTGATGAAAACTATCGGTCCTGGTCATAAAACGAAACAGGGGCCTTATCAATTTCTACTCAAAAGAAAATTTAGCATGCTGGACGAGTTTGATTTCATCTGGCAGGACAGTTACTGCGCAATTATGGTGAAAGAAGCTTGTTAATCAGCTTTTTCGCTTGCTGAAACTGCTCTTGCCCTGCTGCATTACATGTGAGACAGTGGTTTCATCAGCGGTATCATTTCTAATGATCTCCATCTGCTCTATCACTGTGATTAATGCCAACCGGGTAGTTCGATCGTGCCAGGCTCGAAGTTTCATATTGTGGAACTAAAAGTTGATCAGGAAAAAATTGTAGGCACTGTTCTCAGAGCATTGCCTCAATATTTCAGGCAGGAGTCGGCAATCGTCGATTATTGTCATAACTCCAAATTGCCTCAATACAAAACTTTTGCCTCCCTGACCGACGGCGGTAATCAAGTCGGGTTTGCGATGCTGGTAATGAACAATTCTATGACGGCCGAAATTTGGGTAATGGGTGTTGTGCCTGATTTTCATGGACAGGGTGCTGGCTCTCTGCTTCTCGGTCGATTGGAAGAAGAAAGTTTGAAGGCCGGCCGAAATTATTTAATGGCCAAAACAATCGGCCCCAGTCAAAACGACCCTAATTATCAGAAAACTGTCGCCTTTTACATAAAGAACGGTTTTACGATGCTGGTCGAATGGGATTTTATTTGGAAAGACGATTATTGTGCCTTGATGGTCAAGCCACTGAAACGTCTGGCCATCCCCGCAGCGTAAATTCTGCCGCAGCTGATTTTAGGCACTCGTTTGAATGACTCATAATTTTTTTGCCCTCGCAAATTTGGGCGCTGGTGGCCGTTTGTATGCCTGGCGGAGAAATTTAGCACTTACCGATTTGCTTTTGACTATCGGCTCGGGGCTGGGTATATTACCAATGCCGTTATATAGGTCTAAAAAATGTCCGACCAGATGTCAAAGTCCAAGATTCAGTTTGAGACGCAGCAGGTCATACCGCTCTGCTCGATGATGCTTATTGTCTGCTGCGCCGCAGTCTATGTTATGGCTGCCGGTACAAATGGTTCAACTGCCGATTTGTGGATTCAAAACCATTGTTTCAGTGCCCCCAAAGAGGCCAATTTGTGGAAAGAGAGTATCACACTCCTTTTTGCCGGCCTTAAGGGCACTACGAGTGCATTTTCTCTTCTTACTACAAATTTGACCGACCTTTTGCAGACCTGCTTCCTGGCGGCTTTTGCTTCGGCTGATCGTTACCAGGTTGTGATTAGCTGCTATTTCCTCTGGGTGTTTGGAGCATCTATGGAGCAGCGTTTAGGTTTTTCCCGCTTCTTTATGCTGGTACTAATGGCGGTGCTGCTGCCATGGTTTATCGTAGGATTCGAAGCTGCTTCCAGGGATCCTTCTTCTATTTTCTACAGTCCATTTTTCCTGCTATCCACCCTGGTTGGTGCCAGCTTTGTTTTTCCTCCAGAAAAGAAAATCAATGCCAACTGGTTCAAGAGTGCTCGCGGCGATATTTTTGCCAAGCAAGAAGAAGTCGACGTTATGAAAAAGTATCAATTTAAGCCCATGCTTTTTCTGACCATTTTCATCGTTTTTCAGGCCGTTATCTACTTCTTCAATGTCGGACTTTCGACATATATTCCGGCACTTCACCCCGGTCTCAAGACTGTTTCTTTGCTGGGCGCCGCTGGTTCGGTTTTGCTTGGTTACATAAGCGTTTCACTTATGGTTTGGAGCGCCACTGGCTCACTCAAAGATGGTCCTATGCGTCTGGTGACGGTGAAGATGTATAACGATATTCTCAAGCTCGACGTTGGCCATGAAACAGCCATTAAAGGCACAGCCCACGCCCTCGGTCTGCCCCCCGAGAGAGTGAAAGAGTGGGTAATGAAGCAGCGCGGTAAGATGAGAGTTTCTTAGGAAAATCACCTGTTTTTCAGAGCTGCTCTGCCATATACCTGTTTTAAAAACTTCTTTAGCCGCCCCCCTGTCTCTGATTGGGGGCGTGGCTTTTAGGCCGTCGAAGTGAGCCGGACCTAAGTTTTCTACCTCATGACTAGTGCTAAGATAGGCCTGCCTTTGTGCCTGTTAATAGCTAAATGCCGGTTAACAGATAAACGCCTGCCAGTAACCAGAGATAGCAAAATCGTTTCTTTCCAGGATCCTAATTTGAATGGTGACACGCAGGCCCCGGCCAGTTCGGCCGATGCCGCCTCAAATTCTTTGGCACAACCTCAGTCTGCCACTTTACCTCCTTTGACGCCGATGAGCGCTATCCGCTGGATGCGCGTTTTGCAAATTGTTCTGGATTTGCTTCTCACCGTGGCCTCTCTCAGCTGCGCTTATATGATTCGCTTTGATTTTCATGTGGACCAGCTTTATCTGAGCCAACTAGCTCAGGTTTTGCCCCTCTTTGTCGGCCTACGCCTGACTGCCAATCTCTGCGCGGGTGTTTATCGCCGTCTCTGGCGTTATACAGGCCTGACCGAGGTGACCGAGCTGGGCTGCGCTGTTCTCACAGCATCTTTGATTGTTGTAGTGCTGCGCGCACTCGGTGTAGCCGTTTTGCGGGCCGACGGACATTTGCTTTCGTACGGCATCATCTTTATAGATACCGGCTTGTGCTTCTTTCTCATGGGTGCCAGTCGCGTGCTCCGCCGTCTGCAGACCGAGCATCAGCAGCGCAAACACTGGCGCCAGCCGGTGCGGCGCCGCGCAATCGTGGTAGGAGCCGGAGATGCCGGACTGATGGTATTGAAAGAACTGAACCAACGCCCTGATCTGGGTGTTGATATTGTCGGTCTGGTTGACGATGATCCCAATAAATTGCAGAAACGTATCGGTCATATCACCATATCCGGAACCACCGCCGATTTGCCCAGACTGGTCGAAAATCTTTGCATCGACCAGGTGATCATAGCTATGCCTTCGGCCCCCGCCCACGAAATCAGGCGCATCGTCGAGATGTGCCGTGTGGCAGAAGTCGAGACTCGTATTTTGCCGGGCTTGTTTGAGCTTCTCAACGGGCAAGTCAGTGTTAACCAGTTGCGAGAAGTATCGCTTGAAGATTTGCTCGGTCGTGAACCTGTCAATCTGGATAATGCCTCGATCGCTTCATATATAGAAGGTCGGACCGTTCTTGTTACCGGGGCCGGTGGGTCCATCGGCAGCGAGCTTTGCCGTCAAATTTTTCATTTTCAACCGGCCCGTTTAATTATCTGCGGCAAAGGCGAAAATTCTATATTTTCGATCCAGCAAGAATTGGCCAGGCGGAGCGAGCCTATCGAAGTTGTGCCGGTCATTGCCGACGTGCGTGATCGCCAGCGTATGCAATACGTTTTTGAAAAATATCAGCCGGCGGTGGTCTTTCATGCCGCTGCCCATAAACATGTGCCCTTAATGGAGCTCAATGTTTGTGAGGCCATAGCTAATAACGTGCTGGGCACGAAGGTGGTAGCCGAACTTTCTCACCTTCATCAAGTTGAGAAATTTGTCCTTGTATCCAGCGATAAGGCTGTCAATCCTACATCAGTGATGGGCGCGACCAAGCGCATGGCCGAGCTTATCATTCAAGACCTGGCTCGCAGCTCCAGCACTAAGTACGTGGCGGTGCGCTTCGGCAATGTTCTGGCCAGTCGAGGTTCGGTGATTCCGGTCTGGCGTGAACAAATAGCCGCCGGAGGACCAATAACTGTCACCCACCGCGATGCCACGCGATATTTTATGCTCATCCCGGAAGCTGTACAGCTTATTTTGCAAGCTGGCGCTTATGGCTCGGGTGGCGAGATATTTGTTCTTGATATGGGTAAACCGGTCAAAATTCTTGATCTGGCCAATGATTTGATTCGCTTTTCCGGTCTCAGGCCGGGGCACGACATCAAAATCAAATTTATTGGTCTCCGGCCTGGAGAAAAACTCTATGAAGAGCTGTTAACTGCTTCCGAAGGGCTGGCTCGCACCGTCAACCAAAAAATCTTTGTCGGCCGTCCTCAGCCTCTGGAGCGCCAGGACCTGCTCCAGGCCATTGGTCGTCTTTCTGACTATATTGCTGAAAATGACGAGCAGTCAATCCGCCTAGAGCTGGAACGTCTGGCCTGCGGTACTCTAACAAAAGACGCCCGGGCCAATCTTGAAGGCGGAAGCGACCTGATTGATATGACCCCGCCGACTGCCGAGCAAAATTCGGACCATCAAACAAATCCACTTCTGACTAAATAATGTCTTCCATCCAATCTTTGTATTTGTCTCCGGCTTTGCATGAAAAACACAGCCTATTAATCGAGCGACTTAAGTCGCTCGACTCTGTTATCGTCGCTTATTCCGGTGGGGTCGATAGCTCCCTTCTGGCTTACTATGCTCGCCTAGCTCTGGGTGAGCGGGCAAAAATCGTAATCGCTATCTCGCCTTCTCTTGCTCAATTTGAACTGGAGGCGGCGCGCGATCAAGCCAAACAATTTGATTTTGATTTGCTCGAAATAAAAACCGACGAAGTCGCACTCGATCAATATCGTCGCAATGACACTATGCGCTGCTTCTTTTGCAAAAGCACACTTTTTGAATACTTGCAAAAAATGAAAGAAGAACTTTCGGTGGCTGCCATCGCCTATGGTGCCAATATGGATGACCTCAATGATGTCAGGCCGGGTCATCAGGCTGCTGCTAAATATAACGTGGTGGCGCCCCTACTCGATTGCGGCCTCTTTAAATCAGACATACGCAGCCTGGCTGAGCTCGCCGGTTTGCCATCCTTCGACCGTCCGCAGGC
>Ga0116230_10001912_pt1 | contig 20035 bp, 20 predicted proteins | sample S1TSphfallax_3_FD_88678 | JGI IMG/M metagenome (GOLD analysis project Ga0116230, IMG submission 88678) | Host-associated microbial communities from peat moss isolated from Minnesota, USA - S1T2_Fd - Sphagnum fallax MG | ecosystem: Host-associated > Plants > Peat moss > Unclassified | place... | reverse complement strand
CGCGCTCTTCCCCAAAGTCAAATCGGATCGGTAGACCCTTATGCCTTGAAAATCCACGCCCCAAGGGGCGGAATACTCACTAACGGCGAACGCTCTCTCTCCATTTCACGCTGAACCGGCACATACTGACTCACATCGAGCATAAACGCCTCAAACTTTTTCCCCGGTCGATCAGCAACGGTAACGCTAGTCTTTACCCTATGCACAAGCCGAAGGTCGACGAGCTCTTCAACCGGTTCAATCTCCGCGTCCGGTAGGTTCTTGTCCATAAGAAATACATTGGCGTTAGAGTAGTCCTTGACGAACTGGCCTATTCTGGAGAATTCATCCTCCAATCGCTGGCTTTCATCCAAAGTATCCCTACTTAGTTCTTCTCGCTTCGAGGAATCATATTCTCCCGCAGCGCCATTTACGTCTTCAACCCCTATCTTTGATCCGCGCGCCGTATTCCCTCGTTCTCTCGCGATTAAAATGGATCGTCGCAGTATCCCCAGGAAGTCACGCGTCACGCCGCCACTCGCTAGCACTAGCCTGTCCAGTGCCCCATCTGTAAGGAACGCATGTCGTATTACGCCACTTTCATTTAGGAAGGTGTCCAGAATCTTGCTAAGAAAGGTTCTGGTGTTGCTATATCTCTCTAACGTTTGATCAAGATCTATCTCGCCGACATCGTCGCCAATCTTTGCGCCTATAGGCGGATCGCCGTTGATATACCATTGCGAACGATGACGAATAGTGCCGATCTTAATCCAGAGGTGATTATTTTTTCCAATACGATGGAAGTAGTCAATAACCTGGGCTTGATCGCGCTTTCTGATATGGTAAAGATCGTCCAGGAAAAGGTACGCGTCACCTCCTGAAAGCCGAGACATTTGTTTGAAAAGTTCCTGGTAGTCAAGAATGTGTCGATTCAGGTGGTTCAGCTTGCTTGCCGTGTACTTAATTGTTCGTTCTTTCTCATGGCCTGACGTGTTTGTCTCTCCGCCCCCAAGGCTCATTTTCCCGGTACCAAACGAAACTGATCCCTCTCCTTTTATCTCGCTTTGTTGGGTTTCTTTCGTCGATCGTTTCTCTTCCACTGAAACCGCGTCCTCGCTGAACAACAAGTCACGCAAGTCTGATACCGCTTTTCGTAACTGTTCGGACTGAAGCTTCGCTTGAGACTTGTCAAAGGCACCTCTCGTGGGTTTTGAACCAAACAACCTAGACCAAAAGGAAGTCCGGTTTGCTGGCGCGATAGCGGCAGTTTCAAGCCAATTAGCAAATTCAGAGAACGTTTTGATTAAGACACTAAGGAGAACGTCAGGATATTCGTGGCCCTTGAACGACTCAAGGTCAACGAATGCGATGGGTCGGCGGTCGATTGTTAGGTCTGCGGCAGCTTTACGCAGGAGGCTCGATTTGCCAGAACCACGGCGACCAAACACCAAGTGGTGTTGGCGAGATATGGCGCGGGCAAGAGTCCCGTTTGCCGGCTCAATAAATCGGTGGACACCACCTTCCGTCGAGCGGGTGGATTCGTCAATAAGGATCTCGAGTCTTGCAACGGGGGGCGTGTTCAGAATTAGCTCGTTCACTGCACGATTCACCACATTTATACTAGCGGAACTTTAGACTCGGATCGATAACGAGTATTAAATGGACACGCAATTCAATGCTGAACGGCGATGCATCTAGCCGATCAGGCCTCACGAACGCCGATGGCGTCTGGAATCGACCCGGCCGTGTTGTCGGCATGTCGGAAAAGTGAAAGAGTTGATTGCACGCCGGTAGTCGGCAAACATTTACCTGTGCTTGCCCGACGATTCCCAACAACTCCCGGATCAGGGGCGTCCGGCAAGAGTGCCGACGCGGCAAACATGAGTGTTTGCGCCACAAACAAAAACGATTGCCTAGCTCTTGAGGCGGCCCCGGATTTTTCGGGCCAGCTTCTCAATCTCTTCAGTCTTGCGAAGCGAGGTAACGGGGACGACATAATTTCCGGCGTGTTTGAGTTCGTCGCGCAGTTCTTCGGCGGCGGCGACCAGGCTGTCCACATCCTTCAGCGCGTCAGCATGCTGCTGGCGGGCAATTTCGTCGCGCTGCGATTTGCCGTTGGGCAGGCGGGCGTCGTCTTCCTCACTGGTCTTGGGAAGGGGGAGGCGATGGTCGTCCGGCGGGTCTTGCGGCGCGGGTTTTCCGGCCAGCGGAGTGAGCAGCAGCGCGAGCAGCGTGTTTCGGCGGGAGGGAGCCATCTGGTTGCTATCATAAGCCACTTATATGGAAGTTTTGGTTGGTGTGATTGGCCTGGGCAATGTGGGCCTGGGCACGCTGCAAATTCTGGCTGAAAATGGCGATGCGATTCGCGAGAAGCTGGGGTTTCCGATTCGGGTGAAATCGGTGTGCAGCCGGAATGCGAATGAGAAGACGCTGCCGGCTTTTTCGCAGCCAGTGATTCGGACGAATGACTGGCGCGAGATTGTGTCCGACCCGGAAATCGACATTGTGGTGGAAGTGATTGGCGGGACGGCGACGGCTTCGCAGATTGTGGAGCAGGCGCTGAAGCAGCACAAATCCGTTGTGACTGCGAACAAGGAATTGATGGCGCTGCGCGGGGCGGATTTCTGGGACACCGCCATTCAAAACGGCGTGAACCTGGCGATGGAGGCGAGCGTGGCGGGCGGGATTCCCATCCACACCATTTTGCGCGAGGGCATCGCTGGCGACCGCGTGGTGGATCTCTATGGAATCTTGAACGGCACCTGCAATTACATCCTGACCGAGATTGAAAAGAGCAGCGCGAATTTTGAGGCGGTGCTGTCGGACGCGCAGCAGTTGGGTTATGCGGAGGCTGATCCGTCAGCCGATGTGGATGGCTTGGACGCGCGGTCGAAGCTGGCGCTTCTGGCCGCGCTGGCGTATGGTGAGCGGCTGACGCCGGCCGATATTTATACCGAAGGGATTCGGCGCGTGATGCCAGTGGATTTTGAGTATGCGCATCAGTTGAAGCACACCATTCGGCTGATCTGCATGGCGCGGCAAACGGAAGAAGGATTGTCGCTTTCGGTGCGGCCGACGCTGGTGCCGCAATCGGCCATTCTGGCGCAGGTGCAAGGGGCGTATAACGCCATCTGGGTGCGCGGGAAGTATGGCGAGGACACGTTTTATTACGGCCGCGGCGCGGGCGCAAAGCCGACCGGCGTGGCGGTGGTGAGCGATTTGATGCGGGTGGCGCGCGAGATTCGTTACGGGAGTCCGGAACGCGTGAGTCCGTTCGCGCATGAGCGGCTGGGGGCTTACAAGCCCAGGCCGTTGGGGACGCAGCGCATGCAGTATTTTATTCGCTTTCGGGTGGAGGATAAGGCGGGCATTATTGCGACCCTGGCCACGATTCTGGCAAAACATAAGATTGGCATTGACGCGGTGCTGCAATTGCCGCGCGAAGACTGGCGGAATCTGCCGTTTGTGGTGACGACGGAACCGGCCGCGGAGCAGGCTTTGCGCGATGCGCTGGTGGAGATTGGCGAGCTGGATTTTCTGGTGGAGCCGCCGTTTGCGATGCCGATGGAGCGCGGGTTCTAAGGGGCTGGCGTATGTTAGGCTTTTAGATGACCAACCGCGTCTTCAGGAGAGGTGGCTGAGTGGTCGAAAGCAGCGGTTTGCTAAACCGTCGTAGGGTCAAAAACTCTACCGGGGGTTCGAATCCCCCCCTCTCCGCCAGTTAGATTTCACAGAGCCGCCAGAAGACTTGCCATCTCGCGAACGCCGATGGCCTCTATTTCGTTGCTGATCTTATACCGCTCCGCCCCCGAGTTGACCACAAATCGTTTGGCCGGCGAGAGATCTTCACAGGAAATGTAAAATCCTTTTTCGGGCCGCGCCGCAAGACCCCGCTTCACTTCGATTGCCCATATGCCGTGGCCAGGAATTTCCAGAACAAGGTCGATTTCGGCGCCAGCGGACGTGCGGTAAAAGCTTGCCATCGTGAGAGCAGGCGCGGCGGCGATCAGATTTTCGATGACGAAGCCTTCCCAGCTTGCACCCACCACCGGATGCCCTGACAGCGCGTTATGGTCTGCTATTCCCAGCAGTGAGTGAACGATGCCGCTATCGCGGACATAGACTTTCGAGGCTTTGACCAGGCGTTTTCCGGCATTCTTGTGGAACGGGCGCAGCCGCCTTACCAAGAGAAGATCGGTCAGCAGATCAATGTAGCGCGTCACCGTCTGCGCGCTGGCCATCAAGGCAGCCGCCAATTGGGATGCGTTGAGGAGGCCGCCCTGATTGTGGGCGAGCATGGTCCAGAGGCTCTCCAGTGTCTCGGCGGGTATTCGGGGCCCCAGCAGGGGGATCTCCCGTTCCAGGTAGGAGCGCACAAAGTCTTTGCGCCAGGCGAAACTATCGCGGTCGTCAGCCGCCAAATAGCTGTCTGGGAAGCCTCCCCGGACCCATAGTGGCGTTATGGAGGAATCAGATTCGACCTCCAGGGCGTCGATTGGTCCCAAATCCACGTGGGCTATGCGTCCGGCGAGGCTTTCCCCGGACTGGCGCAATAAGTCCATCGAGGCTGATCCCAGCAGGAGAAAGCGGCCGGTTCTGTGGCCGCGCCTCCGGCCCTTGTCAATCAGGCCGCGCAGAGTGCTGAAGAGTTCGGGCACCCGGTGAATTTCATCCAGAATCACCAGCCGGTCTTCGTATTGCTGCAGGAAGAGCGAAGGGTCAGCCAGTTTGCGGCGGTCTTCGGCCGCTTCCAAGTCGAGGTAGATGGAAGGAATCTGCTCGGACAGGTCAAGCGCCAGGGTCGTCTTGCCCACCTGGCGCGGGCCGACCAAGGCGACGGCGGCTTGTCTGGCCAGGGCCTTTTTGACCAGGGGAAGCTTTCGCCGGGTAATCATCCTTGTAGATTATCCACGATATGGATAAATTGCAAGGTAAACTGTCCTACTGCACGCCCGTCGCGGCGGCGGATGTCCCCACCGAATTGGTCAGCGTGACGGTGACGGAAGCGATCGCGCTCGAAGAGCCGCTGAGCGTAAACGGTATGGTCAGCGAGAAAGCTCCGCCGTAAGTCAGCCCGCTGCTGCTGGCGAACCAGTTTGACAACAGCGACGACACATTCACCGTAAAATTCGTTCCGTTGAGCTGCGCGCCGGTGGCGGCGTTGAAGGTGAACGTGGCGGTCTGAAGGTCGCGCGTGGTCGACGTCGCCACCAGTTCGACGTTGAAGCCGCTGGAAGTGACGTTGGTGATTTGCACGCTGCCAGCTTCGATAATGGGCACGGCCGGGGCGATGGTGACTGATGACGAAGCCGCGGTTTGGCTGCCCACTGTCAGCGTGACGCCGATGTTGCCCGCCACGGTGCCGGGATCGAAAGTCGGGAAGGCCACGCTGGTGGCGCTGGCCGGAATGGTGACGGTGGAGGATGCGGATTTGGTTCCGGTGCTGGAAACGAATCCGGCGTCTCCCAGATAACCGGCGGGCAGGCCGGTGAGGCTGGAATTCGGCGTCAATGCCAGTGACAGTGTGCCGGTGTATTCGGCCGAACTGGCCTGGCTGAGCTGGACGGTGGCGCTGGTGATGTTGGCTCCGGGCGTGACCGTGCCGGATACGTTGGTGAACGAGAACGTCGGCGTGATGGGTTCCGTTGTGGGCGGATTGATGAACAACGACAGCGCTTGCGTTGCGCTTTGCGCGGGTGAACTGGCGTCCGTGACTTTGACGATGAAGGAGAAGGTGCCGGTGGCCGTGGGTGTGCCGCTGAGGGTGCCGGTGGACGCATTCAGCGTGAGTCCGGACGGCAGCAAGCCCGTCATGGACCAGGTGTAAGGCGCGGTGCCGCTTTGCGCCAGCAGCGTCGCGGTGTAGGCGAGTCCGGCGGTGCCGCTGGCCAGGCTGGTGGTGGTGATGGTCAGGCCGGTGCTGATGGAGACCGTGAACATCTGGCTGGTGGTTTGAGCCGGGGAACCGCTGTCGGCCACTTTTACGGTAAATGTGGAGGTGCCAGACGCGGTGGGCGTGCCGGTGATTGCGCCGCTGGCTGTGTTCAAGGAAAGCCCGGCCGGCAGCGTGCCAGATGAAAGGCTCCAGGTGTAAGGAGTTGTTCCGCCGGTGGCGGCAATGGCGTTCGAATAGGCAACGGCGGTGGTTCCGTTCGGCAATGATGTGGTGCTGATTTTCAGCGTGGCAGGGTTAATCACCAGGCCAAACTGCTGTGTTGCAGTTTGCACGGGAGAACTGCTGTCAGTCACCCTGGCGGTGAATGTGAATGTGCCGGCAGTTGTGGGCGTGCCGGTCAAAAAGCCAGTGCTGCCGGCCAGGCTGGTTCCGGGCGGAAGGGTGCCGGAAGCGACGGACCAAGTGTAGGGCGCGGTGCCGCCCAGGGGCTGGACGTAGGCTGCGTAAGCTGCGCCGACAGTTCCAAATGAGAGTTCCGCTGAGTTGATGGTCAGCGTCGGCGCGGCAATGGTGATTGTGTATTGATGCGTGGCGGATTGGACGGGTGAACCGCTGTCATTTACTTTTATGGTGAAGGTGGAGGAAGCGGCGCTGGCGGGGGTGCCGCTGATGAAACCATTGCTGGTGTTTAAGGAGAGTCCTGCCGGGAGCGATCCGGCGCTGACGGACCACGTATAGGGCGACGTCCCGCCTTGCGGAACCACGGAAGCGGAATAGGCTGTGCCGGCGGTGCCGCTGTTCAGGCTCTGGGTGGTGATGGTCAGCGGCGTGAGGCCGGACAGGGCAACGCTCTGAGTGCTGCCCGGCGTGTTGTTTGAATTGTCGGTGATGGTGAGAGTGGCGGAACTGCTGCTGGATGAAGACGGCGGCGTGAAGCTGATGGAGATGGTGCAGGAGGAGCCGGCCGTCAGGCTGCTGCCGCAACTGTTGGCGAAGATGCCGAAGTTGCTGGCGTTTGCGCCTCCGATGGCCACGCTGGCGATGGCCAGGGTTCCGGTGCCGGTGTTGGACAGCGTGACGGTTTGCGGAGTCGTGCTGGTGCCGAAGCCGACCGACATTGGGCTGACGGAGGCAATGGGAAGCGCAATGCCGGTTCCGCTCAGCGATGCCGTCTGCTGGCTTCCAGATTGGTTGCCGGCGTTGTCGGCGACAACTAAACTGGCGGAGCGTCCGTTGATAGCGGTTGGGGTGAAGGTGATGGTAACGGTGCAGCTTTGACCTGCGGCCAGGCTGCTGCCGCAATTGTTGCCGGCGATGGCGAAATCTCCGGGGTTGGTGCCTGCCAGGGTGATGCTGGAGATGCTGAGCGCGCCAGAGCCTGAATTGGTGAGCGAAATGGTTTGAGCGGCTGTGGTTGCGCCGGTGTTGGAGTTTCCAAAGCTGAGTGACGTGGGAGAAAGAGAAGCCTGCGGAACCGCGACGCCGGTGCCGCTGAGAGTCACGGATTGCGGGCTGCCCGTGGCGTTGTCGGCGACTGTCAGCGTGGCGGAACGCGAACCCGCGGCTGTGGGAGTGAAGGTGACGGAAATGGTGCAGTTTCCGCCCGCCGCCACCGAGCCGTTGCAGGTGTTGGATGTGGCAAAATCGGCGGAATTGCTGCCGGCGATGTTGATGATGGAGATGGTCAGCGCGCCGGTGCCTGAGTTGGAGAGCGTGACGGATTGCGCCGTGGCCGTGGTGTTGATGTTGGTGTTGCCGAAGCTCAACGAAGCGGCAGAGAGCGAAGCGGCGGGAACTCCCACGCCGGTTCCGGTGAGGGAGATGGTTTGCGGGCTGTCGGCGGCGTTGTCGGTCAGCGTAATCGTGGCTGCGCGTGAGCCGGCGGCGCTGGGGTGGAAGGTTGCTGAAATGGCGCAGTTCGAGCCGGCGGCGAGGCTGGTGCCGCAGGTGTTGGTGGTGGAGAAGTCGCCCGAATTTGTGCCTCCCAGAACGACGCTGGCGATGCTCAAGGCGCCGGTGCCGGAGTTGGTGACGGTGATGGATTGGGAGGTGGAGGTGGTTCCGATGTTCGCTGTTGAAAAACTGATAGACGCGGCCGACAGGGTGGCCGTGGGAACGCCCACTCCGGTGCCTGACAATGTCACCTGTTGCGGACTCCCTGTGGCGTTGTCGGTGACGGTCAGGGTGGCGGATCGCGTTCCGGTGGCTGTGGCATCGAAGGTGACGGAGATGCTGCAACTGCCCGCAGCCGCGACGCTGCCGCCGCAAGTGTTCGTGGTGGCGAAGTCGGCCGCGTTTGCTCCGGTTATGGCGATGCTGGAAATGGTCAGGGCGGCGGAGCCAGGGTTGCTCAGCGTGACCGATTGAGCTGCCGACGTGGTTCCTATATTGCCGTTGCCGAAACTCAGTGCATTGGGAGAAAGATTCGCGGCTGCCACGCCGACGCCCGTTCCGGTGAGTGAGGCGCTCTGGGGGCTGTTCCCGGCGCTGTCGGCAAAAACCAGGCTGGCGGCGCGTGAGCCAGCGGCCGTTGGATCAAACGTGACAGAGACGCTGCAGGAGGCGCCGGTAGCCAGCGTGACACCGCAGGTGTTGCTGCCTATGGCGAAATCTCCGGCGTTCGTTCCGCCGATGGTGACGCTGCTGATGGAGAGCGTGCCGCTGCCGCTGTTGGTCAGCATGACGCTTTGCGCGGTGCTGGCGACGCCGACGTTCGAGCTTCCAAAGCTGAGCGTCTGGGGCGACAACGTTACCGCCGCCACGCCAGCGCCCGTGCCGCTCAACGGCACAGATTGCTGCGCGCCGGCTGTGCCTCCCGCGTTGTCGGTGATGGTCAAGGCGGCGGCGCGCGCGCCGGTGGCTGTAGGCGTGAATGTGACGGAAATGGAGCAGGTGCCATTCGCGGCGATGCTGGTGGTGCAAGTGTTGGCGGAAACGGCGAAGTCGGACGAATTGGCGCCGGTAATGGTGGCGGCCGTGACGGTCAGCGGAGCGCTGCCGGAATTGGTGACGGTGACTGTTTGCGCGGCGGCAGTGGCGCCAACATTGGTGCTGGCAAACGTGAGCGCAGGGGGATTGAGTGAGACGCCGGGAACAGCGGCGGCCACGCCAGTGCCGCTGAGAGTGATGACGCGCGGGCTGTCGGCGGCGTTGTCGGTCAGCGTGATGGTGGCGGATCTGGCGCCTGTCGTGGTTGCGGTAAAGGTGGCGGAGATGGCGCAGGAAGAGTTCGCCGCGAGGCTGGTTCCGCACGTGTTGGTGGTGGCGAAATCGCCTGGATTGGCGCCCGCCAGGGCAATGCTGGTAATGGCGAGCGGCCCGGTGCCCGAATTCGTCACGGTGACGGATTGAGCGGCGCTCGCTGCGCCCACCGTGCCATTGCCGAAGGCAATGCTGTTGGCCGACAACGTGTCGGTGGGAACGGCCACTCCGGTTCCGGTGAGGTTAATTTGCTGCGAGGTGGTTGCGCCATTATCGGTCACTTTGAGCGTGGCGGTGCGCGTGCCCGACGCGCCTGGATCAAACGTGACCGCGATGTCGCAGGAGGCGCTGGCGGCCAGTGTTGCGCCGCACGTTGTTCCGGTGGTGCTGATGGCGAAATCGGCCGCATTCGTTCCTGAAATGGCTTTGGCGGAAATAGTCAGCGCCGTCGTCCCGGTGTTGGTGAGCGTGGCCGTCAGAGCCGCTGAGGTGACGCCGATGCCTGTGTTGGGGAATGTGAGCGTCGAAGGCGTCAGCGTTTGCGCCCCTGCCACGGCAGTGAGGAGAATAAACAGCCAGAGGCCTCGCTGAAGAATCTTTGGCATCTTTAGTGAGTGGCTTCGGCGAGTCTCATCAGCGATAAGCCTTGGGGCTGGGAGAGCAGAAACGTGTAGCCATCACGCAGCGAGAGGAGCGTGCTGATGCTGTCCGGTTCCTTATTTTGTGAAACCTGGCCGCTTCTGAGGTCAATGGTCCAGATTTCGCCGCGATTCAGGTTGGCGGCCAGGATCTGTTCGCCGCCTCGGGTCGGCATGAGCTGATCGGCGTCGACATTTTGCGCCAGCACGCGATAAGCAATGCGCGAACTTTCCACATCCGGCAGTTCCAGCAGCATTTTCTGGACCGTATCCACGATGGCCAGGCTGTGGGTCTTGGGAATGAATGAAAGGGCGCGCGCGCTGAAGCTGGTTTGCACAGGAGCGCCGGATGCAAGAACCAGCCTGCCGCCGGGGAGCAACGCCACCACCACTTCGCCGTCGTCGGACACGGCTAATTTTTCAAAGGCCGGAAACGGCAATGTCAGGCTCTTGGCGATGACGGGTTCGGCGGGCAGATGAGTGATGACTTGCAAGCATGTGAAAGCTTGCGAAAAGAGAAGCGCAGAGTCTCCGCGCGGGCTGAAGGTCACGCTGTCGGGGTGGGGCAGCGCGCCAGGAATGACCACTAGATTCTGGCTGCGCAGGGACCAGACGGCGACGGGACCGGAGTCTTGTTCCGCCAATGCGTACTGCTGGCGCGGCGGCAGATAGAGGCGCTTGATGGTGGAGGGGCTTGAAAATGCTTCGCCCAGCTTCACCGCTTTTGAGCTTGCGAACAAAGGAAAGATTTCATTGCTGCCGGGACTCAAAAGATATCCGGCCACGGGCGCGGCAGCATGCGAGTGCTCTTCCTGGTGCGGGTGCTCCGGCTTTAGCCCGATAGTGGCAATTTGCGCGCAAAGAGCGCTGGCCAGCAATAAAAGGCAGACAGACTTCATGCGGCGGTTAATGAGGCGCTCCAACGCTTCCTCCGCTGCCGGTGCCGATGGTGGCGGTTGTGGATGTGCTGGATGAGGAACTGCTGCTTCCATGCCCGGCCAGTCCGACGCCGATTCCGGCGGCTGCCGCCACAGCCACGCCCACCAGAATTGCGATGGTTTTGCCCGACATGCCCGAGCCTTTGGCGGCTCTGGTGGAAGCGTCCGGGTTTGGCGCGGCTCTGAGCACATTCGTCAGCGAGATGGTTGCCGTGGCTGACAGCGAGCGGAAGGATGACTCCACAGTGATCTGAAACTGGCCCAGGCTCAACGGCTTTAGGTCGTCCACGGTGGCGCGGCCGGTGGCATCGGTCAGCACCGAAATGGAGCGCAAGCCGTTCGAGAAGAGGAGGCTGGGGCCGTTGGTGGGGGAGGAAAACGTGACCGATGCGCCGGATATGGGAGTGTTGCGCCCGTCGCGCACTTCCACCACCGGCTGAACGGCGCGTTTCTTCTTGAGAATATTGATGCCATCCTGGCCGTCGATGACGACAATTTGCAGCGGACCTTTGGGTTCGGGGTCGCCGGGCTGCCAGGGCCGAACTACTTCACCGGGCCTTGGCGGGGGAATGTCTTGTGTAGCGGCGGGGGCAGTGGGCGGGGTCGGCTCTTGCGCTTCCAGGTAAGGGCAGCGGAGGCCTGAAAATATCAGAGCCAGCGCGAGAAGTGCGGGTCGGCGAGTAAATCTCATTGCAAACTGATACTCCCAAGAAAGTATCAGTCTATAGAGTAGGCCGGAGTAGCGCTCAGGTGAAAGTACTACTGGTTGCTATTGCCAGCGGAGCAGGAAGAAATGATGGCCACAAAGCTCGCAGCGGTAGGGGAGAAAGATGAAACGAATGGCGCGTTCCAATGAATTGCGCCAGCCGACTTTGCGGTATTCGATAGAGCGGCAGTGGGGGCAATGAGCCCTTAGCACGGCCGTTATTTCTTGTGGCATTTGCTGGCTTAAACCAGGTGTTAACCGTGGGCGAGGGGAGCAGCGGTGCGCCAGCCGACGCCAGGCTGGGTCGCCGTCAGAGTTTTGCGGGCAGACTGTTTCTTGAGGGCGATGGCGGCGCGCTCTTCTTTGCAGGTTCGCGCGTAGCGGCACATTTCTTCTTCGGAATAGGTGAAGGAACGCTCCATGGTGCTTTCAGCGCCGATGTTTTCCGGGAGGCTATTTTCATTGCGTTCCAGCAATTCCCAGCAAAGCAGCGGGAGTGCCTGCATTTGAATGCCGTAGCGGCGGGCCAAAGCCAAGTCTGCGCGCACGCTGAATTGAACTTTAGGAGCGCCTACCGGCGATGTTTCAAAGTTGAAAACACGGAATTCAATGTCCTGTTTGAAGCCGGTGAGCATGAACTGCATTTTTGGGGTTTTCTTCTGCACACCAAGATTTGTTGCGGCGTTCGCCAGCTTGAATGACATCTTGAATTCCTTTTCTCAGCCTGCGGTGAAGCCGCAAGTTGCGGGTTGGCTAAGAAAGAAGGAACCGGGAGACCCGACTTAGTTCGGGAAGTCCGGGAGTGAGCAGGAGTGCTCTATGTCGAGTATTCCACGAAACAAGTCTTTTGTCAACAATCAGTTGCGGCACCCCATGCCCCTTTGGTGTCAGCCGCGTGAATGGGCTTCGGCTAGAATCGTTCTACCTTGACAACAATATTGCGTCCTTTTTTCTTGGCGGCCAGCCTGCTCCTGCTGGGCCAAATCTCTTTTGCCGCCACCACGGTGCTGCATGCGGCCCGGGTGCTGGATGTGGCTCATGGCACGGTGATCAGTCCAGGGGAGGTGCTGGTGGAGGGAACGAAAATTGTGGATGTGGGCCAAACTGTGCGGCGGCCGGCGGGTACCGAAGTTTTGGAACTGGGCGATGTCACGCTGATGCCGGGTCTGATTGACGTGCATGTTCATTTGTTTCTGCACCCCGGCGCGGAGGATTTGCAGACGGTGGAAGAATCGGTGCCGCAGCGGACCATACTGGCGGAGCTGGCCGCGCGTGACGACTTGATGGCGGGCTTTACCGCCGAACGCGACATGGGCACGGAAGGGGCGGGTTCAGCGGACACGGCGGTCCGAAATGCCATTGACAAAGGGCTGATACCGGGGCCGCGCTTGCGCATCAGCGGCAATGCCGTGGATATTCTGGGCGGGCATGAAGACGCCAACAAATACAATCCGGCGCAGCATGTGCTGTCAAATGCCGATTACGCCAATAATGCGGCCCAACTGGTTGCGGTGATGCGCGAGCAGTACAAAGAAGGCGCCGACTTCACCAAGATCTATGAGACAGGAAGAGACCGGTACGTGGATGGCGAATTGCACACGCCTTATCAATACTCGGAAGCGGAGCTGGTGATGGCCGTGACGGAAGCCGCCAGGGTAGGGAAGCGCGTGGCGGTGCATGCCACCGGCGAGCCGGGAACTGGCTTTGCGGTCCGGGCGGGCGTCGCTTCTGTGGACCATGCGTACCAGCTTTCGCCGGAGACCATGCGCATGATGAAAGAAAAGCAGATTTACGCCGTTCCCACGTTCACCATCGCCGAGTATTTTGCCGCGCATTCGGCTTCGGAAGGCGGCGCGGCGCGGCTTCAGGATGGACTGCGACTGCATTACGCCGAATTTAAGAAGCAACTGGCAGCGGGCGTGCCGATGGCCGTGGGTTCTGACGTGGGACCTTTCCCGCATGGCACCCAGGCCCGGGAGCTGGTGCTGATGGCGGAGCACGGCATGAGCGCGGCTGAGGTTTTGCAGGCGGATCTGATCAATGGCGCGAAACTACTGGGCTGGGAAAATGAGGTGGGGCAGTTGAAGCCCGGTTATTTGGCCGATATTATTGCCGTGCCGGGGAATCCGCTGACTGATATTACGGCAGTGGAGCATGTTCAGTTTGTGATGAAAAACGGCACGGTTTTCAAGGCTCACTGATTCAGAAGAATCTGAAGCGCGGTTTGGGCTTTCGCTCAGTCACAGCTCTTGCTTTCTCGTCTATTTCTTTTGTTTTGAATGGATTAGAGCTAGGCGGCCAGATCTGTCTGACTAGGCGCATGCAACTTTAGGTCAGTGAGGGCGTCGGCTCTCCAGCATAAAATTCATTCCGGGACGGGCTCCCGTCGATATGGATTTTGTGTTAGCTTGACAAAGGAGACACGAATGCAAGACGTCACTTGGGACTAATGAATTAGACAGAGGATGGTACGCCATCCTCTGTCACTTCATAAGTCCAAATCCCGCCACCGCCTCACCAGTTTCAGATATTCCCCATAAGCCGTCGGCTGAAATTTTTGTCTTTCCGCAATCCACGGTCCTAGAACCGTGACGCTCTGGATCACTGCGCTCTTAAAGAATTTTCTGAGCATCAGTTCTTGCGCCTCACCAAGCGAAACAGAGATCGACATTTCCTCAAAAAAATTGAGCATGATGGCCAGATTGCTGCGGTCCGCATCCGCTACTTCTCTCTCCTGGCGGATAATCGGTCCAATGGCGCGCCGTATCTTGCAGAACTCAGGGTTGTTCCACCTTTCGGCAAAACGGGCGGCAGCGGACGCTCGTCTGTTTTGAACGGTCAGCAAGATTGTGTAGACAATGCCCACTCCAGCCACTAAAGATGTGGCATAGTCCAGTTCCTTTTTGCCCTTGTCGCCCAATAAAGCATGCAGGCTGATCAGGCACAGCATCAAAACCAGGCAAGTGATCAATAATCCGGGGCTTAAAAGCTTATCGATGAGACGGCTCACTCACCTATCAGTGCGATCCATACGCTCCAATTCTCAAATCGGCAAAAGGTTGAGCGCGGCTTCAATTTCGCCCAGCGTGTGAAGGTCGCCTTTTTGAGAACTGGCGGCGATGCCTTGTTCGTAGATGCTGCGCGCTCCATCCACATCGCCCAGTTTTTCCAGAGTCTGGCCGCAGTGATAGTAAGCCGCCACGTAAGTGTTGTCGGCGGCGATCAGTGTCTTGAATTCGGCAACAGCGCTTTTCAGATCCCCTGATTTTGCAAACTCCATGGCGAGGCCATAGCGGGCAAAACTGTTGCCTGGGTCCTGCGAGAGCATTTGCCTGAGAATGTCGAGGCGGTTGGTGGCCATGCGCTAACTGGCGTATTCACGAAGCGAGCGGGCGGCGTCTTCCACCACGCCGGCGGCCTTGGCGGTGTGCGTCTTGGCCGTTTTGGCGGCTTCCCCGAAATGATGCTGCGCCTTTCCGGCAATATCGCCCAGCGTCTCAGCCACGTTGGCGGCGCCTTCCTTGCCCTTTTTGATGGCCTGTTCGGCGAAACTGAGCGACCACGAAGCGCAAGCCGGAATCACCAGCGCCACGCCGATAGCCGTCAAACCGCATCCAACCCCGATCAGGGCAGCGCCTATCAGGCCCGAATCACTTGTTCTTTTCATGGGTGTCCTTTCAACTACACGCTTACTGTCTTGACGCTGATTCTATCGCTTTCGTTCGCAAAAACTGTTGGCTTGGTCATTTTTCAGGGCAGCCAAGTTCGCGCACATGGCTGATTTGATCAACACACCATTTCCATATGCACTGAAAATTACCCGCAGATTCACGCCAAATCAACTTTCCGCTGATAACTTACACCCAGGCAGGCTACTGGATTACCCAGCGAGCATTCCTGCTCACAATTTATCCGCTCTTCAACATCTTGGAGAATCAACATGCGCAAGCCATTAAGAAGTTCGTTATTGGAGCTCTTGTTCGCAGTTCTCGCAACGGCAACCTGGTCTGAAGCGGCCGTCATTGTGTCAAACCTGTCAGATACAGTGAACGGCACCAGCACTATTTATGCTTCCGGGCCGCCCCAGGAGTATGCGCAGGAGTTTGTCACGGGCAGCTCAAGCGTTACGCTCGCATCTGTCGTTGCTGCGGTAGGCGACGCTTCGGGATCGTTCACGGCCCAGGCCGAGTTGGTCGCCAACAACGGCGGACAGCCCGGCAGCAGCGCCCTCAGCACATTCACCTTCTCGGCCATTTCTTCCGGCATCCCGAGTGACCTTACGTTTACCCCGAATTCCACTGTTGTTCTGAGTGCTAATACCGATTACTGGTTCATCCTGTCCGCCACCGGAACAACCGGAAGCTATAAGTGGGATTACACGGACACCAACAGCACGTCACTTCCGCTGTATGCTGTCAGCAAGAACAGCGGATCTTCCTGGACCACTTATTCCAGCGGACCGGAACTCATTGAAGTCAATTCGGTGGATCAGGTCAGCGTCCCCGAACCCTCCTGCTTATTGCTGAGCGGTCTTGCCCTGGTTGGCTGCGGTTTAACCATGCGCCGTCGCTAACTGCGGTCGTCTAACACGATTCACACTCCGCATCAAAGGAGTTCGCTACACTCTACTCCATGAGGGAGACGCGAACTCTGCGCGATTTGCGCGGAGTGGGAAAGTCCATTGAAGCAGATTTGCAGCGATTGGGCGTCACCACCGTGGCAAAGCTGGCAAGGAGCGACGGGCGCAAGCTTTATGATCGCCTGAACCAGCTCACCGGCGTGCGCCAGGATCCTTGCGTGCTGGACACTTTTCATTGCGCGGTGGCGCAGGCGCGCGATCCTCATTTGCCGCCGGAAAAGGCAAACTGGTGGTGGTGGTCGCGGGAGCGCAAGCGTGCCTTGTCCGCTGTTTGAGCCGCTTGCCAAGGTGGTTCCGGCGCGCGATCCGGAACCACGGCTGCCGCTGATTCATGAATACGACGGCATTTGCCACGCTGGCGAAGAGCGCATTGACCCGGAGCATCGTTTTCACTGCTGCAACCGCGGCAATGCAAAAGGAACTTGCGCGAGCTTTCCGGCGAACCTGGCTCTGACGGCCATCCGGTTTAGCGTGACCGCCCGGACGGCGAGCGCGCTGACCGTGCTGATGGTGGAAGAGCATAACCACTGGCCGGGTGCGTGGAAGACAATCGATTTTATGATTAGCGAGAAGCGCGTGACGCCGGAAGTCAGCGATGTTTGCCGGCGCGCCCAAATCCTGCGGTTTTGCGATAGTTACCTGGAAATACAAAATGGACAATAAGCATCGCACGGTGGAAGAGACGCGCTCCGAATATGCGGAGTTCTGCCTTCCCAACGATTCGAACATGCTCGGCAACATGCTGGGCGGACACGTGATGCATCTGGTGGATCTATGCGGCGCAATCGCCGCGATACGCCATGCGCGCGGCGCTGTTGTCACCGCGTCGGTGGATCAAATGACGTTTCTGCATCCCATTCATATCGGCGAACTGGTGCGGCTGAAATCGCAGGTGAACCGCGTGTTCCGGACCTCGATGGAGGTGGGCGTCAAGGTCTGGGTGGAGAACTTGCGCACGGCTGAAATACGGCACACCTCTTCCGCTTATCTCACGTTTGTGGCGCTGGATAGCGAGGGCAATAAAGTTCCGCTGGAACCGATAACGCCCTTAGGCGAAGAAGATTGCCGCCGCTATGAGGAAGCGGCCGAGCGGCGCGCTTACCGCCTTGCGCAAAAGGCGAAGACGAAAAGCGCGCCGCCCAGTTGACGATTAATCCGGCTCTACCTTGTGCATGTACTTGATGCAGTGCTTAAACAGAAGCAGGTTCGGCGCGCCAATCCTGTTCAGTTTAAGGCAATCCCGGTCATACCACTCAATCACGCCTTCCAGTTGTTCGCCATTAGTCAAATGAACCATCATGTGCGTTTTGCTCTGCATTTGCTTTGAATAGTAAAACTGCTCGGCATTGGTCTGGTCGGGCGGAGTACTTTTCTTTGCAGCGGGCGGCCGTCGGGCCGGTTCTTTTGTGTCTGCTGCCATTGATGTTCGGGTGGGTTTTCTGATCAGCGAATCCAAGCGCCTCTCTTCTATCATGCTGCCTCGTTATAGGGGATGGTATCGCACTTGGCGGCCCATTTTTTTAAATGCTGACCCAGTTGCTTATGTGCTAGGTGCGAAAGGGCCGCCATGCGTTTCGAAAATCTGCAATTTAGCGGCCGACGCGGTCTTCAATTATCGAGAGACGTTTGTCCAGTTCATGCACCGCTCCCGTCAGCATTTCAAGCCGAGCGTCCACTGACGTGGTCATACGGTCCATGGCGGCTTCAAGCCTGTCGATCCGCCTAGTCGAGAGCATGAGCGCCGTGATCGCCACGCCCGCAGTCGAGCCGGCTGTGCAAACGCTCGTCACTATCGCCACTAATAAATTGCTATCCATTTTCTTCCAGCGCGTTCCGTAAATTGATCACCAGAGCGTCTAAAGCGCCCACTTTTTGTATATTACGACGAACCATCAGCGCCAGCTCATCCAGCGCCGCCGCTGCTTTTTCTATCCAGCGGAAACTGACTCGCTGCGCAATCGCCTGCAGCCGCGCTTGAATGTCGCGATGTTTTGCCGCCGGACGCCCTTGCCAGACGCTTAAAACATCCTCCAGTAAACCATAAGCCAGGCGCAAATATAAATCGAGCTTTTCTGATTTCTTCGCGCCGAATGATTCCGATTGCTGCACCCAATTCTCGAATTTCGTGACGCCCGCCGCGCACTCAAAGGCGGCCATCATGACGCTGCGGCGGTCGCGAAAAAGCTCCAGATCGAGCGTGGCCGCCACCCCTGGACTGCCTTCGGCCAGCGCGATGCGCGTTTCGGCATCCGGCAACTGGCGCGCTGCGGCAAATTCCGCCAGTTCGGCATCCGTCAGGCGCGACATTTGCAGCACCAGCGAGCGCGAGCGGATGGTGGGCAGCAGGTCGTAGAGATTTTCAGCGGTGGCGAAAATCAGCATGTGATCGGGCGGCTCTTCCAGAATTTTCAGCAGCGAATTGGCCGATTGCTCGTTCGCCTTGTCCAAATGATCGATCAAAAAAACGCGCTTGTTGCCGTGCAGCGGCTTGAACTGGGCGCGTTCGCGGAAAGCGCGCATCTGCTGAATGGTGATCTGGCGCAGCGGACCGTCTGGGGCGAAGGTGACGAAATCGGGATGGGAGGAGAAGAGCAGGGGATCGTCAGCGCGTTTGTCGGAGGTCCACTTGTCGCGCTCGGCCAGAATGTCCAGATTTTCGGGCAGGCTCAAATCGTCTTTTTCAATCCATTCGGCGTGCTCCAGCAGGTGGGCGGCAAAACGCCGTGCCAGCGTGGCTTTGCCGACGCCTTCCGGTCCGCTCAGCAAAATGGTCTGCGGGATGCGCTCGCCGCCAATCATGTGGGCCAGAGTTTGGGCGGCGCTGTCGTTGCCGTAGAAATTGGGGAAATAGCTAGAGGGCAAGGCGGCTCCTGACCAGCATCCAGATGCGCGACGCCACGGCCTCAATGCTGCCGCTTCCGTCGATCATGTGGAAACGTTTGGGTTCCAGCGCGGCAATGCGCTGATAGCCGCGGCTGACGCGCTGATGAAAATCAAGGCTCTGGCGGTCGAGCCGGGCTTCAGACGCATCCTGCTGGCTGCCTTCGTTGCGCTTGTGGGCGCGCGCCAGGCCCGCCGCCACATCCACCTGGACGCATACTGTCATGCTGGGCATCAGATCGCCCAGCGCGAGTTTGTGCGCGGCCAGGACAGTTTCAAAACCAATGCCGCGCGCTTCGCCCTGATAGGCGAGTGTGGAATCGGTAAAGCGGTCACTGACGACAATTTCTCCGCGCGCCAGGGCCGGCCGGATGATTTCAGCGGCGGCTTGCGCGCGCGATGCGAAGACCAGCAGCAGTTCGGTCATGGGCGCCATGGAATCGTTTTCCGGCGCCAGAAAAATGCGGCGGATCTGGCGCCCGATGTCGGTTGCGCCCGGTTCCTGGTTTTCGGTGACGGCCCAGCCTTCGGCGCGCAGCCGTGCCGCCAGCAATTTCATTTGTGTGCTCTTGCCGCTGCCTTCGGTGCCTTCGAGCGATATAAAAAAACCGGACGTCGCCCTAGTCATAGACGAAATGCAGCAGCGCCTTCAGGTCTTCCCAGGCTTCGCGCTTGGCTTGCTGATTGTATTGGCGCAGCAGATAAGACGGGTGGTAAGTGATCATGACCGGAATGTCCTGCCACTTGTGCCACTGGCCGCGCAGCTTGGTGATGCCTTCCTTGGTGTTCAGCAGCGCTTTCATCGCAGTCCCGCCCAGCGCGCAGATGGCCTTCGGCTGAATGGTTTTCAACTGGCGATAGAGGAACTGGCCGCAGGTCTGCATTTCATCCGGCTGCGGCGTGCGGTTTTCCGGCGGCCGGCATTTCACCACATTGCAGATGTAAATATCGGGGCGCTTGATGCGGATGCCCTCTTTGGCGGCGGTGCCTTCAATCATTTGCGTCAGCAACTGCCCGGCGCGCCCGACAAACGGAATGCCGGATTCGTCCTCATCGGCGCCCGGTCCTTCGCCCACAAAAACCAGCGGCGATTTCTCGTTGCCGTCGCCAAACACGATTTTCTTGCGCGCTTCACACAGCCGGCAGCGCTGGCAATTG
>Ga0116230_10001911_pt1 | contig 20045 bp, 14 predicted proteins | sample S1TSphfallax_3_FD_88678 | JGI IMG/M metagenome (GOLD analysis project Ga0116230, IMG submission 88678) | Host-associated microbial communities from peat moss isolated from Minnesota, USA - S1T2_Fd - Sphagnum fallax MG | ecosystem: Host-associated > Plants > Peat moss > Unclassified | place... | reverse complement strand
TGAAATTCTATTTCCACATGATACCACTGCCACAATTCTCAGCACAACACCAACAAGGTAGTTTGGCAGTGCCATGGATCAAAATGACAGATGAGTTCTCATCATTCCATGGATCAAACTCATTCCGTTCCATCATTCAATTCCTTGGATCAAACTGTCAACTATGTCTGGAATAGGAATTGAATGTAGGTAGGGCTTTCTTACTAGGACTGAATATGAGTTAGGTTTTCAGACCTCTATGTGGCACACCATCATGATCTGAAACACCACTAAGCTGTCTCACATGATAGTCCATTCAATCAATTCCTTTGTTCACTTGATTGCTGGAGCTGATTTCCTTGTGCCAGCCTGCTTATGGTTGACACCTTCTGAGAAGGGAATTCCAGTCAAGTTAGTAACCCTTGCTCATGGCTATGCAAAGGTCAGACATTCTGCCATGAAAACAGTTCCACAAAGATACTCCCAGCACATTGCATCACAATCCTCACACATGACCCTCAGTGACAAACTTCATTCAAGCTTAATAGAGTTTGACAATGTCTCAAATATTGTAAGCTGCAACCTCTGTCCTTCTCACTAGTCCTATTCTCCACAAAGTTACTTCTGGTCCCTTGAAACCTCTCAATATGCCTGCCAAATCTGCAAGAAATCATGTAAGACCTTGCACCACATCAAACTGTCCTCAGGTCATGATTTGTGACTCTGGCTGGGAACTTGATAGCCATTATCACAAGTAGTCACCATCTGCACAAGCTGAACCATCAATTGAACTGACTGGATGCTGAAGCAGCTTGGTTTATTAGGTGCCCATGCAGTGTTGCTCCTCCAATGGTACTTGCCATGGCCCAATGTTCAGCTCTTTGTACCCAGCTATGACTGCAGAAAGCTAGCATGGCAAACTACAAACTGACTAATTTTTGTGACACTGCACTGTAATGCCTACGAGAACATGAAATTTTCTAGCCCTGCATTATCAAGTGCACATAGACATCTGAGTTTGCTTTGAGTCCGAAAATGTCTCGTACAAGTCATCCACTTTGCTAGGAGAATGTCATGAGCACTATGTTGGAACGTGGGATGGTTGATCCACTGTTCCATCTGGAGTTTCACCAGCTGATGCAGAGTTTGAACCTGGCAAGTTGGACATGACATCAAATAAATGTGTGCCACTGACTCTTGTGCTGCCATTGGTTTCAATTTCAATGGCCCTCTCCAAACCCTCCACCACTTGCTGCATAGTTGGCCTAGCTGCTTCAGAGTCTTCAGTGCTCCTGAGTGCTATTTCTGCTACCTTCCATATGCTCTCAATATTGTTGTAATTGTTTTGCAATGCTCTGTCAATTAGGCCGTCGATCCTCCCATGTTGTTGCATATGTGACTTTGCCTGAAAATTGCTAACTGGTTGGCATTGAAATGAATCTCTTTATCCAAGTTTCAGAAAGTTGACAAGGTTGATTGAAAAAACTTTGAGGTTGTCTAGTTTCTATGGGTTATCAAAAAGTAAGGAAACTTGAGAATAGTGTGGGTTGATTTGTTTGAAAATTTACTCTAGAACTTGTTGACAACAGAAGTGATTGTTACCAACAACCAAATCCTTGAATTTTGTTGAAGTAATAGAAATCCTGTTCTGAAATTTTGTGATAAATCTTGTTGATTTCTAGATGATGACCACATGTTTAGTGAAATCAAATTGTTTCAATCTTCACAAGTAAGCTTGAAAGGAATTGGAGTTTTGAGAGAAATAGAAATGATAACGAGAGTTGTTACTCACCTTTTCTTGAATGTTCACATTATCTTCACTGAGATGTGAACAACCACATATCAATTCCAGCAAAACAATCCCGAAGCTATAGACATCAGTCTTCTTTGTTACTTGGCCTGTGCGGAGAAAACTGAACAATAACAAGATCAAAATTAACATTATTTTTTGTATTATGAAGAAATTTCCAAGGCAAAAGAATATAAATGAAGAAAATTGTAGTATATGACACAATATGCATGTACCAAGTGTTGCACACCATGACAATGTGAGCAAATTTTGTTTTGACAGATACTGTACTTCTCAAATGATTCTCAATTGCATCTCATAAGATATAGTTGACTCACGAACTTGTACATTTAAAGTAAAACCTGAATTGAAAGAGGATGTAAATCTCATTTGGAAACATACTTTGGGTCGAGATAACCGAACGTGGCCCTGATGTGGCTTGTGAAAATATGGGAAGCACCTGGTTCAAGTATCAACTTTGATGCACCCAAATCAGCGACTTTAGCAACCATACCCTCTGAAAGAAGAATGTTATTTGTCTTTACATCGCAGTGCACTATTGGACGTGCACTACCTCCATGTAAATGTGCCAATCCTACAAGAAAAAAATGGATTGACAACACAATCAGTTATAGGATGCATCAGGATTTGAAAAGCTTCCCAAACAACTTCACAATAGGTAGAGTTAACATACTATTTTTACTCTACTTGGCATCCCTCTAGTTATGAGGCCCTTCTTAGAGGGCCTTCTTAGAGGGATCAACAATAAACATTCATACTAATGCAGTAATAATTTATCACTGAAAAAGTAAATTCTTCTCAACCTCTTGCAGCATTTAGAGCAATGTCAAGTCGAGTATTCCATGTCATTGGACTTTCTCGTGCCTCTTCAGTCCCTGAAACATCAAATTGAGCTATTTAACATTCACCAAACATAAACACATTATGTGCAAAACATGGATAAAATCAGACAAAAATAGGCAATTGTCCAACATTTATAGTTAATCAATGGATTATAAGAAAAGAAGGAATAACATGGAAAACATGACCAAACACCTACTGACTTTTATGGGGTCTTACCATAAAGTTTGTCTTGCACAGTTCCATTTTGCATGTACTCTAGGATCAATATTTTCTCCCCGTGCTCCAGGCAATATCCAAGCAAAGACACCACATTCTCATGGTCCACTGCAGATAGATTGTACATCTACAAAGCACTAAGGAAGTGTGTTAAACCTGAAACCAACTAAGTCTCAATTTTTCTGAAGATTACGTATTGAGCTGGCATTAAAATTAAAAACAATTTCTAGATAACTTGGAATAGTGACATAGGAAAAATGAAGACAAATGGATCCAAATATTAAAACTGTGGTTAAACATGGAAGATTGTTATAATCAATTGGCATGTGAGAATGTACCTCCGTGTGAAACTGTTCAGTGGTATCGTGTGAAGGGCTAGGTTCTTCTCTTTTGCGTGCCCTTTTGACGGCCACTTCTCTTCCACCAAGTTTTCCAAGATACACTTCACAAGAACCACCTCTTCCAATCCACTGCGTTTGTGCAAAATCGTCAGTCATACGAGACACCTCCACAAAATTGTATAGTTGAAGTTGGTGTTCTAATCCTCCAGCTCTAGGAGTGACCAGAGGAGTCTCATCTGTAGATGCGGCATTTTGTAAAATTTGTTGTCCGCCTTGTTGTCGTCTAGCTCTATGAGTGAGTAGAGCAGGCTCCTCTGTAGACATGCCATTTCGTGGAATTCGGTGCTCACCTTCATGCCGTCTAGCGTCAGGAGTGACCAGAAGAGACCCGTCTACAGGTGTGCCATTTTGCGAAACTTGTTAATTGCTCACCTTGCTATCCTAATTCTTCAACATCTATACATGAAATTCACAAAACATTCTCCACGTTCTCCATAATTCTAGCTGATATGTAATAGACACCAAACTAATCAAACTAGTCGAATCAATTCAAATTAATTTGGACGTTTTGCCATCTAATTAAATGTTTGCAAGGTACCTTTAATATTATTCCTCAGATTCATTTGACTTACAAGATCTTGGGTAATAATTTAATCTAGTGTTTTGTGGTAAATTGTTATGTTATGGTGGAAAAGATCAAACAAGGTTCTAGATCTCATTTCAAAATTGGTTCAAGTGGTTGAACCATCTTATGGATTTAAGGTGGAAATGTTCCACCAAAACGAATTTAATTGGAAAGATTTCACTCTAGAATATTTTAAGATCTCTAGAAATATGAAAAGTTAAAGCAACTTGACCACACACCTTGTGATAGTTCTATTCCTCCAAGTCCCCTTTCATTTCTCGATGTTCGTGAATGATGACAAAACAGTAGAAAGACTATTGTGAATATAATGAACAAACCTCCTCCAAGACATCCAAGAATTAGGTATATCAATCTGTTGTTTTTTTTATTGTGATCTCCATTGCTTTGACTTGTGGGTGGCACTGAAGGTGGACATGCATTACTTGCATCACATAATTGCGGGTTTCCAGAATCCCTGGCATATAAGGAGCCCCACATAATCATGATGCAAATTTACAATACTAGAAGAAATGAATTAGATTGATGGAACTGGACATTATAAAATTTCAAATCATAATTTGAAAACAACACATTAATACTCTTTCACATAGGGATCAGTGGGAAATTGAAACATCAATTTCGATGAAAATGTTGAACTGATTCAATTGTATTGAAATGATAATTACATCCACTTAATGTTTACCATACAATATATATGTGAACAGGACGTCTTACTCGAAGGTCAAGTTCGTATTCTTCAAAAGAGCTGGAGGTATAGTCCCATCCAAACTGTTGTTTGACAAAAGTCTGACATGAAGTTGGAATAACAATTTAGCTCAGTATTGAATTTTGATACCCATAGCATTCGTAGCTATCAAATTCATGTGAAAGCAAGAACAAAACAAATATTGTGAACAATGTTTAGATATATGTGTATTAACAAATATATGTCCACTTGTTGAAATTCAAACATCATATGGTTCAAATTTTCAACAAATGAACATAGATTTGCTAAGACACGTAGATTATTGAAATATATGTAAGGCACCATTCAGACCTGGTGATAATTCAATGGTAAGTTAGTGTTAAAAATTCTTAAATTTTGGTGCACTCAAATATGCAATGTTAGTTAGCATTGATGATGACATGTGATGGTGACATGGTGCCTATGTGGAGCCTATGTCATATTATTATTAAGTTGATGTTAAGGAGGATGTTAGTTACCATTAAATCTAGGCTGAAATTTAGATTTTAAGATTTTTTTTTGCAATGTTAGGTAACCTCCACAAAAGAAGGTCATAACTCATTGTTAGCAAGCACCAAGGTCCAAGAGGATGGGGGGTGGGGGGGTTTGATCCCAACTCCTTGCCACTTTTACCATGCACATCAAATATTTTCTCCCTAGACCCTCCTTTCCCTATACATAATGTTCAAAACGTTCAAGAAATCAGTCCTCATCTAATTATGTTAAAGCAGAAACTTGAAAACCTAAAGCAATAAAGCTCAATTGCTCTTTCTTGCTAAATTCTGGGTGTTTATTCAATGTTTGATAGAATAGATTCAAGCTGAATGAATCTATTTGGCAATGCCAATTTTTTATTACTAAGGGTGAAAAAATCAAGATTCAGATTGTCCAGAAGAAGATAATTTTTTAGATTTAAACTGTCTTTTGGGGTGTGAAGGGCCAAAAAATTTGAAGGTTTGAAAAGAACAAATGACACATAACAATGCCTCTAGTGTGAATGGTTCTATTTTGTTGACCCGTTAAGAAAAATGATTATTAACATTAATTTTTTTTAAAAAATTGACTAACGACTATATCACTGTTAAGGATAATTTAACATTTTCTCTTAACACCAGGTCTGAATGGTGCCTAGGCATTTTAAAACATGAGAAAAGACACTTACAATTCTTGCAAAAAAGGTAAGGACGTCAACCATGTAGGAATATCACCTGTAAGAATATTATCTTCTAATCGTCTGCACATTCTCAAAAGGCCAAAATCAGAGTTCAAATTAGCTTTTACCAAATGTTTACATTACAGGAACAAAACCAAGGTCCTATTCAACTTCACATAAAAGGAATCGAACATTCATACATGGGATATTGAACTTCTGTGTAACTTACAATATATATTACTTGTGAGATAACACAAGGAATTGAAAATACTAACAGTGATTGAAGATCTGTCAAAGCGCTTAAGTTTGGGATGGGTCCCCTCAAGGAATTGTTGTTTAGCCACCTGTTACATATCATTTGCAACTTCCTCAGCGAGGTGGTTAATGCTGTAATCATTGAACTGTCAAAAAGGAATAGTGCTAGGTATAGTGAAGTTCAAAATTAAGTCTTTGGTCACTCAACATTTAATGGGATCTAATTGATGTGTGTTCTCCAGTTCTAGTACCTGGACAATAAACTCTTGTGTCAATCTAATATCACTTACAAAATTGTTCCCTTCAACAAGTTCTAGCTAGTCAAGATTGAGTGAGGAACTTGCAACTTTTGAAGGGATATACATATGATGCATGCATAGATTTCAATCATACAAGAGAGCCCTTTCCTCCATAGATAATTGTATATGATCTAGAATTTGACTTAAAGCCTGAACTCTCTACTAGCAAACTTCCACATATGCCCAGAAGAAAAAGGTTGAACAATGTACATACACTGCTTACAATTTAGTAAGTGCCGTCAGATTGTTTAATGCTTCTGGTACAATACCCGTCAAATTGTAGTTGGAAAGATCCCTGCCAACAATGGAGATTTCAAAAAGCATTAAACCTCAGGGTATAAGGAGTATCTGTCCGTTTCCACGGATAGTACCCCCTTTGAGATGCCTTTCTTTAAAATTCGAAAAGGATTACAATTACCACCTTCAAAAATAATGACATAACCTGATTACAATCTTTTTTTTCTATTTTCTATTTTTATGTTTATCAAGCTCATTGCACATGATTTTTACATTGGTTGCACAGTCAATTGACATTTTTGGAATTAATTTTATTTAACATTATGAGTCTAAATTCTATATGAAATCATTTGACTCAATAATCACAGTAGAATTTCATTGGAACATATGTTTGTGAACATTGGCAATCAAGAGATTGGTCAAACTAATAAAGTCTATCTAGTTGTTAAACGTCAATGCAGCTTGAAACATAATATTTTCATGTCTTCATATCTGTTTGAAAATTTTTCTACCCTTCTTAACACAAGTTTAAACAGATGTTCCCAGTCTGGTGAAAAGCCTTATGGTCAGTTTGATGTCCAATAATGTTTGTATGTTCCCAACAACATGTGCTAACCCACAAAATATAATCTTTGTCCATGGGAATATTTTGACTTACACAGTAATAACCCTAGGAATGGTGTCATCGTTGCATTTGATCCAATCGTACGGAGTGTGCACACATGGATCTCCAGTCCAGGAAGTGAGATTAAGAGATTCTTTTACACTCTCAATGGCAAGAGCTACACAACCACAATCAACCCACAAGCAAACGATTTATTTGTTTCCTACAGCTATGACTTTTAAAATGTTCAAGTTATTCTTGGATCAAATCGTGACAATGTACTGGGAGACACTTAAGAAAGTGATAGAGTTTTCTACTTAGCATATAAACTGTACAACAAAACTAGAAACATCCTATAACATGACATCAATTGCAGAATACATGTATACTAGCAAAACTACACATTCAAGGCAAACATTTGTGTTAGCTAGGTCCAAGAATAAAGCAACAAGAATGAAGGTCATAATCTGCCAGTACAAGACAGCATGGTCACGTCGTTCCTCCAGCAGTAGAAGGCCGTGGCTCATCCCGCGTGCATGAGATAAACTTTGTGGTTTGATCAATTGCAATGTAAATTATGTGATGTGTATTGTGGCACATATTGTAGATTAATCTTACAATTTGACATTAGTATAATATGTGCCATAAACTTATGTCAAGTTTCGCAATATTATTACTCGTGCAATTATATGCGTCGCAACAAACACCAAGGTATATTTGACATTTCAGTGAATGAAACCACAAAGTTTAGATCACACAGACATATGTCATGAGCCAAGGTGCGCTACCTGAAAGGAAAAGCCATATTTTGTTCTAGAGTACCTAGATAACTTGCAGCAAAGACAAGCTTGCTCAAATTTGCTTTGATTGCAAGAGTTCTAGAGATCCACAAATGTTAGGGGCACATGTGGAGTTGTTGAACCATACTAACAAGCAGAGTCTCACTTTCCCTTGATTGCATTACTACACTTTATCCAAGTTCAATCCCGACGGACGATCTGCAGTGTACATAATGGTGGACTTGGCTTACCATCTGTGGGAAAAGTTCGATTTGGTGCAGGATCAGTTAACACGAAGAGCTCAAGAGCATTCAAAATGGGGCCAAGCTGGGAGGACGGATCAGCACTCAATTCCAAACTTCCTGTGCTGTTGAGCATGATGTCGTCGAAGTAGATTTCAACCGGCATATACATCCCACCAGCAAGGTTCGGAACATTGATATAATTCCAAACTGTTTTGCCGTTAATAGCTAGGCTAAAAATCCGCGACTGGCTCTCAGCTTGTGGAGAGATTTCGGCGAAGTCAAACGCAATATAGTAGTTCTTGTTGTAGTCCGGGAGGAATGATGTTGTGATGGTGACAGATTGACCTTTGGGCCACGAGTCCGCAGTCTGCATCACTATCTCTGGAACCTTGTTCCAATGATTGAAATCTACAACGACACTTGATGTCGTGTTGATGGCCAGCTGGGTAGAGTTTGGATTCACACCAGGTATATTGTTCTGCCATGGACGATCATACGGGTCGTAAGGGTACCTGCGCCCCCCGTGCCGCACATGGTTAGAGCTCATAGAGAAGTCTAGCAGCCAATTGTGTCTGCACAAATTCTCGCATTAAACAGACAGGCAAAAACATCAGGTCTCTTCACGTCTGTGGATGGTCCTCCAGTTTGACCACCCATGAAAATGTTCGGAAACCGATTTCCAGCCTGATCTTTGTTTTGTTTCTTTTACACACATCACACCTATTTGGTTTTGAACCTATGTCAAGCTGACCATGTGTAAGCTCCTGGATGATCCCTCAGTACTTGCGATAATTCTTATCAAGCTATTGGCTCTTTGGATCAGCTGTACTCCTTCTCCTTCTGCGGGCCAAGATAATGGGTTTTGCGTGGTCGGTCCTTTCACTTGCAGTGTTTGAGGGGCTTAAGGTTTAGAGGTCGAGGGTGAGAAGAGAATAAATGGGTTTTAAAGCAGATTGGAAGAACCTTATGAGCGGCGTAGCGCTCCCAAAATTGGCATGATAGTCGTTGTACAAGTAGTTCCCTTGAGCCAAAATCTGATACATATTGTTGGTATCAAGCAGTCTCAATTCGAGGGAAGAGATGAAAGGGACGTCTGTTGTGGTAGAGCGCGCCAAACAAACATAAATATTGTCGCTGGTAGCGGACAAGTAGGCCTCGTAGACTTGTGGAATAGTAAGTGAATTCGCTTGGAAAGTAATGTTAGCTGCCAACTGCGCCTCCATTTCGAGGCGGAAGCTTGAATTGAGAAAGTCAGGATACAAGAAACTGACGCGGACCATATAGAAGTTCTTTGGCGTTGCAGTTAAGACGTAACAGTTCTTATCCCTGTTCTCGGGGAAGTACCTCAAACTGTCAAGAGGATTTGTCGTCTTAGGATTAGGAGCGTAGTTTCTCCCTGTGAAGGTGTAGCCAGTGTCTGGCACCCAAGTGATGCCATTCGTGTCGTTGTATGTGGTAGAGCTTCCACAGTCGATGCTCACAAAGCCTGCAAAATTAGACAGAACGAGAAAGATGTTTATTTTTTCACATATATATATGTAGTTGTGCAGTTTTTTCTGATTTATATTAGAGCTCGAACAGTTTCTTCGATCCAAGATCAGAAGTACACATGTATGTCGTCGCACTTTAACATGGTTGCAGGTGTCCAGTGTTGCAAGTATAAAGCAAAGTGTGTATCTAACCCCAACGCGTTAATTAAGAATGGGAAGGCCTGACATGGGATCATTCAAGCATTACGATGAACGCACCTGGTTGGGCCCGTGTCAAGGGAACATAAACGCACAGCACTAGCGGCATAATCACTGCCACAATTATCTGCAAACATGGCGACATCCTCCTAAGACCTGGCAACTGCAACGTTCTGTCTCCTAGTAACGTACTGATCCAGCTGGTGTCGGTCATTGATTTCCTTGGGCAAGAGCTTCTTCTTACACTCTCCCCTGTGCTCCTTTCTTCAACAGTTTCTCGTTACTCTCGCTGCCTCCAGGTGTAGGTGATGGATTTTGCTGTCCCACTGAATCTGCACGTACTGCACTAGTCACGCCACATGAGTTCGAAACACCAAAAGACATTAGAAGAGAAAGCTCGCCGCAGTGTTATGTAAACTGTCAATGGGGCAGACGATTGGACAATTACCCAAACCTCATTTGCAAGAAATGCTATGCGCGCAGGGGACGAGTAGGTACACATGCTACAACGTACCTGATAACCAAGTAAAAACCCACGCGGTTAACAGTAAAATCCAAAGTGCAATGCATGTGCTGGGCACCACCGGCGAAGCAGCAAAGCTTCAAAGTACCCTTCTTGACACATAATTTTACTAGCACTTGGTGCAACACTTGGCCCTTGGTCAGCCAGCACCCACACTGGCACCATGGTAAAAACTGTAAAATTCATCTTAATTGTTTCTAAATATTATAAATATCTCATGACTAGACTAAACCAGGGTATCTGAGTCCAGATCTAACATTTCTTTGGTTTAATTTGGCCACTACCAGGCCTAACTCAAGAAGGTGAAGGTACCAGTGTGGTTGCTGGTTCACCCTGTGCCTGTCTCAAGGGACATTTTGTTGTAAATTCCTACCAAACTTCGAAAAGAACCTGAAAGAAAATTTGCCAGATTTGGACAAATTTCTAGTTGAAGGACATTAACATTGAGATTATTGCTAAGTCATTCTTGGTATGGTTGCCCACCATTCATGTGACATCACAAAATTAGGGGAAAAAAAAGTCCCTTCATGTTGGTGACCATAATCTCACCTAAGGATACACCCTTTTATGCAAGTTCCACCATTCAGGACAGCTATTCAGTGAGTTAGCATCCAATACAGAGCAAATGACCAGCTTATCCGCATACTAAATACGAATCAATTTTAAAGAAGCTGGTAATGCAACAGTCCCTGGTGGAGACAAGGTTCTGCTCAAGACACCATGTTATGGAATGCACCTCACCTTAATTGGCTAGCCACCTTTCTAAGTGCTCTGCTCATTCCATTGTACATAACTTGTTTGGGTGTCTTATTGAGGTGAAATTTTTTTTAGGCTTTTCCTAGATGGGACAGGCATCCATCTGCTTTTCCACTTTTGGTGCAGTGCAGTTTCACAAGTAATTTGAATTGGTGAACCAGTAGAAGACACTTGAATGTGAATGAATGGTGGACGTGTAGCACGCTTGAGAGGTGAATGACTGGTTGGGAAAATTAGTTATGCTTTGAAACAGGCCCTGGTAGAACCTATTTTCACCTATTGTAACAGTGGCCACATTCCAGTTGCTTAATACATAAATACCTCTACAAATTTCTATAGTGTATTTCAAGGGTGGGTTCTGACTTCTGAGGGAATTGGCTACACCTGCTGATGTGTCGATGATCCCCCCACCTCACCCCTTATTTGTACTTAGGCCTTCAAAAAGTTGGCCGTTTATGTAAATTGTTCAGAGTTGAGACACAGGCTCACTATCTAGTCGGTGCTCCATCCCCCCATTGCCCAGATCTGGAGAAACTCACCAGACCAACAAACGTCAGTCAGCTTACTTCCAAAGCGGGTTGTACAAGTGCAAAAATATTCAGGACTTGGTCCAAATCGCGTTAACTCTCTACACCTGCAACTGCCAAGTGTGGGTTCTTTCAAAGTTACTTATGAAATAGTGAAGTGAACATAAATTAATTGGAGTTGGGTAGTGAGTGGATGGAAGCCATGGAAATGTACCTTAAAAAATGTTAATGTTTGGGGGGAGTATCCAAATATCATGATTTTATGTGAAGAGCCAATATATGTGACCCATTGCAAAAACATAAAATTACTCTTTATGATGCACCCATCACTAATTAATATGGATTTGCAAGAAGATATGATCATTAAGGGTATAAAACATATAGTCACACCCCAAGATATTTATACAGGGCCATGTAAATGTATTTGACAAATATTTACACTACCTTTGTGTAAGTGTAAAAATAATAATTATGTGTGACAATAATATAAGTGTAAGTATATAAAGTTCAGACTTGTAAGTGTAAATGATTTACATTTACAAAAGATTTACACGCTATGCGTACAGCTGTTGACACTTACACAAACAAAACTAGTTAATACCATTGATCTGAAGAAAAAAACAAATAAATAAAAATTTTAAGGTGTTTATGTGGCGGGGTGGGGGGGGGGAAGGAAGTCCTCTTCCATGCAACTTACTACATTTAGGTCCCCATCTTCTCGCTGGCTACTGGAGTCACAGAAAGTGGGACCTCACCTACTTACATTAAAAAACCTTTGGAAAAATTTCAAGTCTTTTTTTAGGGTGTGTTCTGCTGTAGAATCAGGGTCCACCATGTGTTTCCGCGTTACACCTTTGGGAGAGCCATGAGGTTCCTGGGCATTGCAGTAAGAGCCCTAAGCTCTCCATATCTTTTGATGACATCATTTTTTTCTTTTAACCTACAAGATTTCCTTTGTGCTTCTTTTGATTTATTCCAGCAGTAAACAAGCACTCAATTTCTTTCCACTTCTCCTAAATTGATCTAATGCACCACTGATTAGAACCTGAGAGGAAGTCCTTGTAGGTAAGACTTTGTGTAACAAGGTCACGCCTACAAGGGCGGGCTAAGGTGGTAGCCCACCCGCCCTGGTAAGAGTAACTACATTCCAAGAAGTCACACTTTGTGAGGACTTTCCATATACATGATTCTACATTACCCCTCCAGATGCAACCAAGCAAGAGCTCACACCGAAGTCCCTCTGGAAGGACTTCCCATTTACAGTATACCTCCAAGCAAGTGCGGCTTGAGTGACGCAGCACCCACCAGCGCACCATCCAAAAAATCCCGTTCTGGGATTTCATGGATGGGATGAAACTGTCCCCCAGGGGTCAGTTTACTTGGTCAGTAGTTTTTATTTTTCCCTGGGCCTTTTTCTTCTCATGCTTTTTTTTTCCCTTGCTCTCACTTTTTTTTCTCTCGCTTTTTACTTTTTGTCCCACCATCCTTGAACCCAATTTTTTTTTTTAGGAACTCCTACCTACTCCTCCAACCTATCTAACCCTCCAACCTACCTACCTCCCTTCCACCACCTAACCCATCTACCTCCCCCTACCTACCCCACCACCCATTTGCGCTCCCCTCCATCACTAGAGCTTCAAAACCATAGAGAACTTGGTGGTTCTTTATGCTCATCGTTGTGTTTTTTTTTCTATTACTCAATCTATAGGTCCCTTTTTGTGTTGAAAGCTCAAAAACCATGACAATGAGCGCCACACTTGTTGTCATGATTTTTCTTATTGTACATTTTATAAGACTAGGACAACGTGCATTTTTTTGTGTGTGTAGGCTTTGAAACCATGATAATGTGACATGCTCGTCATGGTGGTTTTTCCTTCTATTGTTCAACCTATAAGACTAGGATGATGAGTGCAACTTGTCATCCTAGTCTTTTTTTTGTGTTGAAGTGTCTTAAACCATGACAACAAGCCACACTCATTGTCATGGTTTTTCTTTTATGGTGTGGCCTAGAAAACCAAGACGAGGAGCTATGGTCATTATTTTGATTTTTGTGTGTGTTGCAAGCTCTAAAACCATGATGATGAGCTACTTTCATTTTCATGGTTTTTTTCTACTATTCATCCTTTAAGACTAGGATGACAAATGTAGCTTGTTGTTTTGGTTTTTTTTTTTGTTGCAAGCTTTGAAATCATGACAATGAGTGTCATGTTCATCATTGTGGTTTTTTTTACGTGGCTTATAAGACCAAGATGAAAAGTGCAGCTTGTCGTCTTGGTTTTTTTTAATGTGTTGCAAGCTTTGAAACCACAAAGATGAACATGATCATCATCATGGTTTTTTTTTATTGCACAGGATGTAAGACTAGGACAATGAGTTGTGTTTGTCATCTTGGTTTTTTTTTGTGTTGTAGGCTATGAAATTAGGATGACAAACACCATGTTCATCATCTTGATTTTTTTTTCTTTGTTGCTTCCTAGAATGACCACTATGTCTTAAGTGGTGTTCAAGTCCTCATGATTAATACTTTTTGTTGTTGATTGAAGAGACACATGAGTCCCTTTTTTTTTTAGTAGTTTTTGCAAAAAGGTGGCCTAATAATTTTCTTTTGAATTCTTGCTTTCAAAGAATGTTGCTCTTCTTGGTTGTTTTTGCTATTATGTAGGTCTTTAGGGTATTTTTTTTTGTTTTCTAGTGCTAGTAATAAAGTTAGAAATTAATCAGCTAGTGTCCTCATTTTGTTTTGGGCATTTTGAGCATTTTGTTAAATGCATACTTAAATGAAAACAAGGAATGGTGTAGGAGATCAACAAACCCAAGTTGAATTTGTATGTGGCATTAGAGGTGTCATGAAAGAAAAAGATGTAAAGGTTGGGGTTATTGGATAGCAAGCAAAAGATGTAGTTACATTAGCTCCAAATGGGAACATTGAAGAGGAAATGTAAGCTAATGTTGAGGTTGGGGAAATATTTACCATCATAGATGTTAGTAGAATTGAAGTTGAGTTGTAGAAAACTATTGACATAATAGAGGACCAAGAAATTGTAGCTCTTGGGCAAGAAAATGCAAATGGGGATGTTGAACTTCATGTTCAAATTGATGGAGGTGACATAGTGTGTCTTATTATAATTAATTGTTGCACCCATCCTCTTTAGTTGAGAGGATGGGTGGGGTTTTTTTTTTGTCAAATTTGTGATTACAATACTTTCCTTACTTGTGGTCCTTAAACCTTTGCCTACCCCACCTTCCTTCTCCATGGACAAGGTGGGTGGGGCATTTTTCTTTGGTCTAAATTTGTAGGCAATACTTTTAGGCTTTGTAGGAGATATTGTTACTTTTAAGGTTTACTTTTTTTTATGCAAATTTTAACATTGGAGTTTAGCAGTACCTTCATCTTGTGTTTTTGTTCTTTTATCTTCTATGCAATACCTTCATCATGTGTTATAATTGTCCATTTATCCAAGCAATATTTTCATCATGTAAGGCATAAGTTTCATCCAAAATATTAATTTTCACATTAGGTTATATGTTTTTATGTTTTTTGGTTTTAGATGTGGTTGCCCCTTGCCCAGTTGCCATAAAGGGTGTGCATTGGGCAAAGGATGGGCCCAAATTTGCTTGCAACATTGATGGGTGCAATGCATCCTATTTAGTCGAGTACAACTTGGTGTGGCATTTGCTAGTGTGTCACAATGTTACCATGGAGATGCCCATCTACTTGAAAGCAAGGCCCAAGGGTTCAAGATCATGCATCAATGAATGTGTGGGTCTTGAGAAACCCTTTGACCTAGTTTCATCACAATGAACAAAAGGTTATTGCTAGGGCTAGGAAGCACACATTCTTGGAATGGGATAGGTTCTAGGTTGATTTGCAAAACACACTTGAAGTGCTTAAGCTTGCACTTGAGAAGCTAGCCTTTAGCCACATTTTTCCACTTCTTGGCATGACTACATGGGGTGTGGGGGCCATCCTTTTGAACATGCAAGCCAAGCTAGAATGCGATGAAAACCTTACACTTGTGATTCAAGCAACTCAAGTTGGTTACGCAAAAACATTCAAAGGTGTTTGGATGAAGAACATCTAAAAATTTGCATCAAATAAGACAATGTGGCATAAAAGAGATTGACCTCCTTACATAATACCATGATTAAAAAATGATTCATGGTTAGTATGTTTCCAATAATGCCATATTGAATTTTATTTGCAATATTTATTGTGTTGTGTTATTTGTTTTAATGTTTGAAACACCACTAAGGATGTGTTTGTGGCTAATGTTGTGGATGTAACATTGGCCAATCACAATGTATTTATGTGCTGGCATGCCCGTGATGCAGAGGTTGCATCAAAATGGTACAAAAAGGCCAACAGGATCCCATCCCCCTTTAGTAGTGACACATACGATTTTATCCCATAGTTTATCCCACTTTTGATTAAAATGTTGTTTTGGTCTTCATGACTTAAGGTAGCAATTTATTTTTGAGGCAACCACATATTTATCATTCTAACATTCCCCATTTTTGGTTGGGGTTGTTTTGGACTTGGGCATTTTTTGCACATTTTTGTAGCACATGTCATCCATGATTTTTTATTTTAGACATTTTACTTTCATTTTACACCATCTTGTGTTAATAATTAAAAATACATTTTCACATATTCTTATATTTATGTTTCATAAAATTATCAAAAAAATGATTTTTGTCAAAACTTTAACCTTGGGCTCGTGACCAAGGTAAGGGCTTGCAAAGGTGTGGGCCAAGAATGAAGCCCAAGAGTCACATTTCATGCTCCTGGGAATGTGAGAGAGTGTGAGGGAATGAACCCCCACACTCCCAAGTGAACTCCCACTTTGGGAATTGGATTCCCGATGGACTTCCGAATTTTCAAAGATCAATTGCAGGGGTCAAAACCCATTGAATTGAAAATTTTCTTATATCATTGAAAAGCTTTTGAAACTTAAATGTCTAAAATGAACTTGCATGACCCATTTGGATATGTAAAACACAAGTTATGGTTAAAAGAAAGGTCAGGAGTCAAATTGACAATTTGACCCCTAACCACTAAAAGTCAGGAATCGGCCCATTTCCTTGCATGTAGGTAAACATGTCACATACCATTGGAAAGCTTTTGATGAAGGCTACAACTTTTCTTTAGACCTCACCTCAATCAAAGGTTTGCACACAAAGTTATGGGCCTTCAAAGTCACAAGAGTCCCAACTTTGGGAATTTCAGGATTCCCACTTGGGAGTATCGGGACCAAATGACATTTAGGTGTTCATCCTGTTGCCAGGCATAGAGAAAATACTACAAGGGGAAGACATTAGCTTCCCTAAGTCCGAGCTGTGGTGAATTTTGTGAGTTCGTATTTGCTTGTGACTCGTTTGTCGCAACCCTAACTTTGGGCTCGTGACCAAGGCCAAGGGGTTGTAAGGGTGCGGGCCAAGAAAAACCCCAAGAGTCACATCACATACTCTCGGGAGTGTAGGAAAGTGTGAGGGAGTGAACCCTCACACTCCCAAGGCAACTCCCACTTTGGGAGATGGAGTCCTGATGGAGTCCCGATGGAGTCCCAAAATTTCAGAGAGCGATTTGAGGGGTCAAAACTCAATGGCTTGTATCATTCTTTATATCATTGGAAAGCTCTTGAAATGTAGATGTCTAAAATGAGCTCGCATTGATCATTTGAACATTTAAAACATAAGTTATGCCTAAAAGAAAGGCTAGGAGTCAAATTACCAATTTGACTCTCGACCAGAAAAAGTCGGGAATCAACCCAATTTACTTAGTTGCAGACAACGTGCCACATACCGTTGAAAAGCTCTCGACAAGGGCTACAACTTTGTTTGAGACCACACCTTGATTCGAGGTTTGGTCGCAAAGTTATGGGGCTCCAAAGTCGCGGGAGTCCTGGATGGCGCGATTTCGGGACTCCCTCTCAGGAGTCCCAGGAGAGAAAAGCCATTTGGATGTAGGCCCCATGGAGAGGTGCAGAGTATACTATAAGGGGGAAGGTGGTGGCTTCCCCCAAGTCCAAGCCGTGGTGAGTTTTGTGTGTTCGTGTTGCCCGTGGCTCATCCTAGCACCAAAGGTGCAACAACTATGCATTAACCACCTTGTGTGGGTTGTGTGCAGGCTCGTGTGAGTGAGTGAAGCTTGTCAACTCTTCCTAGTCCCATCCCGGAGCTCCATCACGCCCCTCTACCTTCAAAGTGTTGTGAGCTAGGGAGCGTGCCTCGACTTCGCCCCCTTCCGTTGTCTTTCATTTAGACTCACATTTGAGTCCTTCAAGGAATTGGGAATGCATCATCATCCGTGCACCAAAGTGCTCCAACTACATAGTAGCCAACTTGTTGTTTGGTTTGTGTAGGTCCATGTGAATAATTGATTTACTTGTCAATCTTTTTAGTCCCCATCTCGAAGCTCCTGCACATCCTTCTACCTCAAATTGCTACAAGTCGAGGAGCGCATCTCAACTCCTTTTCCTTCTGTTGTCTCCACCTTTCAACTTGTAGTTGAATCCATCAAAGAGCTTGGGGTTGCATCATATGGTGTGAATCAATTGATTAAACAAATGATTTTGAAAGGTTTGAAAACTTACCTATCATTTCATCTAACATGTCAAAATTTATAGTTTTCATGAGGTCATTTCATATCAATAGGTATTCAAGGAAAGCCATGACAAAAATAATAAATTACAATTATAAAATTTGACCCAAATTTGGGTTCTCAAAAACTTTTTAAATTGGTATTACCAATTCAATGTTACACACATTAACCATGGTATTGCCAATGCTTTCAATGGGTTGATGATTTTTAGAAAAGCTCATGTAATCTAACAACCACTTTTGATGTAAAGGATGCATGAAGATTGAGACAAAACTACAACTAGGAAATTATTTCGAATTTAACTTTTTATAAGTTGATAGTATTTTAGTTTATAATCATCATAAATGCAAGGATTTAAATGGTGGATCATGGGTAAATTAATGTTGCATCCATTACAAGATGATTACACACTAGAATCCAACTAACGAGCTTAATTATTACTTTTAAAACATTTGGAACATAAATTCTAAATAATCACAATTGGAAAAAAAATTCAAGGTTCTAAAAGCCTCATTTAAAGAATGCACCTATAAAAAATACCCCACTCTTTCTATCAAATGTTTAATTAAAAATTTTACCAAGTTAAAATAATTATGTAATTTTTAGAAATGCAAAAATATATAATTTTACACATTAATAAACTAAGTATATCATCATTTAGTACATTGTAAACTAGAATTTACATAGAAATAATATTCAATTACATGCATTAATAAAATATATAACTTTAATAACTTATTTTTTGGATTTTTAAAATTTTCATTTAAAATAAATTTTACGAAACAAAATGCACTTAATACATAACCATGTTTTTATATATTTTTTAAATTATATATATAACCAATTTTTATCCTATTTTAAATAAATATGAAAACATTTATATGTTTTAAAATGAATCAACAATATAATTCCATGATATCATTAATTATATATAATGTATTACTTGATACATTTTAAATACAATATATTAAGACCAATATTTAAGCCAATACTATACAACATGAAAAGTAAAATTTGCATAAGGACTTGTGTTATATCTCCATAAATACATAATATTACCGACCTATTATATAATTAGTTTACACTAAAAATTATTTATTATATGTCAAAAAAAAATTAAATCATAAATTGGATTAATATTTGGGAGAGACCATTTTTATTATTATGTGAACCATTAAAAAAAATAGAAAATCATGTGTTTTGATTAATTTTTTATAACATGCATTAAAATCTTATTAGAATCTTATTAAATTAAAGACTTTATGTTTTTATTTTTTGAAATGAGTTTACAACTTTAAGAGCGAAAAACATAAATATGTACATCATTGAAAAAATGTTAAGCATGAATTTTTAATTTTTTAATTTTGACAAACTCTAAATTCTAACATTAACTATTAAATCTTACATTAAACCCTAAGCCTTTTTATTATCATTGTGACCAATTTTTCATTACGTTCATTTTTATATCTATTAAATCATATTGTAAATTGAATAAACAATTTTCAAAATATGAATTTCATGATATATTAGCAAGGAATCAAATATTTAAAAAATATTCTTATGTTTCATGGCGAATGCAAATATCCTATGTTGATATAGGTATTACATTTAAACTCCATAACTTTGTTCAAGTGACCTTCTACCATCAATGTGAAGAACTTTGCAATACCTTCATTTATTTGAATCAATATGTAAGGCATGATATATTGAACATGGAATAAGTATTTTAAAAAATCCTTTTGTTTCATAGTTTAAAATATTATTGCAATATGATGCAAGTACTACTTTCCTTCTAGGTTTTGGTATGGCTATGTAATAC
>Ga0116230_10001910_pt1 | contig 20048 bp, 23 predicted proteins | sample S1TSphfallax_3_FD_88678 | JGI IMG/M metagenome (GOLD analysis project Ga0116230, IMG submission 88678) | Host-associated microbial communities from peat moss isolated from Minnesota, USA - S1T2_Fd - Sphagnum fallax MG | ecosystem: Host-associated > Plants > Peat moss > Unclassified | place... | reverse complement strand
GTCGCACCGTTAACGTCCAGCAACCCGCTCAAGAGCCCGGCATCCCACCAGCCGGACAATCCGGCGATGGCGGACGGATACGGGCCCGCAAACACGCCGGCCGGCGGCGCACTGCCGGCCGGCAGTTGCGCAATCAACGCGCGGCCGTTCGGGCCGGTCGCCAGCGGACCACCGGGTGTCGTGAAAAGCAGTGTCATCGCAAGCTGGCTTCAGGTCACGGTTACGGTGAAGCTGCTCACCGTCGCGTCGCCGCCGGCCGTTGTCTCGATCCACACATAGTAGCTGCCCGCGGTCGCCGGCGTCGGGTAGTACACCGCCCAGAACGTGTTGCTGTACAACAGCGTGCAACCCGCCCAGCCGCTGGTCGGCGCCGCCGTGTTGGAGGTGGAGAGCGACACCTGCACCGCCGTCGCGCTGGCCGGTGAGATGCCGCCGTTCAGGCCGATCGTCGTGCTGGTACCGTGCGTATAAGTACCACCGGGATTATTGAAGCTGTAGCTCACCGGCGCACTCGCGGACACCGCGATCGCGCTGGAAACAGCCGTCACCCCGGTCGATGCATCCTGCGCCCAGGCATAGTACGTGCCCGCGGCGGCCGGCGTCAGGGACGCGCTGAAGCTGCCGCCGCTCTTGGTTGCCGCGGTCCAGCCGCTGGTCGGCGCCGTCGTGTTCTGTGTGGTCAGCTGAACATTCACCGCATCCGCCGCAGGGCTGACGCTGCCCGTCACCGTCAGCGCCGTCGCCACCGTGCCGCTCGCCGGCGCCGTCACGGACAGGCTGGCCGCGATGATGCTGATGGCGTCGGACACCGCCTGCACGGAGGTATCCGAGGTCTGCTCAGCCCAGACATAGACGGTGCCGACCGCGCTCGCCGTCACGCTGGCGCTCCAGGCACCATCGCTGACCGTGGCGTTCTCCCACACCGTCGGCGCGGTCGTCGCACTAGCGGACAGTCCCACCCGCACCGCCGCGTTGCCGGGCGCCACCGCGCCGGACACGGCGATCGGGACATCCAGCGTCGCCGCCGACGGCACCGCGTTGATCGAAACCGCGGGCGGGATGATCGTAAAGCCGTTGGAAATTCCAATCACCGCGGTGTTGGCGTGGTCGCGCACCCGAATGGCATAGGTCCCGGCGGCCAGACCGGGGATCGTAAAACTGTAGGCATTGGCGGAAATCACCGGGCTGCTCGCGGCGGTCCAACTGGTGCCCCCGTTGGTCGAATAGTCCAGCGCCGTCGGCGCGTCGTTGAAAATGCCGCCGGTGATGGTGAAGGCGGTATTCGGCGCCGGCGCGCTGATCGTCGCCACGGTGAGCGTGGGAGCGTTCTCGACGATGCCGCTCCACCAGACCAGCGAACCGCCGGAATACGCGAGGCCCAATAGCGTGGCGGAGGCCCCCGGCGGCAGGCTGGACGCGCCGGAGCCGGAGGTGATGCCGGTCCCGAAAATGACCGAGCCGTCCGCCAGATTGATCACCGTGCAGGAAAAGCCGGGCCCCATATTGGCAAAGTTCGCAGTCAGCGTCAGCGGCGCGCTGGCGATCAGGATCCGGCCGTTATGGCTGGTCGAGTCCAGCACCGTATTGGTCGTCAACTCCAGAACCGCCGGCTGGAAAATCGGCAATTTGGTCTGCAGATACGTCCAGATCGCGCCAAAGCTCTGCGCGCTGAGCGAGCTGCCGCCTTGCGCCACCAGCAGTTCGTCGCTGTCCGTGGCCGGTGCGGCGGACGGCAATTGGTCGATCGTCTGCCCGCCGAGGAATTGCCCGTAAGGCATCCAGGCGTTCGCGCCGTTCTGCCAGATCGCGACATAGTCGCTCGCCCCGATCGAACTCGCGGAGTTGCCGGCCGCAGGCGCCGCCAGCCCCGATCCTGTCGGCCCGGTCGGACCCGCCGGGCCGGTTGCGCCGACGGGTCCCGCGGGCCCCGCCGGACCGGCCGGCCCCGCAATCGCCGAGACGGTCACCGTGATCACGCCGTTCTCGTCAATGCTGATGCCCGTGCCGGCACTGAACAGCGCCCGCAAAGCCGTCACCGGCAGCAGGCCCGGCGCATCGTTCGCGCTGATTACCAGTTCGTCGCTCAGCGTCAACGCGGTCTGCACCGGAAAGCCGGCGTGATCCGTCCCGTTCGCCACCAGATCGCCCGCCGTCACCGCGAGTCCGGTGCCGACCGTGATCGCCTCCGGCGCGCCGGCACCGGTGCTCATCCGGCCTAGCAAATCTCCCGTCGGCACGCTGATCAGGGGCTGCAACGGCCCGGTCAGTTCCGCGACGGTCACCGAATACAACAGGCCCGCCTGGCTGAGCGGCAGCAGGTCGCCGGGCCCGACGGTCGCAACCGGCGGCAATTGGGCAATCGTTGTCATGTCAGACTCCCGCTAAGCGACCGCGACCCAGTTCGCGCTGCCGGTGCCCGACTGCTTGACCCAGAACGTGCTGCCGACGCCGCCATTCAGATTCCGAAACGTCGACCCCGCCGGTGCCGACACAGCATTCAGCGGCGAGCCGCGACCGATCAGCTCAACCGCGCCCACCGACTCAGCATCGGACAAAATCCGCACCATCCCAGTGCCTGCCGGATGCAGGGAAATATCGCCTGACTGCGAACGGATCGTCACGCTACCGTCACCGTTCGGCGAAATGTAGTCGCTCTGGGTGAACCGCGCCGCGCGCCAGCCGCCGCCATTGCCAAGCCAGTCGATCGTCGCCCCCGCCGGCACCGTGATCGCGGCACCGGTCCAGTTGCTTTGCGCGGGCGAACTGCCTGCCGCCGTAAAATTCACCGCCGTCTGGCAGTCGATCGTCAGTTGCCGATTCTGCGGCACCGGCAGACCCACCTGCGCCGTGGCGGTCGCGCCGGTCCCGTTGCCGCTGATCGTCACCGTCGTCCCGGCGCCATAGCCGGAGCCAAAACTCGACATCTGCAGCCCGATCACGGCGCCCCCGTAGCACCACACAGTCGCCGCGGCGCCGGTTCCGGTGCCGTTGAAGGTCGCCGTCGCACTGGTGTAGCCGCTGCCGCCATTGGTTACGGTGCAGAACGTCACCTGCCCCACCGCGATCTGCGCCTGCGCCGTCATCATGCTGGCGATCGGCGCCGTCGATTGCGTGATGCTGACCGTGTCGACGATGTCCGGCACCACCAGCGTATAAACGCCTCCGATGTTCGACGGGTTGACCGGCCAGCGCGGCGTGAAATTCAACAGATTACCGCGCAGCGTGATGCTGCCGGTGAAGGGCGTGATCGCATTCGTGACACTCGCCCCCGGATTGGCGACAATGACATTTTCCGCCACCAGCACGTTCTGCGCACCGTCACGGATCAGAATGCCGATGACATTGCCGCTATAGCTGATCCAATTGCCGATAATCGAAAGATTGTTGCAAGACAGGCCGAAATTATTGCCGCTGCCGTTCGACTCGACATTCTGGACGGCGATGGCGACGCTCGAACAATCCTGGATGAAATTGTCGCGCGCGGTGCAGTTCTGTCCACCGCCGATATTGAGGCCGATGAATGGGCCATCGATGTAGTTGTTGCCGACTTCGGTAAAGATTGCCCCGCCGCAATCGATCCCGAACGCAGAAGCGCCGCTGACCATATTGCCGATCACCTTGCAATAGCTGGTGTCGCAGAGAATTCCCGCACCGCTACCGGTGACCGAACTATTGTTCGTGCAGAGATTTCCAGTCACCAGAATATTCCGGCCGGATATGAAAATCCCGTAGCCGGTATTGCTGTAGCAGTTGTTCGCCGCAATCAGCGCCGCGAGAACATCCGGGTTGGCATTTCCATAGACAATCGGGCTCGTGTTGTTCTGATTGAAATTGCCCACCAGAATGCCGACATTATTGTTCCAGCAGGTATTGCCGACCAGTTTCGGTCCTCGGATCTTCAGGACAAAGCTTCGATCCTGGCTATCGAGCTGGATGCCGTTGCCGGTGTTATCATGAGCACGGCAATTGGTCACACCCAATGCGTCGACCGCCTGCACGTTCAGCCCGTGCGCGGCATTCCCGGTGAATTCGCAGTGATCGATCTCATGCTGCGTCACGGTCGGATCGCTCGCGATCATGGTCAGACCAGAACTCGCACCCGATCCCTGCGCGTTGCGGAACACGCACCTGGTGATGGTCGACTTGGTGCAGACGGACTGCACCGCCACCGCAAAGGTGTTCGCCGTGATGCTGCTGTTGGCATCGAAAATGATGCCATCAATGGCGAGAGTCGTCGCACCCAGGCTGATCCACGTCGCCGTCGCCGCGGTCCCCAGTTTCGACTGGGCGGAGCGCAGCAACACGGTCTCGCCCGGCACACCCAGCAACGTGCAGACCGCACCCGTAATATCGCACTCGCCGGCGATTGCGTATTTCACCGGCCGGAAGCGGACCGGGTTTCCCGAGGCAATGGCCGCGAGCAGCGCCGCACTGTCGTCGGTCACACCGTCGCCCTTCGCCCCGAAATCCTCGATCGCCACGGCATTCGCGGCGATCGCATCCAGCGTGCGCGCGGTCGTCGCACCGGTCGCGGTCGCCGTCAGCGCGCCACCGGGCAAACCGGCGACGCCGCCCATTGCGCCGAGAAAATTAGCATAGGATACGCCGACATTCTCGCCCCCTTGGCCAATTGGCACGATATCGCCGGGCGCGGGCGGAACGCCGGTCGGCAGCTTCGCAATCTCGAACGGCGCGGCGCTGGCGGACAGCGTGCTGCCGGAGAGTGCGAGGTTGGCGCCGATGCTGATCGGAACCGGCGCCGCGGTCCCAGGTCCCACGCCGCCCAGCAGGGTATCTTGCGGCAGACTCAGCGTTGTCTGCACGCCGGCCAGCACCTGCGCCCGCGTTGCCGCAAGCGTCTGACCGTTCTGGTAAATCGGCAGCTCGTCGGTGTCGGCCACCGAGCTTGCCTGCGGCAATTGTCCGATAGTTGGCATTAGGCGATTCCTCAACTGGTTGTCAGTGGCGTTCCGGTCGGCCCGGTCAGCGCCTGGCCCAACGGCGTCGTCAGCGCATCCGCCGGCGCCGGCACGGACGCGAGCGAAAGCACGGGCAGCGCGATGCTGCGCGCCAATGTTCGCCCGCCCGCCGTGGTGACCGTCACGGTGACGGTGTAGGTGGTAAGTGCCTGGCCGCCGGTGAGCCAGAGTACCGCGCGCGCGCCATCCGCGGACGCGGAGGCAAGCGTCAGATCACCGGGATTATCCGGGCTGATCGCCACATCCAACGTGCTGATCGTATCGCCTGGATTGGCGGTCAGCGCCGGCGCGATATCGAACACATAATCCAGCGTGTCGTTCGGGTCCTTGGTCGGCCATTGCAGCGGCAGCGCCGGCGGAACCTGCGGACCGCGCGGAGTCGGGATGAATCCATCGATCTGCACGTAACGCGCGTTCGAGGGCAGCCAGAGGTGGCTGGCGGGCGTACTCATGATCCGCTCCCTCAGTACGAGACAATGACGATGCCGGGCGCACCCGCGCCGCCCGGATAGCCCGTGGGGCTGCTGCCCGTGCTCGTCCCACCACCACCGCCGCCGCCGCCATAACCCGTCGCCGACAGGCCTGGTTGAGGACCGCTTGAGGCGCGCCCATTACCGGGGCCGCCGCCATCCCCACCGCGGGACGCAACCGCGATCGAATCACTGCCACACGACCCGCCGCGGTTGACCTGCCCCCCGACACCGGCGCCGCCGATCCCACCGGCCATCGCAAAATTGGCGGCGGTGCCACCCTGACCACCCGTCCCGCCGGTCGCCGACATGAACGCCCCGAAGCTCGACGTGCCGCCGTTATTGCCGCTGGCCTGTGAACTCGGCGCGGCGCCACCCGCGCCTACCGTAACCGCGATGCTCTGGCCGGCCGTCAGGCCGGTGACGATCCCAAACGCCTCGCCGCCGGCGCCACCACCGCCGCCCGGCAACGTGCTGTGATAGCCCGCCGCACCGCCGCCGCCGATCACCCTGACCTGCACCGCCGTAACGCCATTCGGCACCACGAACGTCCCGGAACTGGTAAACACCTGCATCGCGCCAAACCCCGGCCGCAACGCTGGAACCTTGTATCTGACGAATGGCGCACCGGTCGCCTCGGCGATGCTACCGACAGTGATCGCGGTCTGCCCGTAATTCACCGTAACGACGTATAGCCCGACCCAGCCGGTATCCACCGCCGGCGTCGTCTGCGTGCCCGACAGCGCGGCGGCGCCCGGCTTGAGTTGCAATTGCACCCGCTGAATCCGCTGCGTGTTCTGCGGGGTGCCGGAGTTATCCGGCCCAGAATAGGGCTGCGCCGGATTCGCCGAATTCACATAGGGCAACACCACCGGATCGGTATCGGTCTCGGCAAACGCCGCCTCGATCAAATAGTTCACCGACTCGCCCGCCACTGAAGGTGCTGCCATCGTGAAGCTGGTCGCCGCCAGGTTGATCCCGGTCTTGACGATCTGGTCCGCGGTGTCGGCAGCCAGCGAGCCAAACGCATTCGCGTCGAGCGGGGAGAGTTGCGTGATGCTGCCCGGCGCCACATTGACCGCCAGCGAAGCCGGCGCGGTCGGCGTGCAAGCCAGGCCATCAACCACAACGCCGCTGCCCAACACAGCACTGGTCAGCGCCGCGATGCCCACCATTGCATTCCGGTTCAAGCCCAGGATATCGGTATCAAGCGGTATGCTTCCGGGATAGACGATGTTACGATCCATAACCGATCCTCAATTGGAAATGTTCATCCAGGCGGTCGTCGCTGCCGGCAGCCCGGCGGCCGCACCGGCATAGATTTCGGCATCGCTGATCGCGCCGGGAAAATCGCTGGTGTCGGCATAGAACATCGGCGCCGAATCATAGCCGCCCGGCCCGACATTGTAGCCGCCGGCATGGCTGACCGGCGTCGCATTCGGACGATACGCAGTCACGAAAAAGGCAAACGGCAAATTCATCGAGCCATAGCCGCCAACGGTGTTGTAGCCGAGCGTGCCGGTGTTGTAGCCGCCGGTATCCGTCGCGTTCAGCGGCTCGAACACGGTCGGCGTCCGGCCGGTGAGCACCGTCAGCGCCTGCACCAGACCAGCACGGGTCGCCCGCGGGATCAGCAGATTCGCGCGAATGCGCGCGCTGAACGCGGAATCCGATTCACCGGCGCGGCGCGGCAGCGCCGTCCCGAAATAGTCAACCGATGCAATGTCCAGAAACACGCCGCCCGCGGTCGCGATCCGCGCTTGCGCCGCCACATTCATCAACAGACCGTACAGACCGCTCCAGGCCGTCGCCAGACCGGTCAGAACCGCATCCAAAACGGGCGTCGCATCGGCAAACCACCCGGCCGGCAGCACCAGCTTCAGCCGCCCCAGCATGTCATTGGTATCGCCGGTCACTGCCTCAGTCCACCGTAATCGTGCCGGCGATCACGGCACCGAATTGCGATGGCGCGAGATCCGCCGTCCCACCATTCAACAACACCGCCGACACGTTGGTCACCGCACCAGACGCGGCATAGGCCAGTTGCGCCAGGCGTGTGTAATTCAGTGTGGCGCCGACGCCGAGGCCGGCAATATAGCTCTCGATCGCCGTCGCCACCGCTGCCACGGCCGCCGGATGCGACGCACCGGCGACCGTCGTCAGCGTCATCGACACATTGGCGAGCGTCACCTGCGGCCCCTGTACCGCGAAGCTCGATCCCACCGGCCGAATCGCGTTCACCGTCTGCTGCACGGTATTCAGCAGGCTGACCGGCGGATCGCCGCTGCCATCGTCCACGGTGACGACGAAATGCCCCATCTGCACCGCCCCGGTCTGATCGACATTCTCGGCAATCGCATAGGTCAAACCCTGCTGAATGCCGGCGATCGCCTCGCCGATCGCAAGGCTCGTCGCCTGCGAGAGGCTGGCCAGATAATTTCCGAACCGGGTCCGAAACGCGGCGTCGCTCTCCGCGTCAAGGCCGCCGGTCATGGCCAGTGCGTTGGTGACCGTATCCACGCCGGCCACTGCCGAACTCAACACCGCGATCGCGCCGGTCTGCACATTGCCCGCACTACCCGCCACGTTCGCGGCAACCGCCACCGTCACGCTGGCAACACCGGCCGCGAGATCATACCCATCGGACGCGGCATTGAACGCCGGATTGGTCGCCGCCGCAATCACCGTGAAACTCTGCGTGTTATCGGCGGTAGAAACATCCGTGCCGACCGGGATGAAGGCCGCCGCACTCGGCGTGAAGCGGGAAAACGTCACCGCCCCCGTCGCCGCCACCGCCGGCAGCCGGTAAAATCCAAAATCCGCGCCGAACGTGTCGCAATCGCTGCCGCTACTCGTCGCGAGCCGCGTCGTCGCCAACACCTGCACGATCAACCATTGCAGCCACAGCGCCAGCGACGCATTGGCCTCCAGAATCGCCCGCAGCACCGACCCGACGGTCAGATCCAGCAGGCTCTGCGCGGTACCCTGCACGGCCGCGGCCATGTTCTCCACCAAGGTGGAAAAATTCTGCAACGATAATTGCATGAAACCCTAAACTGAAAAGGAGAGAAGGCTGGTCTGCCCGGTTATGGCGTCGGCATAACGGATCGTCAGCGTCACGGTGCCGTCGCTCGCCGCCGTGGTGGTAATCGCCGGCGCCGGCGTCGCCGCCACGGCCGCCTCCAAAAGCATCTGCGACCGCGCGGCACCGGCAATCGCCGCCTGCCCGCCAGGCTGACCGACGAACTGCCCGAGCCCGGCCCCATAGCTGAGCTGCCAGATGTAGTCGCCGGCATTGGTCAGAAGCCGCCGCAGCACCCGCTGCTCGGTCAACGTAGAGCCGTCGGACACCGCGAGATCTCCGGTCACGCCAAGCGATAGATCACCGCCGAACTGCAGCGCCAAATCAGCCATCAAACGGTCACCGAAGGCAGGCCGGTCTCACCGCCCTGTGGGTCGCCGTGCACATGCGTATCATAGGCGCTGCGTAGCGCTGCTACCGTCCCATGCGCGCCATTTTGATCTGAGATATCACCGCTAACAACCAAATTTCCGGTCACATTCACGGTCGGCGCCAGCAAATCTATCGTACCGTCATTGCGCAATTTCAGAAAACTCCCGGTCCGATGCTGCAGCCACAACTCACCCGCCGGCGTGCCCATTGGCTTATCCACCGCGGACCACACGCACCCGACGACCACGCCCTGCTCAGAATCGCCCTCTTGGGCGATCACCAAGACCTGATCTCCAGGCGTTAACGGTGCCGCCAATCCCCAGCCGGCACCCACCCAGGCGGATAGCACGGGCAGCCAGCCGCTCAGCACGTTCTCCGGCTGGATCAGCACTTTTGCCGCATAGGCGCTAGGATCGAAACTGGACACCAGCCCAAACCGCGCCACGCCGCCCATCCCATCCAAACCACCCGCCCGCGCCTTCACCGCATTCCAAAAGCGGTCCATGTCAGGCCGCCACCGCATAGGCGCGCACGCTCTGGGTAAATCCCGTCCGCGCATCCAGCGACCGCGTCACCGCCTCAACCGCATAGGCCCGATCCAGCACCGATTCTGTTCCGCTCAGCAAAATCTGCGACGTCGGTGTAAGCACCAGGTCCCCCGGCATCGTCCCCGTCAGAATCATCGCATGTTGCCCCAGAATCGTGAGATGATTCACCGCCATGGTCGCAGCCTGCGCGGCCGTCAGGTTCGGGCGGATCACCGTCGTTGCAAGGCCCCCGCCTGTCCCGGCCGCCGCGGCATTAACGGTCTTGTTCCGGCTGTTCCAGGACTTCACCGTCGCCATCGTCGGTAACGTCGTCGCCGTATCCAACGAGAGCGAGATGAAATCCTGCACCCGATAGAACACCGGAACCGGCACCGCCGGCGGCCCGAAATTCAACACGCTGCCGCTGACGGACAAGGCAAAGTTCTCTGTCAATGCCAGCCAGGTCAGCAGATTCCATTCCGTCGTCGCCCGTGCGCCCGCCCCCAGCGCATTCCGCGCATGGTCCAGCTCATAGTACTGTCCAACCTGAACCTGCGTCGCCGTGACGTTCGGGCTCAGCCCACGCCGCGCCGCGATCGTCATCGCAATCTGGCTCGACGTCTGGTTCGCAAACGTCTCCGCAATCTCGCTGTCGATCAGTTGCGCCGACAAATCCCGTCCGCTAAGCGTCGCCGTATTCTCCAGCAGATCGATCCGGATATTATCAATCTGCCCGATCAGCATCGTCACCAAACCCGCCCCGCCAAGTGCGAGCCCGATCGTAATCGTCTGCCGCCCAAGACCGGCAAAGAATGCCAGTGGCGTCTGCGCGCCGGCACCGATCGCAAACACAATCAAAAACCGGTCCGCGGAAAAATAACCCAGGCTTTCGATCTCCAACGCCACCACGCCCGGAACCGGAACCCCATCCACAATCACCTGCACCTGCGGCTGGTTAACTGGCAATCCCGCCTCCCGCCGCCGCATTCACGGGCGGGATCGTCAACGTCACCACGCCGTTGAGCACCGGATCGCTCAAGTTATTTGCCTGCGCGATCCTGATCCATTGCGTCGCGTCATTCAAATACTTCGCCGCCAGCGCAAACAAGTTTCCGCCGGCGACCGTTATTACCTGAATGCTCACAACAATTGCCCCGCCAAATTGCCAGCGGCCCGTCCAACGTAACCGCTCATATCAGACAACGCCGCCAGCGACTCGGACGCGCCGGAAATCTGGTTCACTGCCCTAATCCCCGTCGCCGCATCCGCCGCATTCGCCAGCGCCGCGACGCCCCCGTCCAGGGTAACACCGGTACTTGCAATCCCTGCCAAGATAACCCCCTGCGCCGCCACCAGCCCATCCGCCGTCGGATTGGTCAATCCACTCAAAGAAATTCCCGCCTGTCCAAGCAGCGATGACACCACGGCGAGGTCGTTACTGATCAGATAAGCCGCCGGCGCGGCGTCGGCCTCGACATCATCGGTCACAACCACGCAACGGATCGCGAACGGAATCCACCATGATTTTTCATAATCCGCGGCAAATTCGGCAATCACGACGTTATAGTAAAACTGGTCCCAGCTCAGCGTCAGCACATCCCCCGCGGCCCGCGCAACGTCCAGGCTCTGCGCCCGCTCGGTCGCATCTTCACCTGCAAAAATACCACTAAACAGGATCTCGCCATCATCCTGCCCAAGCACATCAACGACGCGCCCACCGCCAATCAGCGCCTGCACCGCCAGGCGCTGCGAACCCCCGTAGGCAATCTTCTCCGGCACCTCGAAATCCTGGAACGTCACCGCGCCCAGAGTCAGAACCACGTTGCTCATCGCCGGACCGCCTATACGCCGAGGTTGTTCACGATCAGCTTGTTCATCCCGCTGCCGCCATCGGAAATTCCGGTAATCGTCAAACCAAGAAACATATTATCGGTAATCAAATAATGATCGGAATTGCCAGGCCAGATCAGTACGCCGCAGGTCTGCGTCGGTACCGCTTGGTCGTCAACAAACCGGTTGCCGGTGACCGCAAACCCACCGCACCCGGCCGGCAGGGCCAGCCCCGCACCTTCAAAATTCAAGTGACTGCCAAGAAAACCTTGCCCACAATTCTTCACCGTATTGCCGGCGAACGTATAGCCGCTGCCGCTATCGACACAGATGCCGAAAAACTTCTGGTTCGCCACAACGTTGCCGACCACCGAAATGTCCACCCCGTTCAGCTCGATACCGCCCGACACATTCGAGTTGCCCTGCTCAACGACGTTATTCTCGATCAGCCCGTCCCTTGTCACCCCGCCATTGTTATAAACCGCAATCTGCCCGCCCCCATCGCTCACAAACGCATGGCAGTTGGACACGTAATTGCCCGACACCCGAAACCCCACCCCGCCGATCCCAATGGCATCAATCCCGGTCCCGCTGATCGTATTGCTTTCAATCACCACGCCTGTGTTATTCGCGACCGCCCAGATTCCGTATCCATGCTCCTGCGCCGGCACCGTCCCCAGCCCGGTAATCGTACACCCTCGAACCACGCAACGGTCGCCCGCCACCGCGATCCCGATATACCCCGTGCCCACCACCTGCACCGTCTCAATCACGCTGCCCGCCCCGGAAATCTCAATCTCAGCGCCATTGCTCTGAATCGTGGCCCCTTCACCGTTGATCGTCAGGCCGGACACATAACTTCCGGCGCCAGACAAGTTGATCAGTCCGCCGGTAAACCCCTTCCGCAACAAAACCGCGTTCTCGCTCTCGCCAATCAGCGTCAGCGCCGCGGCAGACGCCAATTGCCCGGAAATCACATACTGCCCATCCGGAACATAAACCGCTCCCAAACGCGCCCCCGCCGCCGCAATGGCTTTCTGGAACGCAGCCGTATCATCCGTCACGCCATCCCCCACCGCGCCATAGCCAACCACGTTATGAGGACTGCCAATCAAAGCCGCCAAAGCCGACATCAGGTTTACTCCCCAGAGCAACATGGCTTGAAGCCGAGTCGCGTCACGCAAAGGCGTGCCTCGCACGACGCGACCCGACTGAGCCATGAAATTGCTCGACAAATTATGACGAGAGCAATTTTGCTCGCCCAAATAAGAGCGCCGGACCAGCATCGTTGTCCCGACCAGCGCAAAAGTGCGGCCGGCGAAGGCCGCGGGACCACCCCGCCACCCTTGCCTCGAAAACAATCCAGATTCCTTCGTCCGATTCAGCCCGGCAGCTTCTGCCCCGCCCAGGCGGGCGTCAGTCGCGGATCGAACCCCGTGGCGCCGGACGGCGGCAACCGCGCCTCCCGGTCCAACAACGCGGCCAATACGTGGCCCATCCGCCTCTGCTCCGCCTCGCCGACCACCGCATCGCCATGCATTGCATGAGGCATCTCGCGCCCCAAAGCGGAAGGTCCATGAAGCAATCTGGCGGTACGCGAATCCCCATCGGATTTCGAACCGCGCTCCGCAACAAGCCTCGAAGCGTCATAGCCGCGTCCACCGGAACGTCCCGCGCCGCCGCCAATCGGCGCAACGGTCGGGATCGTCGTCCGCCTTCGCAGTTGGCCATGTCCGGGAACGCCGTGACGACGCCATGCTCGCGCAGCACCAGGCCCAGGAGCGTTGGCGCGGGACACAACCCCACGTTCAATGCCAGCGGCAAGCCTCCCGCCCATCAACCTCGCGGCTGGCGACACCGTTTCTGGCATACCCGAAAACCTTATGGCCCGACCACCCGCCCACGAACCGCGTTGGAAAGTGCCCGAACCGGAACCAACGCTGAACTGTCCAGAAAGCCGCTTGCCAATTGATGCATGAACCGAATTTACCCGGCCACTCGCAGGTTCACCGGAATTTCGTCCCCTTGGGCCGGCCGGGGCCGGGATGCCGTGCGAATTCCGCCTTGCCTGCACCGGCCGTACGCTGGCTCCAGCATGTTGCCGGATGAAAGCGTTCGCCCGCCTGGCGGCATTGCGTCGCGGAATTGGCGCCACCGAATGGGACGCCGCCCTGCCAAGCGCGGCATGAACCGAGGCAGGCGTTTTGTAGGGCGGACGCAAATCCTTATACTGGCTGACCGTATATCGCTCGAAAGCAATGTCTTGGGCACGCGGAGTCGCCAGAAAATCCTGGATTGACTTAACACCATAGGCCCGGGCAAGAGCCGTCCAGCGTCCAGCCTTGTCTTGGAAACCAGCCGCGAGGAGAGCCGCACTGCCCATTTGATAGGCCCCAAAATGGGTGCCGGTGTCCGAGCCGTAATTTTCAGACGACTTCTGTTGGCGAATCTCCGCCGCCCAGGCGTCAAAATTTCTGTTGCCAGATTCTGGATCGCTCATTTCAGTTTCGGCCTTCAATCCCAGGTCTGTCCGTTCCAAAGAAGAAGCTGCTTCAAATCGAGATCTCCTTGCGTACAAAATAATAGGCCAAACACGCCGTCGGAACTTTTCTTCGCGAAGAATGAAGCATTTGCCGCTATGATCATCTTTAATGAAACCTTATCTCTATTCTGTAACAACACGTGAAATAGGTCTTGCGCATCTTCGTCTTGTGAACCTGGGTATCGGGCCAGTACAATAATCGTCGTGGTCCCGTTAGGATTCATTGCTCTAACCCAACGGACGATAAATTCCGCTGAGGGCTCCAATTGCATCGACTTCTTGATCCGTTCCGGCAAGGCACCGTCGTTCCAAACCTGATCCGGCTGAATTTCAGGAATATGAGCATAGCGCTTTAAGCAATCATTGAAGGCCAGGTCGTCCGTGGCGGCAAACGCCTTCGGCCCCATCATCGCAGAAAAAATCACGCTCAGTCCGACAAGCAGGCATGGCGAAAATTTCCGAGTATGAGGCTCTCGCCGCATGGGAATTGATCCTTCAAGATGATAATGTCGGAATCGTATAAACCTATCCTCACCTCATTAACAGATCGTTCTGGAGGACGCGGAGCGGGTGGCGTATGCGGTGGTTTTCGGGACGCTGGATGGGTTAAGCTTTGACTGGAAACGGTTTCGTGGAGAGATGAAGTATAAAGTATTTTGCCGAAGATTGCGGCATGTTCGAGGCCGGATGACAAGATGAAGACTTTGTGGAGAAGCCGGTTTTTTGCGCAGGTACGAAAGCCGGTATGGATGGGCTTTCTGCTATCCAATGAGGCGTTGTGGATTGTGCTTTCGTTTTTCAATTGGCCCTACAGCGAACTGGATGATGTCTTATATGCCTACATAGCTTATTTCGTGTTGACTGTCCTGGTCCTGCTCGTCCGGTTATGCAGGGATCCGCTGGGGCAGATTGTACCGTTGCTGATCTTCATTCTTGTGTCATTTTTTACTGCGGTGGCGTTGCCATTTGTTAACCTGCTCGGGTTTGAATATTGTATGTATCCTGAAAAGCGCTTCATTCGGAATCATTGCCGTCCGGTGAGTTTCGAGCAGGATAAGAAGACGTATTTTGTCGGTTTGTGTGACGTGCGTGTCTATCCGGACAGCAGGGGGCAGCTCGACTTTGCGTTCTTGTATGATACCAGCGGGGATGTCCTGAACGATGAATATGCGAAATACGCCAATCACGCATTGGACCGCCGGGAATGGGTTGATGCGATCAGGAAGGGACTAAATGACAATCCGAATGAGCCATTTGAGTTCACGGATTTTTCCGCTTATTGGATTGATCATGATTTTTATAAGGTAACCTTTGACCCTGACGCCAATGCGCTTGGATTTACAGAGGAATATGGGCCACCGCCATACAACCCCAAAAATCCTTACCATAGCATTTTTCATGCCGATCCAAAGGCCCATGAATGAGCAATACATCCGATGGCAAATATAACTCACTCGGGCTCAAGCCACCTCAGCCTCTTCCAGTCGAAGTTCAGCCCGTCGAGCATTCCAAATACAACCGTATAGGCCATGCGCGCGGCATCATCCAGGCCAAAGGCCACGTCATACGGCACCCCGCACCGGACCAAATAAAGGCTATCCATCAGCCCGGGGTGCCGGGTCAGTTTCCCGCTTCGGCAACCACCGCCGAAAGGGACATCGGAATATCCACCGCCTCAATCGCGGCTATGCCGTCATCGCCCAGCCGTTCCAACAGCAACTCCACACCGGCTTCATTCACCGGAAACGGCAGCGGCACATCATCGATCATGGCAGCCGAGGAAGCAACCTTCGCCAACCCCACATAAGCGTCATTGACGGCCAGTTCCGGCCCCAACGCCTTGTAAAGCCGCAACGTCTCCAGCACGCCAAACCGCCGCAACGTCAACCGCCGGCCGGCCCTATCGGTAATCTCCCGCTCCATCACAAACTCGCCCGGCTGGATGCATAAAACTCCAATTTCTGCGCCACCGGCGCATCACCCCGATAAGCCCCAGCCGATGCCAGCTTGAACACCACGCCGGTGAACTGGTAGGTCGAGGTCGAACCATCCGGTTCGTTCACGTACTGATATAGCGTCCCGGCCGGAATTGACTGCCCCGCCAGATACGCCTGCTCGATTGCCGCGATAAAATCATCCGCCACCGCCGACCCGCGGTCCAGCGTAAACGTGCCGGACCAACCCTTCGGCAGCTCCGCCCCCAGCTGCACCCCATCCAACCGGTCCACCCGGATCGCCATCGTCACCTGGTTCGCCTCAAACCCGGTCACATGCGCCAGATCCACCCGGCCGAACGGCCCCATCACCACAAGCTGGCAGTCGCTGCCAATGGAAAACGTATTGTACGGCATCGCCCCTATCCCTTCCTAGAGCAATATGGCTTGAAGTTGAGTGGCGTCACGCAAAGGCGTGCCTCGCACGACGCGACCCGGCTGAGCCATGAAATTGCTCGACAAATTATGGCTAGAGCATGATGAGTGAAAACTCATCATGCACTAGCTCGCCACCGGCTGCGAATGTACGCTCACCGTCACCGTCTGCCCGCCCTGTACATTGACGATGAACTTCTCGTTGATCGCCTGGTACTGCACCTGAACATCCGCCTGCACATAGCCAAGGCTGGTGCGCGAAACCGGGTTGTTTGTGATGTCGCAAACCACCGCAAACGGCAGCGCCCCATTGGTGCTGCCCAACAGCCCCTGGCTCAGCAGCCCGTTCAAGAACGCCAGCAGCGTCGCGCGGATATTCTGGAACAAAGTCGCATTGACCAGTTGCCCCACATAAAGCCCCATCCCGGTCGAAAGTGTGGCCGCGATATAATTCGTCATCCGCGTATAATTATCGCCATCCGTCGCGGGGTTGGAGGAGGAGTTGTGCCCCGCCCGCACGCCCCAATAAGCACCCCCCGGCTGCGGATTCGCAATCACGTCAATGCCCGCGGAAATCAACGTTGACAGATCCGCGGTCGCATAGGTCGTCGCCGTCCCGGCCCCCGGCTGTCCGGATTTCTGCGTCCCCGTCACGCCGTACAATTGCTTGTTCAGCGAAGACTGCTCGGGCGACAAATTCGCAAGCCGCCCGCCCACAAACCCCTGCGGAGACACCAGCCGGGTCAACGCATTCGCCTGGTCATACCAATACACCCAGTCGCCGAACATCATCTTCGCGGCATAGCTGTCCACACCCGCGGCCGCCTTGGTCGCCACCGCGTTGCTGATATTGTCGCCCGCCGGCCCGGTGAGAATCATATACACGCTTTCGGAAAGGCCGAACTCCACCTGCACGCTCCACTGGCTCGCGTCATCGGCATCCGCCAGCAGGGCAATCGCGCAGCCCTGCCCCCGCAGCGCGTACATCCCGGTCCGCGGCACCGTGTCGGACCCCACCAGCAGCGCCGCGTCCAGCCCGCCCGCGCCATCGCTGCCCGGCGTGCCCGCACTGAACGGAAACGCCCCCGCAATCGGCGTCGCGGTTGTGGAAAGAGTCGTCGCCGCCACCAGTTGCGAAGGCCCGCGCAGCGCCCCATTGCCGCTGTTCACCGCATCGGCAACATTCGCCCAGAACACCGCCCCCGTTCCGGTGATGTTGTTGAACACCTCCGGATTCACGCCCGGCAGCGCGATCGTCACCCGCCAGGAATTCGCCGCAGACCCGGCAGAGAACGTCACCGTCAGCTCATTGCCGAGCGTCCCGGTATAAAGCGCCGTAAATGTAATCGCCCCCAAAACCGTCAGGGACGCCGCGGTATCCGTGCCATCCGTGGCCCGCACGCAGATGAAATTGCTGGCACCCTGCTGCACCGCCGTCGCAACCTGCGTGCCCATGTCATATTTGCGCGCCATCACCGCGCCGAACGTCGTCGCGTAATCGCTCATCGTACCGATGACGGTCGGCTCACCTACCGGCCCCCATTGCGCCGATCCCACAACGCCCAACGTGTCGGTCGGCACACCGTTCAGCAGCAGCGTCTGTGGCGCCACGATCTGCACATACAAATCCGGCACAATCAGCGCCGTGGTATTGATGTTCCCTTGCGTAAACACCGGCATGGCTCAGGCCCCCTTCGCGCTGACGCGCACGACAAAACTCTTCTCCGGCCCCGCCAGAATCTTCGCCACGGCGGCGCTCTCGGTGATCACGTCGCCACGCTTGAAGCCGCCGAACGGCCGCAGCACCACCAGGTGAAATGTCATTGTTGTTCCTCTAGCTCTGATAATTTTCAACAAACGCGCCGTCGGCATGAAAACTCGCGGTGCCAAACAGCATCGCCGGCGTCATCTGCGCCAGCGTCGTCGGATACTCGGCGCTGTAGGTGATATCGCGCCGGTACAGCGTGGCATCCGCGGCGCCGTCTTGCGCGTCGGTGCCGGTGAAAATCAGCCGTGCCGAAGACCCATCCGCAAGCGCCAGAAAATTCGGCGCCGCCAGCGCCTCGTCAATCACCGGCGCCACCGCATCGCGGCTCGCCGGATCTGGGCACCACAACGAAATCTTAAAATCCTGAACCTGACGCTTGATCTCCTGCAGCGCGCCGGCGCCGTTCACCACCCGCGCCGTGAACAGGGACGCCCCAGGCACGCTGATCGTGGTACCGGAATAATCAACCAGCCAGCCCGCCACCCGCAGCAGCGCCGCCAGATTGCTCGCCACCGTGGCCGGCGTGTCATTGGCCTGCACGGCATACGGAAACAGCGCCCCGTTCGCCGCGACACCCGCCAGTTGCCCCACCGCGCAACGCCCCGCAAAACTCGCCGTCTGCGGCCCCAGCGTCACCGTCAGCGTCGCCGGCACCGGCGCCACATTCCGCCAAACCCGCGGATACCGCGTCACGTTCTTTACGGCACCGGTCGCCGCGGCGACGGACACGTTCACCACCCCGGCGGCCAAATCGGCATCTAACGCCGGCGCCGTCGGAAACCCCCGATACACCCGGCACACCGTCCCCACCGCACTCGCCGCCGCTGTCCCGTTCGGATACAGCGCATTCGCCACCAGCGATGCCAGCGCCGTCTCCACATCCGCCTGGTCGGCCATCAGCTCACCGCCTGCACCAGGGAAAGCCGCCAAACACCGTTGACGAGTTCAACGGCAGTGATAACAAACCGTTCGCCCCGCTCATCACTCAAAATATCCGCCACATGCGGCTGCACGCAGGGCACCGCCGGCAGCAGCGCCGTAAACCCCGGCACCTTGGTATCATCAGGCAGCCCAACCCGGGTGCGGTCATCCACGCCGCCCACCAGCAGGCTCGCCGGAAAACCGCTCAGCAGCACGCTCTGTGTGCCCGGCAGCACCGCACCATACGGGTTCAACCCCGCCAGCACCGGCGCCGCCGGCCGCGCCAAACCTACCATCGCATTCGTCATCACCACCAGCATCGGCTTCGGCGGCTCGATCGCGGCGATAAACACCGTCCCCTCCGGCCCCGCCAGATAATCGCCCACCCGCAGATAGCTCCAATCCGCCCAGGCCTGCCGGTACGGCACGCCAAAGCCGCTCGGCCCCGCAACACTCCCGCCCGGTAGCACAAACGCCACGCACAGCCGCAGGAACCGCTTGGCCAGGTCGATCGGCGCCGCCGGCCCATCCGGCCGATACGCGTCGTGCAAAAACCCGACGCGACGCGCCGCGCAACCGGCGCCATACGCCAGCCGGTCCGCCAGCCTGATCCCATCCATGGCGTCAGACAACCAGCGTAATGCCGGCATCCGCCAGCGCCGGCCCCGGCGGAATGCCCAGGAACCCGCACAGCCGCCGCCGCCAGCCATCGAACAGATTCATCCGGTCGCGCGTCTCATTGGCATTATGCGTCCAAGCCGCGGCGCTATCGGTATCCAGGTTCTCAGACGTCGGCGGAATCGCTACCTCCAGCGCCGTCAGCGTGCTCAGATACTGCACCGTCACCGCAATCTCCGCCGGCGCCAGATTGTTCAGCCGGTACTCCAGCGTCCCATAGGCTTGGAAAAACCGCCAAGATTCGAAACCTGCCGCACCCGCGCCGTAAGCGGGATAACCGCAGAAGCGCCGCACATCGGTCTTCTGGGCATCGGTAAACGCAACAGGGGCCGAACCGGACATGGTCAGTACGTGTCCCCATCACCCAGCGTGAAATAGACGCTGCCCGCCCCGGCGGACAGCACAACGGCCGCATGACTCACGAACGGCCCGCCATCCACCAGCATCCGCGCCCCCGGCGGCACCGGCGTGTCGCTCGTCAACGCCGTAAGCGCGGAGGTCGCGCCCAGC
>Ga0116230_10001909_pt1 | contig 20049 bp, 15 predicted proteins | sample S1TSphfallax_3_FD_88678 | JGI IMG/M metagenome (GOLD analysis project Ga0116230, IMG submission 88678) | Host-associated microbial communities from peat moss isolated from Minnesota, USA - S1T2_Fd - Sphagnum fallax MG | ecosystem: Host-associated > Plants > Peat moss > Unclassified | place... | reverse complement strand
GTGCGTCGTCAGGAGCAGTAGGGCCATTGCGACGAGCTTGAGTGATGGAACCACGATGCTCGCGAAAAACACCAGCAGCGCCAAGGGCCAGGATCCACCCGACCACAGGACGACGACGCCGCTCATGATCGTATCGTCCTCGCCGCCGGCGAGCGTGGCGGTATGCATGATGGGCAGCACGTTGGCCGGCACATATAAAATGACTGCCGCGATCAACAGGGCCAGGGCACGTACCAGTGAGCGGGGCTTGCGTGCATGGACGAGCGCACCACAGGTGGGACAGTCGCCGACCAGCCCCGCCGTGAAGCGACAGTAATTGCCGCAGGTATCGCAGGTGCTGATGCCGTACGTGAGCGCGCTACTCACGCGGGCGTCCCCAGCCGCGGTAAGGCGGTGCCCCGGACGTCCTTTGGTCGATAGGCCCGCGCCGCCAAGGCAGAAACGCCAACGAACCCCCAGAGCGCCCAAAAGCCGGTTCCCAAGAGGATGGTGGCGAGGCTGCCCAGCTTCACGATGGCCACGAGTGACCCGAGCGCGAAGATTTCCAGCATGTTCCAAGGCTGGAGGGTGCTGCGGATCCGCAAGAGGCGCAGCACCACACGCGGCTGTTGGCGACGCCTCAGGAGCGCCAAGAGGATCACCGAGGCGATCAACTCCGTCCAGGGCACGAGAATCGTGGTGATACCGACCAAGAGTGCCACGAGACTCATGTGGTGTGCCTGGAGCGCCCGCACCGCTTCGAGCAATGTGGCCTCCGTCGAATCGCCAAGAAGCCCTAAAGAGAGAATCGGAAACGTGTTCACGAGCGCAAACAGCACCGTCGCCGTGAGGTAGAGGGCGAGCGCTCGGTCCAAACCCCCGCGGGACGCGTCGCCAACGATGCCGTTGCAGCGGGGGCACCGAAGCGGCGACCGAGAGGAGGACACCCCTCGCAACAAGGCATCGCAGTCACCGCAGAGGAGCAGTGCGGGGCCGGGCGCCGCGGTCACGGTCGGCTGGTATCCGTGCCCAAGTGGTAGACCACCTCGTAGAAAATGGGACTTACGCGATCCGCGAGTCCTTCAATCTGCTCCATATGGGCTTTTGCCCTTGGATCGGCAAACATCGCAACGAAATGTGCCTGGGTTTGCCAGCAGGCGTAATTGGCCACGTGGATACCGTCGAGGCCGCGGTGGACTGTCGCGGATACGAAGCCCGGCAAATGTCGAGTCACCGTTTCGGTGAAATCCTCGATCAGCTGGGCAATGGCTTGCTGTCGGCCCGTTCGCGCCGCGAAGGTGTTGATGAGCACATAGACGGAAGAGCTGGACTGGGTCATGGGAACTCCGGGTCAAAGGCGCGCGGCGAGGTACATCATCGCGAAATTCGTATCCCGGCCATGGGCCGCCGTTACGAAGTCCCCTACGGCGTAATGCACCAACGACGCGCGAAAACTCAAATAGGGATTGATGCGCCAATTGCAGGCGAGCTGTTGTTCGACGCCGATGTAGCGCTGGTTGCCGGCATTGCCGGGAATCAGCGGAAACAAGGGCATGGCGTAAAACGCGTCCCGCGTGCTGTATCGCCACATGCCCGCCGCGGTGTACTCGACATCGACGGGAGTGGCGGGATAGGCATGCAGGTCCAAGCCCGCTTCGATGAGATTGGAGGGTGCCTCGAGAACGGCGTCCGTCCCGTATGAATAATTGGGGTAGAGCGCGTTGAAGGTGCCGACGTGTCCGGCCAATGGATCATGGCTGCCGCTCAACACGTCCGCCTTGAGCCCAACCCGGGGCTTCCCTGGTGAGGCGGCAAAGGTCCACCCGAGTTCGTTGTGTACGGCATAGGCATGCACCTGCCGCGTGTTGAAGAGGCCGGTTTGAATCGCCGCCTCGGAGGTCGAATCGAATTGACCTCGCCGGCCATACCAGCGAGCGCCCGAGGTCGAGCTATGTTCGCTGCCTGGCGCGTACGAGCCGTCATAGAAGGACACCGCATGATTGACGTTGTTGAAGTAATAAAGGTCCACGGCATACGGCTTGAGGGACTGCGCCGCGCTCGTCACGTAGACCCCCCAGAGAGACTGGGCTTGATTGCTCGCATCGTCGAAATAGCCCGGTTTGTCGACAACCGGACGCACGGCGAGAACGTCCACGCGAAATTCGGGCCACTCGTAGAAAAGACGGGCGCCGTCCCAGGCTTGGCGAATGTTCGGACCCTCCCGGGGACTCACGATCAGCCCCTCGCCGAACTTCATTTCGAAGCGACCGGCCCGCAGGGTCAGCCTTCCATCACCGAGCTGCGGTGCGTAATCGACGAACGCTTGCTGGACGTCACCGCGGTCGTCGTCGGTCGGGAGCGCCGCGGGCTTTCGGCCGCCCTCGACGAAGTTGCCGAGTTGGACGAACGCGCGAAAGTCATCGACATGCAAGTCCGCATCGATCAAGGCGCGACTGAGCAAATACGTCGTATGGGGTGCATCGGCCAAGCCGAAATAGCCCTCGTCGTACGATTCAACGCGCTCGCGAACGTCGGCGCCGAGACTCAGGTAGTCCCGCGGGTCGCCGCTCAAGGGGATGTACTTGAAATCGTCATATAGCGAGGTCCGCCGCGTCGGGTCGGCGAGATAGCTGAAATCGTCGTCGTAGCGGAAGAACGAAAAGCCGTCCGCGTGGGCGTTCGAACCGACGCTGAAAAGCAGGGTGGCTGCCAGGGCCCCACAGACGCGCGCGAGTCTCATGATTCCCTGTTTTCCGGCGCGGTGACTTTGTCCACCCAACGGCGCGACAGGGGCACGATCGCCGTCGCCGTGGGATACGCCACGGCGAAAGCGATCATCCAATTGCGCAACCAGGCGTGGAGGAAATCGCCGGAAAGACCGTGATTGAAGGCCACCATGATTCCAGACATCAGGCCACTCATGGTGAACGCGATCTGCAAGGTTGCGAGACGGTTGGCGAGCTGTGGTGTCACGAGCACCCGGCTCAGCGCAGATTGCCGGACAAGTACAGATCCATGATCCCTTCCGTGCCCATGGCGCCGAAAAACGCGCCTGCCGCCGGGTTCTTGTAGTTGCCCAACATCGCGGTGATCATGGGCGTACAGGTCATGGTCGTGATACCGGCTTCGGCAAGCCGCTTCTTGGAGTCTTCGGCCCCCAGCTTGGTCACCGCCGCTGAAATGTCGACGAGCGCGATCACGTTGAAACCGGCTTTCTTTGCGCTGATCGCCGGGGGCACGAGGCACACATCGGTCGTCATTCCCCCCATGATCAAGTTCTTCTTACCCGTCGCCGCGACGGCTTTGGCGAACGCGGGGTCTTCCCAGGCGTTGATGACGCCCGTGCGCTTGATGCGTTTGTCGTATTCGTCCGGAAGCAGTTCCTTGAGGTCGGGCAACAAGAGACCTTGGGCTTCGGTTTCGAGACTGCTCGTCAACACGATGGGCATGCCGGCGTCCTTCGCGAAACGCGCGATGAAGCGCAGCCATTTCGTGAGCTGGTCACGCTCGGTGCCGGAGAGTTCACCGGCCCAGGTGATCGTGCCGACTTGGTGATCGACGAGGACCAGGGCGGTGCTCTCGATCGTGAACGAGGTGGGATCCGTCATGTCATTGGCTCCATGGAAGTTGGTGGGACAGTGCGTGGCGCAGGCCACATTGCGAACGCAGTCTAGGTACGCGCGCAATGGATAGGGAGACCGCGGCAAACATAGGACCGCGAATGGTAGTAGTGGCAATGCCACCCTCGGAAAATCAAACGCGCAGAGGACGGGTGGCCTGGTTCGCGGCCGCTCGCCGGCGACGTCTCGTGTAAACTCCGCGCATTCGACGATGCCGGGACGCACGACGATCGACACGTTTCAAGAAGCGGCTTGGATCAAGTGGCGCCGGGAGGAGTTGGGCCGATTCCTGCGCGAGCGCCGCGAGCAGCTGCGACCCGCGGAACGGGGCGATTCGGCGTCGAACCGCCGCCGCGTGCGCGGCCTGCGCCGTGATGAAGTCGCGGTTCTGGCGGATATCGGGCTCAGCTGGTACACGATGCTCGAACAAGGCCGCGTTCAGAACGTCTCCCGTCACACCCTGGCGGCCGTGTCGCGCGCGTTGCTTTTTTCGGGTTCCGAGCGTGAGTACGTCTTCACGCTCGCGGCGCGTTCCTTTGCGGAACTCGATATCGACGACTCCGCGCCGCCGGCCGCGCTGATCTCGTTCGTGCAGGCGGCGACGGTTGGCATGGTGTTCGTCCTGTCTCCGCTTTTCGAGGTGGTCGCCTACAACCTGCCGGCAGATCGGTTCTTCCGATTTTCCGCCCACGGACCCCATGCGAATTTGCTCCGGATCATGCTCAGCGATCGGCAGATGCCTGGCCGCTTCATCCGACCGACGTGGGCCGCGGTGCTGGCAAGCATGGTCGGAAACTTTCGGCTGTGGTTCGCGCGGATCGGCGGACCGTCTTACGACACGCTCATTGAGGAGTTGAGAACGTTTCCGCAATTTGCGTCGGCTTGGGACCGCGCGCGGGTCTACCCCCCGCCGTGTGAAAGAGCGTTGCTGATGCTCCCGCAGCGGGGTCCCTTGCTCTTCAACGTCATGGCGTTTACCACACCGGTGTGTCCAACCTATACCCTCATCACGAAGACGCACGTCAGCCCCGATCTTGCGGATGTGCAATCTCCCCAGGGTGCCGTCGAACCGGCCGGTCGCGCGCCGGCGGTCCTGGTCAGTGGCGCCCGCCGGCGGGAGCTCGGCGCATATTTGCGCAGCCGGCGAGAAGGCTTGAGTCCGGAACAAGTCGGTTTGCGGACCCTGGGCAACCGACGCACGAAGGGCCTGCGACGGCAGGAAGTGGCGCAGTGCGCCGGCATCGGCGCGAGCTGGTACGGGACGCTGGAACAGGGGCGGGTAGAGAACCTGACCCCGATGACGCTGTGGGCGGTTGCGTGCGCGCTCAAGCTGACGCACCGCGAGCGGCAGTACCTCAAGCGCTTGAGCGGTCAGTCTTTCGGTGGAGCCGAGGGCATCGATGGCGAGGCATCCGCCGATCTGCTGTGCTTCGTGCGGGAATTTCCCGATGCACACGCCCATTTTTTCAACGCCAACTTGGATGTGCTGGCGTGGAACGCGGACGCAGACGAATTCTATGAGTACAGCCGATGGGAGCACCCAAACTTGTTACGCACGATGTGGGGCAATCCGCGATTGCGCAGGGCGTTTGTCGATCCGACTTGGGAGGAGTCTCTTCGACGGATCCTGGCACACTATCGCTACACGGCGGCCGCGCTCGAAGCCCCCGGGAAGCCCTCGATCATTGCCGATCTCGTGCGGGAATCGGCCGAGTTCGCGCGGATTTGGCGCAGCGATCGGTCGGTCGGGAACCCTGGCATGGAAGAGGAGACGGTCGAGTATCCCCGGGGCGGCCGACGCCGGGTGCAGGTCTTGCTGTTGACGCCCACGAGTCTGCCGACCCACACGCTCGTACTCAAGATCAACGCCGACCCGCGAAGACCGGGCCCACGCAGGTCTTGCGGGCCGCGGGCTGACTAGCGCAGCGTGAGCTGGAGCACCGAAGTGGAACCGCCGCCGATCGGTTGGGTGACGCTGACCACTTGCTGGCTCGCGAGCGGGTGAGGGGTCAAGGTCACGCCGTCGCTCGTGGATAGCACCTGCGTAAAGCTGCCGGTAATCGGCGATCCCGCTTGCACGACCGCGAGGACCACGCCGCCGGCAGGCAGCGCATAGCCGCTCATGAACTGGATCGTGAGTGTGCCATTGAGGGTCGCGGTACCGCCGACTGCCAAGGTCTCGTATTGGACGCCGGCGCCGCTGCCCAGGCCGCCCGACTCCAGGTCCCCTTGACGAACGCGAAGCGTGAGGTTGCCGCTCGCCGTCTGGGAGTAGTTGCCTTTGACGAAGACCGTATGGTTGTTGAACGTATTGAGCAGCGGCGTAGTGGCATTGACCAGTTGCGGGCCGATGGCCAAGGTGCCCGGCGGGGCGTGTGGTAAAGGCCCCGAATCGTTGAGCCAGGTCGTCAAGTACTGCCGCGTCCCGGCGAGCTCGACCGTGCCCGCGTTGCTCAAGTTGCCGTAGCCCAGCGCACCGCGACTGTTGATCTTGAGCGTAGCCCCGGCTTCGACCGTTGTGCCGCCGGAGAACGTCGAGAGATCATAGGCCGATTCGCCGGCACCGGCGTCCTGGGTGGCCCAATAGCCGAGGGCCAGCGCGACGCCGGGCTTGAGGTCGATTCCGCCCGTACCCGTCAGCACGGCTTCGAGATGATTGTCGGCAGCGCCGCGCGGCGAATTGAGCGTGAGCACGGTTTTACCGAGCAGGATCGTCGGATAAACGAGGCCGGTGCCGCTGCCGACGTTTTGTACGCCCATTTGCGGGCCGGACATCTCGACGCTCGTGACCGGAAAGGTCGGCGTCGTCACCTGGGTCAGATCGAGTACGGGGTGGTGATGAACATAGTTGCCGTCGTTTTGGCCGAAAACGAAATTAGGCGGCGTCGCGAACCCGGCACCCGCGTTGACGACAAGGGTTCCATCGTAAATGTAGATCGACCCGGTGAGATTATTGTCCGGCCCCATCAGAGTCGTCGTCGAGTTGCCGCTCTGGATCAGATTGCCGCCCCCGACCAGATTCGGTAGCGATACGGGATAACTGCCACTCTGATCGCTGACGTTATCGATGACCAAGCTGCCCACCAGCGTCTCCGTGACTGGCGTTGACCGGTTATCGACGTTGTCCGTGGTCGTCCCCGCCGCGCTCTGCAGCTGGATGGTCGAGCTTGGGCTGAAAGCGAACGATGCCGGCTGATTGGTGGTGCTGGTGCCGGCGCTGCCCAATCCATACTGGGCAGTCAGCTCGGCGGTGGTCAAGGGAGAGCCCACCAGGTTGGGAAGGGTCAAGGGCGTGGTGGTCGAAAGGTCGGCACCAATCGCCAGGGTCCAGCCGGGTCCTACGTAGAGCGTACCCGGTGGTTGCGATACGTTGCCGACCAAACGCACGGTGCTCGGATTGACGAGATAATACGAATTGCCGTTGGCGCTGGCGGGGTCGGTGAAATACTGCCGGGCGGTGCCGCCGGGGCCGGACGGGTCGATGAAATACACCTGCGGTGGTGGGCGGCTGATCTTCTGCGTGTTGGTGAAATGGGTGGTGATCGGGGCGGTGTTGCACCAGCTATAGGTATAGCCCGCATCGGTGCTCGTCCCTTTGGAGGCCCACGTCGCGGGCGCGACGAACTCACTGCCGTTGTAGACCTGGGTGAAGCTGGAGGTTCCGGCGGCGTGATTACCGGCCGTCACATCGCTGATCAATTGCGCCGCCTCGTCGGCATACAATTGATCGAAGTTCCAGGTGATGTGAGCTCCCGTCCCGATGATGGGATAACTGTAGAGGAGCGGCAGGTAGTTCACCGTTTTGGCCGAGCCGTCGGTCGGGTCCGTGTAGCTGTAAACGGTATTATAAAGATTGACACTGGCGTAGGGGTCATCCTGATTGGTGTTGTTGCCGACCAAGATCGGTGCACTGGAGGATAAGGACACGAGGCACAAGGAATCATTGGCCCACTTCCCATAGTTCACGTTGGCGGAAACCGTGCCGCCGAAGATGAGATTGCCGTTGGTGTCGTGCGCCGAGGGAATCAGGGGGCCTCCATAGAGCGCAATCGTGGGTTGTGACCCGGCCGACGCTTCATAGACCCCCTCTTCGGCACCGATGCAGTAGCCCCAGTTATTGAAAGTCCAACCCGCATTGCCGTGTTCGCACCAGGACCACCCGGCGTCGGTGACGAACATCCCCGCATTGCGATAGTTATTGCCATTGCCCTGATTGAGCGGCGAGCCGGTCGAGGTGCCGATGCGCCCACCGCTGTAATTGTTGATCGTGGCCGCCGTGCCGGGACCGTTGCCGGCGATGCCGCTGATAAATCCCTGCGTCCCGTTCACCGCCCAGACCCCGCCGTAGTTATTGAGGGTGATGGAATACGGAGAATGGTAGAGCGTCGAGGGAAAGACCATATCCGGCCCGCACAGCGAATTGTAGTTCTCCCCCAAGGTCCCGTAATTGTTGATGACGATGTTGCCGTTTCCCGTCGGGTCGATGATCGGACCCGGCGTATTGAAATACGAGCACGCATACGGAAAGTCGCTGCTGCCGACCGTGGTGAGCAAACCATAGTTGTCGATCTCGCCCGCCGTGAGATTGAACAAGGAGCCGGACACCCCGACCGCCAATTTCAGGTTGGACACTGCCCAAAGATTCGCCGACGGTTCGATGACGAGGTGGACGGGAGCCCCCGCCGCGGGCTGTTGATAATTGTCCGAGCAGCCCAGCCGCGTCGTCCAATCGGCGATCGTGTTTCCGCTCGCGAGATCCGTGCCGAAGTTCGAGCTGCAGCCGAGGTCCACGGACGACGGCGGCGTCGGCGTCGGTGGTGTCGGCGGCGTCGGTGGCGTCGGTGGCGTCGATGGCGGTGGCACATCGTTGTCGACGATGGTCACGGTGGCCATCGACGTACCGAGCGTCGCATTGCCGGTCGGATTCGCGAGCACGGCGTTGAACGTGACCTGTCCGCTCGCGAGTAGACGGTCGAGGATGGGCACGGTCACGGACTTACTCGAGGTATCGCCGTCGGCCCAGCTGAGCGTACCATTCTCGGCCGTGTAGTCGAGACCGGCAACCGCGGTTCCGCCGCTCGTGGCGTAACTCACTGACGTCGATCCACTCGAATCGCCTCCACGCGTCACGGCGAGCGTCACGGAACCGCCGTTCTCATTGATGGTGTAGGTGGCGACCTGCCATTGCAAGGTCGACGCCCCAGTACCTGCGCTATCGGTGTCCTCGATCGTGACCAGCGCGCTCGCGTCGGTGCCGACTGCCGCTCCTCCCGTGGGCGAACTCAGGGTCACGGTGAACGTTTGCGACCCGGTGCTCAGCCCGAGATCGTTGATCGACACCGTGATCGTCTTGGGCGAACTGTCCCCGTCGGCCCAGTTCAAATTACCGCTGGCCGCCGTGAAACCCGTGCCGCCGATCGCGGTGCCGTTCGCGGTGCCATAGCGGATGCTGACAGCACCGCTGGCTCCCGCCGTGCGATTCACCGCGAGCGAGACGCTGCCGGCATTCTCCGCAACGGAGTAGGCCGCCGCAGCCAGTTGCAGAGTGCCTGCATCGCCCGAGCACGAGACCCCCGAGGAGCCGCACCCGCTGGACTGCGAGTCGCCGTGTGAACCGCAGGCGCTCAGCCACAGGGTCGCGGTGAGGAGGCATGCGACCATCGCCTGCGAGGGGAATTGCGCTTTCCAATTGGCATGTCGGGAAAACATCGTGGTCACCACCCTGTGTCCGCAGAAGGTGGCGCGACCTTATCAACACTCGCCTGCCTGCGGGACGAATCGTGTTCACGCTTCTGTGATCCACGAGAAATTCACAACGCGAAGTGTCGTTCGTTTGCTGCTCGCGTGTGCGACGACGCTGGCACTCCCGAACATAGCACTGCGAGTGCTACGAGTGCGAAACGTAGGATCCGCAAACCACTTGATGCGGCATTCGCGCTGACCTAGATTCGTCGGCTCATGGTGCGCCTCGCGGCTCTTCTTGCAGGGTTCCTCGTCGTGGTCTTCACCTGGCGAAGCGTGATCACGTCACTGATCATCCCGCGCTCGGCACGCGGGGCACTGAGCCGATGGCTCTGGGTGCTGACCTACCGGACGGTCACGACGGTCGCCGGTTGGTTTACGCAGAGCGAGCGCCGCGATTCCGTCATGTCGTTCTTGGCCCCGATCAATCTTCTCTTGCTACTGCATGGGTGGATCGTTTGTTTCATCGTCGGGTATGCATTGATCATCGATGGCATTCTCGGAACCCGGTTTTTCCCGGCCATCGAATTGGCGGGCTCCTCGGTTCTCACGCTCGGTATCGCGACGGGTTCCCCGGGGATGGGACGTCTGCTGGAATTCGCGGCGGCGGCAAGTGGAATGATCGTCATCGGTCTTCAGGTCGGTTATCTGCCCGCGATCTACGGGGCCTACAGCGCGCGAGAGAACCTGGTTACGCAGCTGCGATTTCGGTGCGGTTTTCAGTCGCCGGTGGATGCGGCTTCTTTGCTGGCGGGATTGTCCGAGACTCGCGATTGGGATCGGCTCGGTGATTTGTTCGTGCGCTGGGAGGAGTGTGCGGCAGCGATTACCGAATCCCATGTCAGCTATCCGTGGCTCATGGTTTTCCGGTCGCCCGTGTCCAATGACTCGTGGATCAGCAGCATGCTGGCGATCCTGGATGCAGCGACGCTCGTGCGCGTCATGTCACCGTTGGACGCTCCGCCCGAAGCGGCGGCGTGTTCGCGCGCCTGCAAAGCGTCGTTGGAGCGGCTCGCATCGATCGCGACGCCTTTTCCGGACGCGAGGCGGGTCGGCCAGGATCAGCTGCTGTCGATGTCGGAATTCGCCCTGGCGTACGATCGCGCCCACGAACGGTTCGGCTCCAAACTCTCGCGCGTGGAAGCGTTCTCGCAATTTTGTACAGAACGCGAGCGCTACGAGCCCTGGGCGCTCGCGCTGGCCCGGTTCGCGCGTGTACCCTTGGTCGGGTGGTTACGCCCCTGTCACGCCCGGTCGCTCGCCGCGGACCAGCCACAGCGGGTGACTTGACGACCGGTCGGTGTGCGGAGCCGTCGGCGTCATGCCAGTTCGCCCGCCGCTCGCAGTGCCTCGCCGATTCTGGCGATTTGGGCCTCACCGGCCGCGAGCGCGGATTCACTGGTGTGAATCGAGCTGTAGCCGAGGACCAAACGGTGAGGATGGGGTCTCGCGGTGCCGACCAAGACTCGCACCGGCCCGGTGCGCGCCGACATGTCGAGGCGGCCAGGGCCCGGCAGGACGAGCAGCTCGCGTCGGGTGGCCACGCCTTGAACCTCTGCGGTTCCCTCGAAGACGAAGGCCCATGCAACCTCGTGTGCGTGCGGCGGTTCATACAGCCACCGAGCGCCAGCCTCCAGGCTCACGACGAAATAATTCATGTCTTGATGCGACTGAATCGGACTCTGGGCCGTTTCCGCGCCCTGCTCCAAGCGACCGAGCAAGACCGTGACCGTGCCGCCAGGGATCGCCTGCGACGGCACGTCGGCCGGAGCCAGGTACTGTCCGCAGGGTGCAGCGTTCTCGACGCCCGGCGGCATGGGCACCCACAGCTGGAACCCGATCGCAGCGCCGCTGCCGAGCAGCCGACCCTGATGCCATGCGCCCGCGCCGGCGTTCATCCACTCGAGGCCCCCTGCCGCGAGGATGCCGGATTGGCCGGTCGTATCGCGGTAGGCGACGTCGCAGCCGGGCTGCCAGGTGAGGGTGGCAATGCCGGAATGCGGGTGCATCGCAAAGCCAAAGCCGGGCGTAATCGTGGCGCTGAAGAAATCCAGAAATACAAAGGGCTTGAGTTGCTGCCCGAGGTCATCGGGACTGATGAGACGCGTGATCGGCCCGTGCGTCTTGCCAGGTGATCGCGAGGCGACAGGCCGTAGGGGCGGGGTAGACATCGTAACGGACTCGCTGTGGCGGGCGACGCGGGAGACAACCGTGACGAGGACGCTAATGCCGCGCCCAGGGGTAAACAAGGAGGCGCCAAACATAGTAGTGCCACTACCTGTCTTCCGCCGGTTCGGGTGTGTATCGCCAAGCCGGCGGAATCGTCCGGAGAGTGGTCGCTCCGAAGGTCTGTAGTAAACTCACCGCCAGGGTTTAACAGGGACGTCGTGAAAATCGATACGCTATCACACACGGGTTGGGTCAAGGCGCGAAGGGCGGAATTGGGTCGGTTTCTTCGCGGGCGCCGCGAACAACTCCGTCCTGAGCAGCCCCAAGATCCCACGTTGGGCCGGCGTCGGGTACGAGGCTTGCGCCGCGATGAAGTGGCCGCGCTCGCGAATATCGGCCTCAGCTGGTACACGATGCTGGAGCAAGGCCGCGTCGAGAACGTGTCGCCGCGGACGCTGTTGGCCCTGTCTCGGGCGCTGCGTCTCACAGGCATGGAGCGCCAGCACCTCACCGCGCTGGCGGCGAGTTCGTTCGAGGAACTCAACATCAATGATGCGAAACCGCCGCGCGAACTACTGAGCTTCGTCGAGAAAGCGACGGTCGGCATGGTTTTCATCGTCTCACCCCTGTTCGAGGTGACGGCCTACAACGACCAAGCCGACCGATTTTTCCGTTTCTCGGCCCAGGGCCCGCAGCCCAACTTGCTTCGCCTGATGCTCACTGATCCCAACATGCCGGCACGCTTCATCGACCCTTCGTGGTCCATGGTGCTGAGGAGCATGGTAGGCCATTTTCGGCTGTGGACCAGCCGGGTCGGGGGTCCTGCGTTCGAGAGCTTGATCGGCGAGCTACGCGCTCATGCGCAGTTCAGGGCCTTGTGGGACGTGCCCCAGATCGTGCCGCCGCCCTTGGAGCGCTCCTTGCTCCTGTTGCCGGAGGTGGGTCGCTTTCTGGTCAATGTCATGGCGTTTACCTCGTTCAGCTGCCCGACCTATACCTTGATCGCGAAGACCTTGGTCGAGCCGGACCTCGTGCAGGAAGCGTATCCTCGCCCCTCACCAGGCTCGGCACCGACTGCCCCGATCGGTGCGGTGATCGCCGCACGCCGGCGGGAACTCGGGGCTTTTCTGCGCGATCGCCGCGAGCGCCTGAGTCCCGCGCAAGTCGGGTTGCGGACGGCCGGGAGACGACACGCGAAGGGACTGCGTCGCGACGAAGTGGCGGAGCGTGCGGGTATTGGTTCGAGCTGGTACGCGATGCTCGAGCAGGGCCGCGTGGAGAACGTGACGCACAAGACCCTGCGTGCGGTCGCGGATGCCCTCAATCTAGTGCATCGGGAGCGCGAGTATTTGGAGCGCTTGAGCGTGCAGTCGTTCGATGACTTCGCGGGATTCGACCGGACGCCGACCCAGGACCTGCTGCGGCTGGTGCGTTCCTTTCCGGACGCGCATGCGCACTTTCATGACGCGAACTTCGAGATGCTCGCTTGGAACGCGGACGCGGAGGAGTTTTACGAGTACAGCCGGTCGGACAAACCCAACATGCTGCGCACGATGGTCCACAATCAGCGTCTGAAGACCGCGTTCGTCGCGCCGAATTGGGGGGAGGCACTGGCACGGATGCTCGCCCATTATCGCTTCACCCATGCGCTATTTTGCGATTCGGAAAGCGCCGCGCTGATCACGGAGTTGGTGCAGGAGTCGCCCGAATTCGCCGAGATTTGGCAGAGCGATCGGTCGGTCGCGAACCCGGGCATGGAACCGGCTACCCTGGACTATCCGGGAGGCCGTCGCCAGGTTCAGGTGCTGATTCTCACGCCGACGAGCCTGCCCACCCACACACTGGTTCTGAAGCTTCAAACGCACGCATGAAGCGGTTTGTGTTCCTCGTTCTCGGTTTGCTCGCGATCGGTATCGTCGTGGCGCTCGTTCGGTCCCTGTCCAAAGGACGTCGCGAACCTCGGGGGGCGAGCCGACCGGAGGGCGACGCCGGTGGCGGCGACGGCGGCAGCTGGTGGGATTCGGGCTCGCACCCGGGTCATCATCACGGCGGTTTCGATGATGGTGGTCACGGCGGAGGTGACGCCGGGGGCGATGGGGGCGGCGGCGGCGATGGCGGCGGCGGCGGCGATGGTGGTGGTGGGCATTGAGGACGCGGATCCGGCTCGGTCGGGTGTGCCGCGGCGAGTCGATGTCCAACTTCCCGTCTGAATTTCGTATTCCTCGATAGCAGGGTCGCGGGCGTCAACCACGCCGCGACCGCGACGCTTTCGAAACTACGGAGTCAACACCATGGCATCTACCCGCAAGAGTGACGGCACCGGCGCGTCCAAAACCGCCGGCGTGGCGATCGATAAGTTGCCACCCGCGCAGGCGCGCGGCGCCATGCGATTGCTGCTGCTCGCCAATCCCAACTATTTCGGCAACCTCGAGCAGAGCGGGCTCAAGCCGGTGCTGAGCATCGCCGGCGATACCTCCTATGAGGAGCTCGAGTGCGTCGGCCTTTCCGTATCGCTCAGCCGCCTCGAGGCGGTGGTATCGATCAAGCAGGATGCCGGCTACGACGGCCCGATTTGTGCGTCCGGCTCGCAAGAATACATCCGATTTTATTTGTCGTTCGACGGCGGTGCCACCTGGCTCGACCAAGGGGTTGCCGGTTTCACGGTCCACGACATTCCGGGACCGGAGGTACTCGAGTACGGCGTGGCCTTGCCGGTCAACTTGCCATCGGAATGGTGCTTCTTCGAGTCCCTGCCGCAGGTGCGCGCGATTCTCTCTTGGAACGTGATCCCGCCGGCCAACACGCCGGGCTTCGTGCCGGTGTGGGGAAACATCGTCGATGTCACCGTGCAAGCGCCGGCGTCCCAATTCGTGATCTTCTCCAAGTTCTTGGAGGCCTCCAAGCTGAAGCTGCCGGCGAATCTCGCGCACGCCGTCGATCTCACGCAGCCGATCGCGCTCGCGGCCAAGCGGGCGTTGACGACGAGCGAGCTCACCGCCCTCTACCAGGGCAAACCGGTCTCGCCGGCGCGCTACCTGTATCCGCAGATCCATGCGCTGAGCGCGAGTCAGGCGGCCAGTGCGGCATCGGCGCCGACGCTCTCGATCGGTGCCGCCACGGGCGCCATCGCCGCGCCCGCGGCAACGATCGGCGAGGTCATCGCGGAGATCCTCGCGACGAGCCGAAGCACGATCTACGAGCAGCTCGATTGCATCGGTCTCGACCTGAATCGATCGGCCTTGGTCGGCATCGTGCGGGTGAAGTTACCGTACGGTTTCAACGGGGGACTGTGCACGGCCGGCAGCACCGAATACGTCGCGTTCTGGGTCGACTGGGGTAGCGGTCTGCAATACGAGGGAACCGCCAGTTTCAACACGCACGATATCGCAGGCCTTTCAGCCGACGGCTTGGAGTACGCCGTCGCCTTGCCGATCGATCTGACGAACCACCTGAAACCCTGCACGGACGGGGCACAGACGGTCGCGGTACGCGCAGTGCTTTCCTGGGAAACCGCACCCCCGCCGAGCAACCCGAGCTACCTTCCCGTCTGGGGCAACCGGGTCGACGCGCGCGTACAGATCCCGGCCGGCGAAGCGCAGGGACTGCCCGACATCGCCATCATCGGCGGCATCGGGGTGGCTGCCATCGCGACGTCCGGATCCGGCTACGCGGCGGGTCGGACGCTGCCCGGCGCGTCGTTTGCGTTGCAAGGCTCGCCGGCGGACCCCTACGACCCGTCGCGGCAATGTGCCTTCGGCGGCGAGATCGTAGTGCAAGGCGCGCCCTTTGCGGGCCTTAAATATCGCGTGATGATTCAAGATCTGACCACGGGCTCGCCGGCCACGAGCGCGTTGACGACTCCGTTCACGGCGACGGATCAGTTTGGGGAGCCGGTTTTGCAGAGTCCCGATCCGAGTGGTTATTTCACCTACTTGCAAAACACGCAGAATATCGACGACATCCTCGCCAAATGGACTTCGACCGGAAATGATTTGGTTCAAATCTGGCTCGAGACCCTGGACCCGACGACGGGTGCGACGACCGTGGGCCCCCTACGGCAACTGCAGTTGTGCAACCAGGCGCCGACCGCTGCGATCCATATCGCTACCGGCGGCGACTGCAAGCAATTCGAGGAAGGATCAACGCCGCTCGATGGTGAATTCGTCGCGACCGAATCAGGTCTGGGTACCACGGCGTCGATCGGTCACTACGCGCTCGGAACGCTACCGAACGGCAATGCACCCACGCCCGCGAGCGGCATCGCGGACACGGGTCCGGCACCGGGCCAGCCGTGGACTCTGAGCCTTGCGGGCATGACGCCCTGCGGCTATGTGGTCCAGTTCGACGTCTGGGATAACACCATCCTCGATAGTGAGCCAAATGCGTGGAACGGCAATTCAGCGGCCGTGGGATTCTGCATCGTCTGATCGATCTGGCATGGCTAGCGACTTCACGGCCTTGGTGGTGGGTAGCTTGGCGGTCTGGCGCATCACGCATTTCATCCAACTCGAGGAGGGCCCCTGGCAGGCACTGGCGCTGCTGCGACGATTCGTCCGAGCCAGGGGCTGGGGCGGACCCCTCGAGTGTTTTTATTGCCTGAGCCTCTGGGTCGCCGGGATCGTCGCGGTCAGCTTGGGGCGCGACTGGGCTTATCGGGCGCTCTTGTGGCCGGCGCTCTCCGGGGGCGCGATTCTCTTCGAACGGGCGAGAGCGGCTGAAGACACGACACCGATCTATCATGAAGACACGGAGGAAGAGCATGTGCTGCGGAAGGGGTAGGCAGACGATCGCGACATCGCCGGAGCGGCCGCGTCCGAGAGAAGCCAGCGGCGCCGTGGCGCGCAGCCTGCGCGTCGGCATCCCCTTCGTCTACGAGGGCCCGACCGCGCTCACCGTCACGGGGCCAATCTCCGGCCTCATCTACCGCTTCGAGGGGCGTGGTGCGCGGCTGATCGTCGATCCGCGCGACGGCCGCGCCCTGAGTTCGGTTCCCCACCTGGCGCGATCGAGATGAGGATCGCCGGCCCCGCGACCGAAAAACCCGCCTAACCTCGGCGCGGAGTGCCGCCAGCGCCGGGGCGTGCCGGCAGCCGAGCCGTGCCAGGGGGACGCGGCGCCAGCTCGCCGCGCCTCACACCGAACACTCCCTGCAGTGCCCCATGCTGCACCGCGCTTAGCCGTGATCGCGGCGCGACGATTGCTTGCTGTAGGGGAGTCGCCGGGCTAGAGTCGGGGAGACACACGGATGTCGAAGAGCTTGGACAAAGTGCACGCGCAAACGCCGCCGCGTTGTCGCCGAGCAGCGAGGGGACATGGACGAATTCACCGATCTGTTTTCGTCTTACCAACCCGGCAATCGCGAGGCCTTCGACCGAATCATTGCCGCGTTGTATCCGGATTTGATGCGCCTCGCTCGCGCGCGTTTGCGCGATGGCCGGCGCCTGACCTTGCTCGACACCTCGGCCGTGGTGCACGAGTTCTACTTGCGAGCGCAGCGATCCGGCCAAATCGACGTGGCCAATCGCGCCCACTTCATGGCCTACACGGCTCGCGTCATGCGCTCCATCATCGTCGACTTCGCCAGACAACGGCAGGCGGTGCGCCACGGCGGCGAGCTCGTGAAGGTCGCGTTCTCGACGGACCTCGAGGAGGGCGATGGCTATCCGGAGGATCGCGTCATGGAAATCGCCGACGCGCTCGATGCCTTGTCGCGCGTCGATGAACGCCTGGCGAGCGTCGTCGAGATGCAATATTTCGCCGGGTTCACCTCCGCCGAGATCGCTAAGCTCTTGGGCGTGAACGAGCGCACGGTACGCCGCGATTTCGAAAAGGCCCGTCTCTTGTTGTCGGTCGAGCTGCGCTAGACGTCGCCGACGGCTCTGCGGCGCGGGTGGGGAGTATGAGAATCGAGTCGACGGAATGGCCGGAGCTTTCTCGCTTGCTGGATCGCATGCTCGATCTACCGACCGGGCAGCGTCTGGCTTGGGTCCGGGGGCTTGCCGGCGAGGAGGCGCGGTGGGCGCCGCGGCTGCTGGAATTGCTCCAGGGCGGGCGCACGTCCGAGCGCGCCGCGTGGCTCGATACGCTGCCGAAGTTCGACGAACTTACCGATGATCCTTACGCCCGGCCGCTGCCCGTCGACGCAGTGCCCGGCGAGCCGCCCGGCGCCGAAATCGGACCCTATCGCTTGCTGCGCTTGCTCGGCCGGGGAGGCATGGGCGATGTCTGGTACGCGGAGCGCAGCGACGGGCTCGTACGTCGCGGCATCGCCCTCAAACTGCCGCGCGGCCTGCATGCGGACGAGATCTTGGCGGGACGCTTCGCGCGCGAACGCGAGATCCTGGCCGGCCTGGTTCACCCGCACATCGCGCGTTTGTACGACGCCGGTATCGCGTCGAACGGACAAGCCTACCTCGCCCTGGAATACCTCGAAGGCCAGGCGCTCGACGTGTATTGCGACGCGCGCCGCCTGAGCCTTGCCGCTCGGATCCGCTTGTTTCATCAAGTGCTCGAGGCCGTGCAATACGCGCATAGCCGGCTGGTGATTCATCGCGATCTGAAGCCGTCCAATATCCTGGTCACGACGGAGGGGGAGGCGCGGCTCCTCGATTTCGGCGTCGCCAAGCTGCTCGGCAGCGAGGCGGGCGAGGCGGTGGAGCTGACGCGCCTGGGAGGCCCGGGCATGACGCTCAAATACGCCTCCCCCGAACAGGTCCGCGGCGAGACCGTGTCGACGGCCACCGACATTTACTCCCTGGGGATCATCCTCTGTGAGCTGCTCACCGGCGCGCTGCCGTACCGATTGACCCGCGAATCGCGCGGCGCGCTCGAGGAGGCGATACTCGGCGGCGACATCCGACTGCCGAGCAGTCTGGCGACCGAAAGCGCCGCGGCGGCTCGTTCCAGTACCGAACGAAAACTGCGGCGCGCCTTACGGGGCGATCTCGATGCCATTCTTCTCAAGATGCTCGACCGGCAAGCCGAGCGGCGCTATGCGACGGTGGCGGCCGTTCACGAGGATTTGCTCCGCCTCGCCCAAGGTCACACGGTCCAGGCGTACCGCGCCTCGCGCTGGTATTGGCTGCAAAAGTTCATCGCGCGCAACCGGCTCATCGTCGCGAGCGCAACCCTGGCAGCCGTCGCCGTGTTGACCGGGGCGGGGCTCGCGATCTGGCAGGCGGGCGAAGCGCGGCGTCAGGCGATCTTGGCGGATGCGCAGAGCGTCCGGGCACAGGCGGCCGCGCAACATCGGGAAGCGGTCGATGAATTCATGTCCGATCTGCTGCTCGATGCGGGGCGCGCCGGAAAACCCATTTCCATCGAGACCTTGATCGCGCGTGCGGACGCGCTTTCGTTGCGCGAGTTCGCGGAGGATCCCGAGGCGCGGGCGACCGTGTTGTCGACGGTGGGGCAGTTCGCCTGGGACTTCAATGGCGTGGACCGAGCCCTGCCGTATTTCGATCAGGCCTACGCCCTGGTGGCGAGATCCGGCGATCAGGACTTGCGCGCGCATATCCTGTGCACGCGGGCGCAGATTCGCGGCGGTCTCGGGCAGGTGATGGAGGCGCAGCGCAGCTTGAATGCCATCATCACCGATCCGCAGTCCTCGCCCGCGGCAAGGAGTGAGTGCCTGGGCAATCTCGCGCGGCTGGCCGTCGTTCGCTACGACGGCGCCACGGCCGAGAGCGCGGCGCGTCGTGCGCTCGAGGAATGGCAGGTCTCGCGCTCGCACGCGCCGCTGCGGCGCCTGGAACTGCTGAGCTATCTGGCCGAGGCCGAGGTCGTGAACGGCAAGCCGGGCAGTGCGGATCGGCGTTATGCCTACGTCATGCAAGAGTTGGAACGCCTGGGGCGCGCGCGCAGCGCACTCGGCGATGACGTGCGCAACGACCGGCGCTCGGCGGCCCTCTATAGTGGGGATCTGCAACTGGCGCTCGCACAGACCGACGAGGCCATCGAGACCTTCCGCGAAGATGCCCCGGACGCACCGCCGCCCGCCTTGTGGCTGTACCACCGCAGCGTGGTGCTGGCCGACCTCGGGCGATACGCCGAAGCGCTCGAGGGCTTCGAGCGACTCGCCTTGGTCGCGGCGACCCAGGATCGAGTCACGGAGCAGCGCGCGCAATTCGACGAGGCGGCGACCCTCGCCAAACTCGGGCGCTCGGAAGAGGCGGAGCGGCACTATCGCGCCGCGCTGGCGCTCGCTCGTGCGAGCGTTCCGGGCCAGGTTCCGATGGTGGATATCGCGGCGCTGCTGACGCGGGCCAAGCTCGACCTGCAAGCCGGTCGGTTGCCGGCCGCCCATGAAAGCTTGACGGGCGTGTTGCAGGCGCCTGCCGTGGGCGCGGTCTCGCTCGCCAACGCGCGCCGGCTCCGGGCGCTCGCCGACCTCGGTACCGGCAATCTCGAGGAGGCGCTGGAGGATGCGCGCACGGCCGTGTCCATGACCGAAAAGCAGCGCGGCGATAAGCCGTATTCGGCCTGGGTGGGCGAGGCGAAGCTGGTCCTAGCCCAGGTCTGGCAGGCGAGAGGGGACCTG
>Ga0116230_10001908_pt1 | contig 20055 bp, 8 predicted proteins | sample S1TSphfallax_3_FD_88678 | JGI IMG/M metagenome (GOLD analysis project Ga0116230, IMG submission 88678) | Host-associated microbial communities from peat moss isolated from Minnesota, USA - S1T2_Fd - Sphagnum fallax MG | ecosystem: Host-associated > Plants > Peat moss > Unclassified | place: USA... | reverse complement strand
AATCATATCATCATCCCATGTGTAAAAAAATCATGATGTTATCAAATGGAAAAAATTGGCCAACATGGGAGGTTCAAGACACCTTTCATCACAAACAAGTCTCGTAGCCTACCCAACCATAGAGCATTAAACCTATATTATGATTTTCATAATTAATTTTCAAAGGGGTCCACTCCTCAAATTAAAAACATGCAAATCAAAATATAAACAAAATATATTGGTTGTTAAGTAAAAATTATAAATTAATTAGTTTTATAATATAGGTTATGTATATTTTGAAAAGAAAACTATAATTAATATAGAGTTTGCATAAACCTTTGATAGTAAAGAAAAGGAAAATAAAATAAAACATATGTCACACCAAAATAGATCAACATTTTTTCAATTCATCTTCTTGTGTTCAAAAATAAAAATTAATGTCGGAAAGTTCACACAAACCTATTAATATTTACCAATATATCTTTTCTTAATTGAAGTTTCCCGTTCAATTTATCCTTTTCACAATCCACACCCACTTTCCACATACACTATTTTACAAAATTTTCTTTCATACAAATCTTTCAATTTCATAGTAATTTGTCAATATTTTTAACCAACATTTTTCATCGGTTCACATTTAAACTAACAAAGCATTTCAAGGGGTTTGTACCCACATGGTTGTATGAAAAAAATGTCAAAACATGGTCAATATATTCAAAATATTGTATAATTATAATGTTTCATTACCAAAAAAATTGTTCAATATTCCACAATTTTCCATGGAAGTACTTGTAATTTACTACTAGTTTAAAACTACTAAATTAGATCGTATCCAATTATGCAATCCTCTTTGAACACCATGATTTCATATTTTTCAAAAATTCACAAAACAAAACTCAAAGCCTTGCTTACACAATTGTGATATATATCTTCAATTTTTTGTTTTCTCATAATTGTATAGCAAATAATCTATTAGGGTTGACCTATTGTTGGATTTGATGTAACACACATTACAAACTAAATATAAATTGAACCAATAATTAATCATTTGATGACACAAGGAAAGGCATTCGTTCCCAATTTGCTTACTAGGGTTCTAATACATTATGCATCATTTAAAAGATCATTTAAGCTACTATGATTTGGAATGGCGACAAGTTTTTTATGTGGCAAGTGTGAATGGGGAACTTGTGAGATTTAAATATCAACAACTTTATTATTAACTGAAATGAAATGGTATATTGTCACCTTTGTTATAGTTGGAAGCAATGGGACAAGAGGTTTATTTTTGTGTTTTATAATAAAATCTGTGTGTTTGGTGTGTATGAATGGTAATAAGTGAGTAATAATGAAAATGGTGGTTGGATACCATTATTAAGCTGCATGTTTGTTGTTTTACATTCTTGATGGGTGGTGTGATGGAACAATGGTGAGAAGAATGCTTGTGTGGTAGAATGTGGAAACAAGGGAAATTTCAATGGTGTTTTGTAGAGTAAAAAATAGTTAAATTCAAGTTTTTTTCTATGTTTTTTGTTTTTGGGTTGAAGCTTGAAGTGGAAATGGTGAATAACCAATGTAGTTAGATGAATGTTGGAGTTACAAGCATTCACAACATTTTTTATTAAACCTCTAGGCTATTGGTGAATTTTGTTGTGCCAAAAACTTAAAACCTTTGTCTATAATGTTATGTCAACATGAGGTTTATAATTAAGGATGATTTTTGAGATGATGAAATCCAATGGGGAATGGCAAAGAAGTTTATGCATGTGAAATAAAGGTGTGTACATTGATGTGAATAAGAGTTGAACACTTGCGAACAAAGGGTTGGAAATCATATATATCCAATCAAGAAATTGTGTGTCATTTACTTAGTTTGTAAAATGAAAAAATCCAGCATTCCTATTGTTATATTGTATGAATAGCAAAAAATTTAATATTTTAGTCTATTTTTTTGAAGGTTCAAGGTTTCATTCGGGGAATTGACAAAAAGTTTTGTTACAACTTGTTCGTGCATAACTTTGTGTTCTAATATGTTCAATGATGAGTCCCATGTTGTTGAAACAAAAAACCATGTTTTGTACATGTTTTATGTATTAAATTAGCGAATAATAAATAATTTTTTGGTAGAAGTTCATCAATATGTCATTACGTCATATTCATGAAGAAAGATTATGAGGTGTTGTGAGATTTTTCTTATGTGTCCCAATGTTCAAAATGCATCAATTTTGTAGGTCATAATGAATATGTATGTTTGTTAATGTGTTGAGGGCCATGAATAGGAAAATATGTTGATGAAAGTGATTTTGGAAAGTCTTGATCCAACAACCATGCATTAACTTTGTTTTTAAACAAGGATTATTTTGTTCTTTAAGCAATAAGGGCTATGTGTTGTTTGGTTTATTATTGGACATTGTTGTAATAGAGTACATATATGTTTTATTACTGTATCAATAAGTAAAATCATGGTTAGGTGGCTCACGTTTGACATGTTGAGGAGTCCATATCTTACACTAACTACAATTCCTCCATTAAAAATAATTATCAAATTATAAATCCTATAATTATCCCTTAAGGTTTTGGTAACAAATATTAGTAGACCACCTTATAAATATCATTAAACATGTGATTGGTTGAGAAATTTAGAGAAAAGTTTAAATATTTCAATGTGAAATGGAATATCAATTGTAAAAATGACAAAAATCATGACAAGTTAAATTTTTATATATGAAAAAAAAAATTGGAAATTTTTGAATTTATTTTTGAATTAAATTATTCATTTTATGGTGGCCTATTTTTATTTTTATTTTTTGATATTACTATGTTTTTTTGAATCCACATTTTTCATTTTTTGTGTGTGATAAACATAATGTCATCATTTCAAAAGTCCACGATGAATCAACTCTTTTCTTAAAACACATCCATAATTTTCAGTTAAGATTTTCACTAGAATATATTGTAACATGGATAATGAAGAAATTAAAACTTTTAATGTTTGATATGATTTTACGTTTTAAATTCATTTATAATCTAGAAAAATTACAACTATGACAATCCAAATAGTCCACCTAATTGTGTTTTCACCCCAACAAGTTAATCAATGTATTTACTCTTAAGCTATGAAGAAGAATTAAACTTTCTTGAGCATTTTTTAAAGTGACACCATATTGCAATTTTTTTTCATTCAAATATGGCTATTGAAAATCCAAACAAACGTATGAATAAGGAATGAACATACATAATTACAAATAACATGATATTCTATTGATATTAATACATTCATAATTAGCAAAATCAAGTTTAAACTTTTGTTTATGTTAAATTTACCTAACTAATCCCACTATAATTTTATTTTTGGTAACAATCCATTAGTTATTGTTAAGGGTGTTTTCTATTCCCTTAAAATACATAATTATACTTTGTATGTTTCTAATTTTAATTTGTAAAGAAACATTAACATGCATGTTTACTTCAAACTTGAAACCATAAAAACAAAAACACAAAGGTGAAGATGTTTATTCACAAATGCAAAAATATATATGAGATGAATTCCCAAAATTATATTAGAAAAATAAAAGCTTCAAAGTTCAAAAGTTAACTTGTTCAAAAGTTAACTTGTTCAAAAGTTAACTTGTTCAAAAGTTCTTCATGATCTGCAAATCCTCCTATTTATACCTAACACAATTTTTTTAAAGTTAAACAATCACTAGCTAATACAATAGTTAATTGATTGAAAATTGAAGTACAGTAACTACTAGCCATAGGTTAAACATAAACATGTTCTATTGATAACCAATTATGTTAACAAACCAATTATTAGTTAACTTAATTAGATCGATTAACTTAAGGACATGTTATTAGTTATCATAAAAGATCGATCACTTGTTATCTAGTAATAATTAAAACAATTTCCAATATAATATTGCCTCACCAGTTACCAATTAGTAACAATCAATTACCATATACAAAATGATAAATTAGGTTAACATTACCTGCCCTTGACAACTAGATTTTATCCTCGAAATTAATCCTTAAGAGTTATTTGTTCTACACTTATTAAGTCATAAATAGGTTTCTCACCTAGTGCATCAACAAGTTCAACCAACATATTAGATTTAAATTTTGGTCTCTTAGTAACAGATTCGTCCCTTAGCACTACATTTAAAGTCTTAAGAATTTCATATACATTTGTGACAATGTCAATCAAGGTACCATTTGTACTTACCTCAATATGCGATATGGTTAATGGTACATGCTTGGGAGTGACAAGTATTTCCTACTCATTTACATGAGTATTGACAACTATAATAGGTACTTCAACATGTTTTGTGGGTAAAGACAAAATGCAAGACATAGCAACAATTCAGCTCCTCCCTTCATTTGTGTTGGTTTCTCCAGTTCATTATGAAAACTCACAATTGTAGACGTTGGTTGCACATGTGAAAACTTCTGAAAAACTTCAATATGTACCTCAATTGGTTTGGCACTCAATCGATCATACTTATGCTTTTGGAACTTTAACATGTAGGCAATTAGTTCATTTAATACGCCTCATCATCCACACGAGCAAGTTCTAAATTGTTTTGGATTTGTTCTTCGATGATCTCATGTCTTGTCTACCACCATTCCTTCTAGTTTGGATTTTTGTCTACCAATGTTTGATTTTGCACCTTGACCAAGGTGTTATCCAATAATAACTCTTCAAATTCCTTCAACAAGTTATCCATGTGTGTGTTTTGAAAAGCTTTACCAAGTGGTTAGAGAAGTGTTTCAATTCACTTTTCAGCTTTTAAATCTACACCCGAAGCTCATGGGTATGATTCTCCATTTGCATGTTGAATTTTTTCAATTGTTTTTGCTTTTGGGTATAAGTATTATTTAAATCGACAAAAATCTTCTCCTATTAAACATTAATAACTTCCATCTTGCCATAATCTCTCATCAATTGGTCATAATTAGTCTATAAAACCTTGAAATCATTATGGCTCTTGAAATGAGGTTAATTCAACTCATTATATTTCTATTGTAGGGCTTCAAATTTTTTAATTGCCTTGTTAACTTCAACAATTTTAGCAAGTATATGTTTATTATCAATTTCAAGTTTAAGGTTCTAAACTTTTATAATAACTAGTTCCTTATCCTTGTTCTGTAGTGTTTGTTTAGTATTAACCAATTTTATGCAACGAGCTTGTAATTCGTTGGTTGTATCCTCCGATAGACTCTCAACTACCTAGTTTTCAAATAAGTTAGGCTGTTTATTGTCTAAACTATAGATGTCTTGAGAAAAATGGAAACATTTGTGGATCGAATTAGTTGAATAGGTTTAATACCTATTAGCAATAGGTTGTTACTTGGTTATATCGGAACAAAGTCATGTGAAGGTAGTTGGTCTATTATCTGTTCAAAGTTAGGTGCATGCCTTTTTTAGATGGAGAATTAGTTTGCTCCGGATTTAACTACTCCCATGGTGTTGATGGTTTAGTCTACATCTTCAACCTATGAAACTAACGAATTGGTAATGGCAAGACTTTAACAAAATGCATTAATCAACATAAACTGATGAACTATTTTTTTGGTGACAACTTAAAAAAATTGTGACCACTCATCAATGATTTTTTTCTTCTCCCTTTCCTAAATTAATTATAGTTTTGGAGAGTTGGCAAGTGTGTTTTCATCTAAAATTAGGAATTAATGTGTTAAAATAGACCTTGATTACCAGTTGTGAGTAACATATAATCACCTTTTTGTTAAGCGTTATTAATCCTATTGCAATTTGCTTCTAATGTTCTATCCACTAGGTCAATTTTATAGGCATATAGGTTAACATGATGGAAGATTAATTGATTTTCTCCCCCCTATTTGCCAAATTAAGGGAATGGCTATCTAGTTACTGAAGTAAGTTAACATCTCCCGCTAGTAGATAATTTGTAGGATAGCCACAAATTGAACATGATACTCCTCCATTCTTATCACACTCTATTGTTGTTTGTTTACAAATGCACATGGTTTTGCAATGTTTTTTAGAACAACCTATGCTCGTTGACCAATACATTTATTGCATCCATAGTTCCTATATAATTTACTCCAAATTGCATAATTATCAATGTTTGATCAATGGTGATTTTTTCTCCACAAGTAATAGCTTAAATTCGTCTGTCCTTTATGGATTTGTAAGTGCATAAAAAATCTTCCAACAAGTCTCCATGTGGTATAGTCTAATGAATAATAAACAAACTTCATAAATCGACCCATTCTACCCATTCATGTTATTTGGATCCCATCCATATCCATTGCAACATTTTCTGGATCTCATTTCACTCAATTGGTGTTTGCTTCTGGGTAACTTTGGCTGGAAAACCACTATCTTCCATCGCCTTTTTCCCCTTGCGTTTCATCATACGCTTAGAACATGTTTAGTAAAAGCACGTATAATTGATGGAACATTTTCAAATACCTCAAATCAGTTTTTTTGAACCAGTTTCGATTATAAGTCTATTGGTTCTTCAAGTTCAACAAGTTGAAAAATGTTGGGTTCTATTGCTTGTTGGTTCTATTGCCTTTTCCTCATAATCACTAATAACAATGTATGTTGACGTAGTGGGTGAAAAAGTTCATTGAAAATCACGTAATGTTTCTTCGAGTCCCTCTCCCACAATGGCAGTTTGTTTGAAGGCATCAATAATTTCTTGAAATCCAAGAGGCAGTCGTGAAGAGATCCAAGCGGGCTCTATATAGATAGCTCCAGTAGCTCTAAAACTTTGTCTTTAATTATTTACAACTCCTTTCCTTTCTCTCCTCCTCTTGTTGTTTATGCATCATTTTTTTCACTTGTTCACTTTCTTTCACAATTGCTATAATGCATTTGTTGCTTCACCTCACAACGAGGAGTACAAGAAGTTTGAAAATGAAAAATGAAAAGACACACTAAGAGACACACTAGTTTTTTATATTACAACCATAGAATTAGAGGTGGTGGTGTTTGGAAAACAATGTGACCTCTGGGGCAAAAATGTTATAGGAAGCTGACACATGTAATTAAGTATTGAAACATCATTAATTTATGCGAGTATAGGTTTAACATGCACTTTCTCAATCAATTTTTTTTCCAATAGGTCATTAGTACTTACTTTAAATGATTCTCGATTCATTATAATAAAAAGGTGTCCATGTACACTAAGTGATTTCATTAGATTTTGAGTGAATTCATTGGTTTTAGTAAATGGGGACTAGTTGGAAAGTAGTGAATTCATTGGTCTAATGAACATAGTCCAATGAACTGCACCCACATTTTATAGTAATGATTAAACAATTTATAATTAGTTTTTATCTCAATTGGGTTTTTGACTGCCACATCTTTAATATGAAATTCAATTGGGTCCTCAATGAACATGTTATAAAATTGACCTATTCCAACCGGCTTTTTAGTGAATAGGTCATTATAGTGTTTGTTTAAATTAGTTATTGAATGAACAAGTTACAAGGATGGTTTATCTTAATTGAATCTTTTGGTAATAAATCACTAAGTTCAATTATAACAAATTGAAATGTGTGATCTTTTATGAACCTATAAGGTTTTAGCTTGTTAATGTTAACCGATATTGGATTAGGATCAAATTTGTCACTAATAACAATGTATTTTTAAGTAAATAATATTAGATCCTATAAAGTTCAAACCATCACCTTTGGAATTTAAGGGAATGTGCGTTGACAACCTTTGAAAACCATAAAACATAATCTCCAAATTGGTATTTGGTTTTAATGTATTGATTATGAGACCATAATGATCGGTTCCATTGGTTAAAAGCTACTAGGTCTTGTGATGTTAACCGATTCTCTTGGAATTTTTTTAGTTTTGATAATTGACTAGTTAAAACTCTGACAAGTGTTGGGTCATCGATTTGTCTTGGCTTGGATGGTAATAGGTACTATGTAAGTAACAATGGGTGTAATCTGTAAACAAGTTGAAAAGGAATGTGACTAGTTCCAAGTTTAAAAGTTGTTTTATAAGAAATAAAATTGTGAACATGTGTTTATCCCAATCATTCCAATTTTCATTCACTAGTTTTGTGAACAATATACCAAAAACTTTGTTAATAGATTCAACTTGTTCATTCCCTATTATGTCTCATGTAAAATGATCAGTTAAATAACAAATGACATAGTAATAAAATATGTACCTTAATATGTCACAATGGTAAATGGATAGTCAAACCGGGTGAGTGTGTGGTCATATAAGAATTTTGCAATGGGCAAAAGAAGGGCCGGGTGTTTTAGGCCTTGCTATCGAACTCTAAACATTCGGGACTCCAAGTCCCCAACTTTGGGAATGTTGGGCTTCACCCCCACACTTGGCCAAAGTGGGGTTGCGACAATTATCACCTCCATTCATTTCGTGGCATAATCAACAACAATTATAATGTATTGATTGCTAAAGTAACAATTCACTAGTTTGATGGGTTTGATGAAGTCTAATCCCCATTTTTTTAAAGGTTTTTTAAGCAAAGTAGTAATAAACTTTGCCATATTTGGAACCACCAAGTCACATGTTTTTTGGCACAAATCACATGTTCGACAAAATTCATGAACATATTTATTCATAATTGGCCACTAATAACTAACATCAAGAATCCTCCTCATGATGATATTTCAAGATAAATGTCCTCCACCAATTCCACTATGCAATTCATGTAATATAGTTGGCACTTGTTCTAGTTGCAAAACATGATGAAACCTATTATCTTGTCCAAATTTGTAAAGTATTCCATCTTATAACACAAAGGGTTTAGTTTTTTGAGCTAAGTATTGTATTTGTGAAATAATAAATCTTTTTGACATCACCCCTTTTAACAAATAATCATACACTCTACAACAATTTTAATTATAATGTGAATAGGTGAACATCAATGGTCTAATTAGGTACACCAATTAGTTTTGTTTGGTTTGGCAATCTATTCAATGCACCAATGTGATTAAATGGGATCTACGCAGTTTATAAACAATCTTGAAGTCATATTCCAAAAATAATAATAACATTTAACTATTTGGCCAAAAACTTGTGGCTTGTCAACCAAGTACACAAGGGCCATGTGGTCAACATAAAATATAATTTGGTTACCCAATAAGTAATGTCTGAATTTGTGTAGGTCATGACCCATAGCTAGGGCTTCCTTCTTAGTAGCAATGTAATATTTGTCAACCAAATTTAATAATTTGGAGGCATACATAACCGATTGATCAAACTTACTAATTGGGTTCTAAGCAAATATGGCTCCTATTGTTAATTAAGATGCATCTATGTGAACATGAAATTCAAGTTTCCAGTTTGGATTGATCAAACTAGGGGCTTGTACATACTAATTATTAATCTCCTCCCAAGCATTCTGACACTTTTCTATCCATTCAAAAACTTTAATTTTTTTGAACAGCTTGGTGATTGGTGACATAATTGAAGCAATTTTTTTTATATAACACTTATAAAACTATGCCATCCCAGTAAACACTTGTATCTCCTAGGGGGTAATTAGTACTAACATGTTTACTAAGGTTTCAACCTTTGTAGGATCCATGTTTTTGCCTTTTTGAGAACTATCAAACCTAGGATGGTTTTTGAAAACACCATGAATTCACACTTGTATGGGTTTAAACTAATACCAAACTTTATACACTTACAAAAACACTTTCTAAATTTCTCAAGGTGAGTTGGTAGGTCATAGAAAAATGTAAAGTCATAAAGAAAAATCTTCATGAATACATCTACGTATTCATGGAATGTTTCGGTAACTAGCCTTGATAAGTGGGCGGTTCATTTTTGACACCAAATGGCATCTCAACCCACCACAAAAGGCCTTTAGTTTGTCACAAAGGCAATTTTGCGATGGTCTTCTGGTGCAATTGATATTTGATAATATCTTGAAAACTCATCCAAAAAAGTATACATTTCATGCCCAATAACTATGTTAATAAGTTCATTAATGAAAGGTAATAGGTTAAGGTCTTTTTCTATTGTTGCGTCGAGCATCTTGAAATCAACACAAATTCTCAACTTTCCATTCTTATTAGGAACAACCACTATCAGTGACAACTAGGTTGCTTCCTCAACCAGTTTGATGAAACCAACAAGAAATAATTTGTTTATGTTTTGTTTGACAATGGCAACATAGTTAGGATTCAACTAGTACTTTACTTGATGAACATGTGGTATTGTGGTATCAAATTTAATCCTATGTTGAACAATCTCCAATGGAATACCCTTTTCAAATTTTTGTATGTCCGAACAAAAATGTCTTTGAACTCCTTTAAAAGCTCAATCAATTGTTCTGTAATAACTAGTTCAAATGAAGCATTCACTTTCACTTGTTACACATTTTCCTTCGTGCTCATATAGACTTTGGTCAATTATTCCTCCTCAATTATTGTCCAACTAGTTATGGTTAGATATTATATTCACTCCCAAGTAGGTGTTTCATCAATGATCATTTCTCCCCCTTTTGGATGGATAAAGGTTTCAGGCAAATGTTGTTTAACAATATCAAGTGGTATAGTTAGGTTAATAAATAAAACGCATATCAATTCAATAGGTTGTTTTGGAACATGTCTTACTATACTAAAATTTAGTATGCAATTTAATTTGGAAACCAATTTAGTGTGAATATAAGGTATTATTATGGTTCGTATTGAAAACATGTCTAATTTTGTGGTGAACACCACATCCTCCTTTTCACTAGATATTGTAGATTAAATCAAATCATAGCATTCTAAAACTTTTGGGCTTTTGGTTTGAACATCAAGTTTCTTTGATAACAAGTATGGTCATTACAAGAAATCATAGTTTTTTTGACCAATAATTTTAGTCCAAAAAACCTCCCATATAGTTTTTTTGCCCCCATGTCCAACTTGATTGAAATGTCATTTTGGACAAGTCGATTTGGACTGAACCGTTTTAATTAGGTCTTTTTGGTTGGATTTTTACTAAGTTTTTATATTGAACCACCATGAAAATAATATAATTTAGGCAATGACCAATAAACATATTATTTAAAATAATATGAAAATATTAGTTAATTAATTAATTACCCTACCTACCCTAATTAATAAACTTGATAATCAATGTTAGCAAATAATTTATTTATTTAGGTACCAACCCTATGTCCTAGGCCTAGGTGAAGCCATCTAATTTAACCACCTAGGCTAGACCAAGCCATTTAGGCTAGGCCTTTAAGTTAGGCCAAATAGCTTAGGCTAGGTGACCTAAGTAGCCAAAGTAGCCTAGGTTGAAAGTGTGGGGATTTAAAATTTTCACCTTCACATTGAAGAGTCAAGTTCTTAACCATTGCAACACCACCCCATAAGGTGAGTTTTTTGGACAACATATTTGTAATGAACATGATCTTGGACCAATATATTTTAATCAACTTCCATGAATTTTTTTTCAACATGCATATTGTAATAAATGAACCTTTTTTTTTCATGTTATTTACATAAATAAGTAGGTTATAGGTAGGGTAGCCTAAATAGGTAAGAGGCACCTATTAATAAATGCATGTACCTAGGTAACATGTAGGTTGTAGTCTACTAAACCTTATAGGTACCCATTAGGTTTATGTTTATACTTACCTATTAAACTATCTATGCTTATGTTATTTAATAGGTTATGTACCTACTAACCTATTAATAGACCTAGCCTAGGCATACTAGGTAGGTAGCCTAACCTATTAGGTAGGTTTAGGCTTAGGCTACCTACCTAATAGGCGAGGTTACTTAACTAATAGGTTTAGGTGGCATAGCCTAGTTTAACTACATACTTAGTAGGCTTAAGTACCTTAGGTTAAGTTACGTATCTACCTAGTTGGCTTAGGTGGCATAACCTAGGTTAACTACATACCTAGTAGGCCTAGGTAGCTTAGGTTAAGCTACATACCTACCTAGTACGCCTAGGCGGTATAAGTTAAACTACTTACCTTGTAAGCCTAAATTAGGCTACATACCTAATAGGCTTAAGTGGCCTAGGTTAGGTTACCTATTTAGGTGCTAGGCCTAAGTGGCCTAGGCTACTAACTTAGTTAGTAAGATAGGTTACTTATAGGTAATTAAGAACATGATGAATCACTATAATTTATAAATAAATAAATAATATGAATGATTAATAATTGATTATTTCCTAGGATCTACTAAATATTAAATAATGATTATTTATTATTAAATTATTATTATTCAACATAAATGCTTGATTATTGAATATTTCTAATGTTGGACTAGTATTGGATTTTAGACATATAAGGTGTGTGTTGGTATCATCCAAATGTTGAAATTTATATACCAAGTAGGTTTTGGTATTGCTCAAAATATATAAATTATGCATACCATGGGGTATCAACACCAATGAAATTTAAAGATTATTCAAAATGGTATGAGTATGTGGATATGTCAATGTTTCATATCATGGACATATTGAATATCAACTAGGTACATGATATATGGAATATGTGCACAACAATATGCAATAAAAAACAATAAACACACTTGGATATGAGTTTTGCATTTCCACAAACATAAATCTTGGGGGAAAAACACATACAAGGGCATGGAAGATGAGGATAAACTGGATCCACACTTAAGCTTTCCCTTTCCACATACATAAAAAAAATTTAAAAAGAAAGAAACAAATATCGTACCCCTAGAGGTGACCTTGAGAGTTTTTTATACTATAATATTCATGAATGACTTTTGATAAATTAAAACAAAATTGCCCAAAAATTGAAAAAAATCACCCAAAATTCAATAATGCTTTAGAGGATAGAAATTGGATAAATTGGATCAATCCACACTTAGCTCTATCATTAATTTTAACATACATACCAAAAACTAGTCATGCCCTAGAAGATAAAAATTGGACAAATTGGAAATTGGAACCCACTTGAGCTTTGAATTGTAGGATCTAAATTTAACTCAAATTGGAGCATAGACTTCATGAGCTCTATAATTTTCACAAACAATCTTGAAAAAAAAATCTTATGATGTTCCACACAAAATCAAAGGTCAAAAGCCAAAACTAAACCTGAAAGTTGCATAGGGTTCAAAAGCGTTGTTGTCGCCCTAAAATATAAGCTTGAAAACAAGGGTTTCATAGGGTTTCAAAATGTATGGAGTCATCCATGGTTCCAGATTTCAAACACTTGAAGCATAAACACATATGGAGCCTACATTGAAAAAGGGGAAAAAATCATGATTTAGGGATTAGGGTGTTGAACTTGAATGGTAACACATAAGAAACCATTTCTACAATACAAAATCAAAAAACATATTAGGGATGATGTAGGCAACAAAATTGAATACAATATGAATGAATTTACATGGAACTTTGGATGGTGTCACTCATTTTCAAAACATTTAAATTTTTTAAGCTCCTTTTCATGGTCATCAAGAAGGGCATATTTTGAATACAAATAATCTGCCATAATTTTTTTAGTAAATGTAAAAGGACAATTTGCATGTGCATCATTCAGCCAATTTTTACAAATCATGACCAAGGCATCCAAGTTGTCAAACCCTAATTGATAACGCCTCAAGTTGGTCAACACACCAACAATGGAAAAAATATGTTTGGTTTCAATCTAACTTCTTGGGATTTTCAAAATTTGTTGTGCCAAGAAACCCACATGTGGGTATTGGCATTCATGTTTTTTCCGCCAAACCAAAAGATCTTTCAAATCATCTTCTATAATAACAACTTGTCAAACTAAAAACAATTCAAATTTCAACAAACTTTCACTAATTTCATTGGATGTCAGAACACCAAATAAGGATTCATCTTCCACATCTATTTATGGAGGAAGTGTCTTTGCAAGAATAGGGTCAAGGCATTTGACCACTTTGACCAACATGGGAATCAAAATCTTCGAATCATATTCATCCACAATAACCTAAACTTTGTCCCTCCTAATTAATTTTTTCACACATTTCAAGGTTTTGAATATGGGGTCCAACACGAGTGCCAACATATTATGAACCATGAATGCATCAAACATATCACGAAAATTGAAACACGATTGTAAAACACAAATAGCCTTGTGAACCATTCGAGCATACAAAATCTCAAGCTTTACATCAAACTCCCCACACATCAAAGGCAAAATAATAGTTGCCCGTGAATTATATTTATTTTGAAGCTTCAAGCGAATGGAAAGTGTTGCATGCAAAACATTAGACAACAACCAATACCCCTTGGTTTAATTCAAAACACATTGTTGAACTACTAGGTTTAGAATGCTAGTGATTGTTCGAGCTATTGCCCATGTCAGACCAAAAGGAACTCGAGCTTGTAGGTGGAGGGATTGCCTATTGTAGCAAATTGTGATGGTGTAAGCATATTCCAACATCTCCTGAAAAATAACAACTTTTGAAGCATACCTAGTTTCAATAAGGGTTTTCAATTTTTATGGAGGTAGACCACCTTCATGACATGTAGCTTCCCATTCTTGCCTCCCTTTGCCCAATTTTTTTGTCCACATGATGGTTTTTTGAAGGGCAGATTAGGCTTCTTTCAAAGATACTTCTTTCATGCCTTGACAAACCACATCTTCCTTACTAGCATACTAGCACACTTTGGACATCACATGTCCAAAACACACCTTTGAATATGGTTTCACTATGAAAAAAAGGGTGTTTTGCAAATGGCTTTGTAATTCAATTTTTTAATTGCATCAGACATTTGCAACTCACCATATTTACATGTTGTGAATGTCATTAGACAAGTTGCAAGAGTTACAAAAGTTGCAATTCACCGCATATACAATGCAATTCATTACAACTTTGTCACAACAACTCCTTTTCAACTACTATGCAACTCCCCTATGACCTCAATCATAATGTCATGCTAATGTCACTTTTTAGCCATCCATCAAAAAACACATGGCACTATGAGGATTTTTCATGATTTTTTTGAAATATTGATATCCATTTTCCATTATGATTATTCATTTTTGATGGTCTTAGATTATGCCACATGGCATAATCAAAAGTAGTCACATGGCATATTAATTGAATTTTGGAAAATAAATATATGTATGTACCTAGGTAGGTTGGTATATAGTCATAGGTAAGTAAGTTGATATAGTTGCAACCTACCTACTTACCTAATTACTTACTTATTATCTAAGTAGGTAGAAAAGTAATACCTACTTATTTAGGTAGGCAAGTAGGCAAGTAGGAAGGTATAATATTAAAAGAATAGGCGAATAAAAAAGTAGTCACATAAGGTTTTTAATTTGTTATGTGTTTTGCTTTTAGGGTTAAGCTTTTATAAGCTCATCCCAACATGGAACATGTATTTTAATGTGAGAATGCAAGAGGAGACACCTCCTTTATATAGTTTGTGAAATGAGATATTGAAGACAAAACATTTGGCTTAAATATTTTAGTGGCACTTTAGTTATAATTGAGTTGTAACTACAAAATAAATTTCCCACATGCTTTTTATTTGATTTAAAAATTTTAATTAATTTTTAATTTATCATTAATCATTTGACGTAATTATTTCAATTAAATATCTTGATAATCGACGATTTTAATTCAAATAAAATTCAATAATTATTCACCTACATTAATAAAGTTTGTTGTCTAAAATTATTTGAATTAATCAAATACATCTATATAATTAGTTATTGAGTTAAAAAAATTAGTTATTTGATTAATGAATTCATGTGAATGGTTTATTATTTAATTGACTTAATTAATTCATGGAAATTAATTATATTACATATTAATTATTAGTTTAAAAATTTAGTAACAAATAATTCATTTTGAAATATCAAATAATAAACATGAATTTGAATAAAAGACATTGAGGTATATAAAGACATATTCATATGTACACCCTTATTGAATGTTTAATAAAATATGTACATAGCTTTTAATTTCAATTCAAAAATAGACTTTCAATTTTCATGAAATTATATGGTTTGATATGTATATATACCAACATAATATTGTGAATTCCAATGTAGTGAAATATTATTAACACAACAATTGAACACGAATCACAAAAAAATAGGATTATAATATTTGTTACATTATTTAATTTTAGTTATTTAGATAATTATGAAAATGAATTATTATAATTAGTTAATTCAATAAAGGAATCAACTTGTATTAATGAAGCATTTAATAGTCTAGTTTAGAAAAGTTTGAAGTGTATAAGCAATGACATCTATATGTACATACTCATAAACATTTTAATACACCATTCCAATCCAATTGAAAACCTACATTTACATTTTCAATGAATTGCACTATCTGTAATTTTTTTAATAATATGAGTTACCACATAGTTGACAACTAATTCTAGATGAATTGAACACTTTAGTTTCAAAATAGTGGTCAAATAGTAATTATGTAGTGAAACCATAGTGGCACATTTAGTTGTAATTTAGTTGTAAAACTAGCCAATTTAATTGACTATTAATTGCAAACAAGTTGCAAGTTTTAGATATTATGGACCTTTAACTAACTATACATGTGGCATGATTGTATGCATCAACACCGTAGGCCAGTTGCAAAGTAGTTGTTCTTTTAGCACTAAAGCTACACCAATTGTAACAAAGTTGAGATTAACCACTTTGTTGTAACTTGTGATCATGGTCAAACTATAGTTGACTATCACCATTTTATTTTTTGCGGACATACGCCCATGTGGAGTCCAAGTTACAATTGATGTGCAACTAAATTACAACTATGAAATATTTTGATGTGACATTTTAATTATTAATTCATCGTATTTCCATACTATAGTTGTACCCAAGTTGCATAGTAGTTTCCATGACAATCTAGTTGCATGCCAATCTAGTCTCCATAGACACGATTTCTCATAATGTCTCTCCAATTGAAGCACCCCACAATAAACAACATATGATAGGGAAAAATTTAAGGTAGCCAAGTTTTTGCCTTTGTTTTTTACACAAGTGATTACCTTGTTTGTCAACTTGAACTTTGTTAAAAGAGGTTTAACTAATTCTGCCAAGGCTGCTCCACTTGTGTCTGGAGCCTCAAATAAACCAATTATAACATGACAAAGGACCCATTCCCAATTTAAGAAGTTCACAACTACAACAAAGGTGTCAAAACCCATTTGTAACATTCACAAGTCAAATGTCACGATAGTTGAATCACATTGTGCCAAAATAGGAAAGACATAATGATCCATAGTCTTAATAAGCACATGAGGGATATGATCTTTCACAAGTTGTTTCCAAGTAGGGAAATGAACTTTACCATTTTGTTTCATGACCAAGTGGCGGAGCCAAGGCACTCCATCATAGATAAACCCTTTTGCCACAAACAACATTAGGTCTTCAATAAAACGTATTTACGCGGGATCAAAACTATTGTAAGGTTGTTGGCTTCCAAAATATTCGATGATGGTAGAAGGTGCAACCCCCTTGCGCTTCTTGCTCTTCTCACATCTAGGGCTAGCAAATTCAACTTTTTATGTGTGATGATTTTTGTATTTATAAACCATTGGCCCATGCTTGTTGTCAATGTGATTTTTCATGGATGTGATTCCGTGTTGCCGATTATAGGTGATGAGACCCTTTTGAGATTTAATGGTCGAATCAAAACTATGGCATTGTTTGATGGGGTGGCAGATCACACACCTCGAGGTCTAGCTTGACCCCACCATGATTTTTTCAAGATTATTATTCACAAAAAAAAACACCCACACATTAGTAATGCAGTGATGTGAAAACCAAGTTATTTTATTTGCTTCCAGTTGTTGGAGTTGCACTTTCCAAATAATTTTTTTGTCAGCATCAATAATCTCCTTTTGAGTTTCAAAATGTTGTGGCATAGACTCGACTTCAATGAACCTTGCTTTTATTTTGAACGTTTCTACATCACATAAAACATCAATATCCATATGTTCATGTGTAGCTTATGCCACTTTGTGGCCGTTTGCAAAATATTCGACTATGTAACAAAAGATGATGCATTAACCATTCGCACTAGCTTCTACTTAGTTCATGAGACCTAAAACTCAACTCAAGACTCAACCATTAACATATAGAAGATCGCCCGCGCACTAAACAAAGATTGTAACAAATATACCAACCACCAAACTAACAAAATGAAAAACACACATATATCAGCATTTGGCTTAAATAAACTATTGACATGAACACAATCCAACATGTTGGTTGAACTCATCAAAAACTTGGTTTATTCTTTGTTCAAAATTTGAAATTGAACATTTGGATTCGACATTCAAGTTTAGTAATCGTAAACTATAACTCATCACGTACTAAGCAACTTCAAGATGGCTTTAAAAAAAAGGTGCCTAATTAATGTTCTATTTTCAAGCTTGAGATATCCACCATGCTGCCAATATTGAAGTGTCGCATTCTTTAAATGTAGTGCATTCACTTGTTGCTTGTTGAAGGAAACCATAAATTTGCATTTGGAATCCTAATTATGCAACTTGTAACCATTATTGATATCTAGGATGTAAGCTTGAGATACCCAAATGTATGAATATTAATAGTAGTTGGTGCAGCATCACGACCAATCGAATGGGGTATATGTTGAGATATTGCAATTGCTACATATTGGGTCAATTAGGTATCAACCATAATACCATTAAAAAAAAAGGGGTATTGACATATTTTTATTGATATCCAAATTGATATTCGGGTTCAATTGATATACTGATCCAACATTGAATATTTCTTATGAAATATGAAATATGAAAGATTAAATAATAATAATAATTTATTATTATTATTTCTAAAATTTTAAATTATTAGTTATTGATTATTGATTTATTATTAATTATTGTTAATTTTCTATTTATTACTGATCATTGGTTATTTAGTATTAATTACTTTTTACTAATTATCTACTATGAATTAATAATTATCAATTATTATATAACAAATTATTATTAACTAACAAATTATCAATAATTATTTACAATTATATATTGACAACTATTAATGATTATAAATTATTATCAAGTATTAGCCAAAAAATAAAATAAAATTGATAACTTGATAATAATAATTAATCAATTAACAAGTTGATGGATAAGTTAATTACTGGGTATTAATTGACATTTATTTGGTGATTAATTAAATATAAATTATAAATGATTGAATATAGACTATTGATTATTATATATTAACTAATTAATGTACTAAATTAAATACCTACATGTGTCTAAAGGTAGCATGTATGTAGCCTATTAAATTTTATAAATAACTATTAGGTGTAATATGCCTAACTTAAGGCCTACTAGCTATGAACTTAGGTTTGATATGTACCTTATGCAAAATAAACTTGTAGGTTAAATAACCAAATTAGTATGGTTGATTTGACTAAATGTCAAATAATAATGGCCAATTTGACTAATTATAAATCATAATGGCCATGAAGTATGGTCAATTTGACTAAATTTTGGTCATTTTGATGGACCTTTGACCTTTTTGGCCAAATGTTTAATTTGTCACATGGTCAAAAATGTTATTTTAGTCAAATGTTTAATTTGTCACATGGTCAAAAATGTTATTTTAGTCAAATGTTTCAGTAAAAAAAATTTCATGTCTTTCATGCCCCACGCCTTTAAACAAAACAACCATCCCCCTTGGTTAATGTGGACATTTCAATCAAATTGGAGCTTTTAAAAAATCATGTTTTTTGATAGCGAATTTTCACTATACATGTTCCTTGTATGATAATAATGCTAGTTCCCCAATCGTGGGATATTTTTGCATTTCTCAACCATGGATGTCCAAGCAGCATTAAGTAATTATAATCTAGAATGTTATTGTTGATGACAATAAATGTGATTGTGTAGGGAATTCCATGAACATTTATCTTTAGATCTTTTATAAGACCATCACTAGTAGAAACCCCCCCCCCCTTCCCCTTTCAACTATGTTTCCAATTTTAGTTGAAAATGAGCTTTTTGACTACAATTGTTTTTTTCAACTATTGACCACAAGAGTCGAAAAGTACAAGTTGAAAATGAAATTGCAGTAAAAAATGATGGCCTCATGTCAACACCACAACAATAGCCACTTTTGACCATTT